>JGI20166J26741_10471115_pt1 | contig 15949 bp, 7 predicted proteins | sample TergutCu122P5_FD_26741 | JGI IMG/M metagenome (IMG submission 26741)
GGATTAATTCTGTACCAGATGTCAAATGTTTTTGTAATAATAAAAATGTGTTACGTGCACAATCAATGGTATGACATTTCGTGCGCCACCCTGTATATTTATTTAGCTATATGATGGAGGTAGCTAGCAACTACAAGTTTTGGCCTTTGTGGTGGCCACCCTGATGATGGCCACCACAAAGGCTGAAACATGTAGTTGCATGTAGTGGCTAGCTACCTCCATCATATAGCTAAATAAATACAGTTGTGTTTGACTACTTGGTACCACTCTTTATATACTTAAACATACTTCCTAACCATACCCTGGTTCTTAACTAACAGCAAAAATTAACCCGAATAAAAGACTAAAATCACACAACACAGTAAATAGTCTCCATCTAAATTATAAAAACTGATCAGTTAATGTTTTACAAGGACATACTGTCTGTCTGTCTGGGACCCATACAAAACACAGAAAACTACTCCATGGCTAGAATGTAAAATTTCTGGCACTTTTTAAAGCTGAACATCAAATTATTTTCCTATATGGCAGTAAAATATGTGAAAATGACAGACTCTGTATATAAGCACACTCTAATAGCCTTCACTATTTCAAAACTTTGTATACTGGAAAACAGAACATTTCTAAAAAAGAGTTTTTATTTGGATATTAAAAGCTTTAAAAACATACTGAATACAAATTATTCACTGAAACACCACAGCTATGATATTTAAAAGTTTCTAAAAAATTCAAGCCAGAAAGTAAAAACCCAAGTTAAAACACCACCTGGAGCAGATTATGTTTAGCAGCAGTATACTTTCCTAACTGTGCACTAAGCAAATTTGTATCCAATGTCAGTCCTCAAGCTTATTTATTGTAGATGAAACTCTATTAAATACACAACAAAGTTACATGACTTGCAACATTTCATGGATATTGTCTCTGTGTAAATTAGGCATCTCTGTACTCTTACCTAGGCACAGATGCTGCTGTGCAGACAGACGACGACGACGATGATGATGATGATGACATGACATCTCCCGGTCCAGAAACAGTTTGTTTCTTGCATATTTCCAAAATAAGCTTCTTGTTCTTTCCACTTCTGTTACAAGCATCTCTCTTTCTCTTCCATAATAAATGTGTCTTACGGAATAATGACCCTGTGTCACAAGGTGTTTCAACATCCAGTACTTCTTCATCACTATCAGATTTCACTGATGAAACTGTATTTAATCTGTTTAAGTCAGAGTTGGTAATGGTTAGCTGTGGAATACCTTTTAAACTTTCTTGTTCTTTGTCTCCTTCCTCCACAAAACACACATCGCTTGCAGTCCCATATATTGCAATATTACGTTTTCCAGTCACAGGTGCATCATTTCGCGAATGTAGGGCCTGTTTGCATCTTCTTGAGCCCACTTGACTTAACTCAATTCCAATACTACCATCCGTTAATGAATACTGGGAAGTGGTTCCACTCTCACTGCATGATATACTGTCATCAATTTTTGTATGGAATTCTTCTCCTTGTAAATCATACTGTGCTTTGTGTGAATCTACTGCTGTATTTGACTCATCATCATCCAACCCTGTTACACATGTGGGAGTGGAAATACTTGTGCTGTCTGAAGACACTCCATTTCCATCTGGTCGCACAACACAGGACTTCACACTATCTGCTGTACTTCCTCTGCCCTTAGATCTGGTTGTGTACAACCACATACCTCGACATACTCTGCCATCTTGTGGGGCAAGTGCTATACTATCATACAACTGTTCCATCTCTGAATTAAGGATAGCCTCTTTTCCACCAGACTCCAATAAAGAAGTGATACTCTCATCTCTGTCAGCTAAAGAATCAATCTGTACATCCAAGTACATGGTATTTACTAATCTGCCATTAACAATCTTGATAGCACACACACCAGAATCTTCACTGAGGCCATATGGACCAATAAAAACTCGAGTGTAGAGGTTTGGAACACTATACACACCAAATTTCGGTTGAGCAGCTCCAGCACCTTGTTTTTCATAATGTGACATGCAGGCACTCTTACCACTGATTTCCTTTGAAAGCCTCTTTTCAAGTGGTACACGAACAGTTTTACCATGGCAGTTAGCCAAGTAGATAGCTCGGATAAGCTGTGCGTATCTAATGATGCATTTACTGTGGACAAGATGCAGCAAATCAAAACGACTTTTTACATTTAACATGTACCAACGAGCAGGGTCAGGTCCTGTTGGAAGTGGAACTTCAACCCCTGAAGTTTGAAACATGCTGCCAGAATCACAGCTGTTAGCAGCTAATTTAACAGATCCTATGTCAGTAGGAGATGAGACAGCATGTTCCAAAGTAGACTCCAGATTAGTAATAACTTCTGTTCCTTGTGAAACAACAGAATTTTGTACAGGGCTTACCTCTTTTATTTTCTCAGCATCATTATCGTTCAAAGTATCATCATTCTGTATCTGCTCTTGTGCATCTGCAACCTTTGGGTCATGAGTGTCACAAAATGATTCTGATTGTAAGGATAAATACTGCCCTGAAATTGGATAACCAGGAACTGGACATATTTCTTTATTGGGAGAAGGTACTTCTGTAGTAACAAACTTCTGTTCTGCATCATTATTCACATTCTTACCATCAATACCTAAACCATTTGAAATTAATTTAGTGCCTGGAAGAACCACAGCCATGCTTTCACTGCAAACTGTTTCAGTAAGTGTGGTACGTGCACCAGCTACTGTTGTTTCCACAGCGTCAGTCTGCACAAACTGCAGTCCCAATGGTTTGTTGGGATGCATAAGTACGCCAGTAGTTTCACAAAGGATTGGTCTGCCACCTTCTCCATTTAATGATATGTCAGGGTGTGGGTGGTTTCCTTCTTGTCCACCTGCTTCAACAACAGGCTTTTCATTCAGATGCAAACATTTATCCACGCTTTCTTGTGAAGTGTTGACATCAGAGTGAGGTTTCCTTAAATTCTCAAATGGTGGACTAAGTGACTTAACTATGCTCGTCACTATCGTATTACTTCCACTCTGCTCATGGCATTTGCATTCATTTCTAATTTCTTGTTCCTCTAAACTGCAACAATGCTCTGCAACTCTCTCTACAGATCTTTCCGTCTGCAATTTGACTGATTTAGTATCTTGCTGCTGTCTCTCATCAGTCTCTTGGCAGGCTGCCTGGTCAGCAGGATGAATCTGCAGTGACTGGTTTCTGCGAAGTTCCTGTACTTGGACATTTCTCTGAAGAGAACAAACTAGCTCCCAGTTCTCTCCATCAAACTGTACAAGTCCAAAACAATTTATGTTTACTGAATTGACATCACGGATTCTGTTACCATGACTCAATTGCTCAATAAGGAAAGTAATCAATGGTGGTAATTTACTATGAAAATCAGGAGAGCAGTAAGGATAATAATCACGCAGGCTGACACAGTGTTGATTAGGTTTATTGGTACTTCCTGTAATGATAAGTTTGGGTGCAGAGCCACATTTATGCTGCAACCACAAATGATATGTTTCATTTTCTATCAGGTTCAGCAGAATATTCCAGTTGATTAACTGGACTGAACCAGTAGCATTCTGGGACAGATCCAACGGCATGTTACAATTTTCCAAAATGCTTTTAAGTTCAGAGTCTTTCTTTGATATTAATTCTGCCAGTCGCAGGGAATTAATATCACTGTTGCATACTGGTAAAATAGGAATTAAAGCTGAAGAAAGCTCTTCAAATATGTCACTCTCATGAAATTTTTCTTCAGAATGGCAGTCCTGCTCTTTGCATAAATTAAGTGTCTTCATTTTAGTTTGGGTTAAGTGAGTGTCTTCTTCTGAGATATTTAATCCTGTAGATGGTACTTCTGTTAACTGTCCTGCATTTAGGAACATGTTCATGTTAAAAGCTTCATCATCCTCATGTTGTAACTGGTCCACTGATCCACATTTCTCAAATTCTTCTGGTTTGAGAGACATGATGCTCACAATTTTACCAAAGCCAATTTCCTCATTATCATTCCCGGGGTCAGAATTAACTGGCCTCATGTCCTGTTCAACTAAAGAGAAGGGGGTATCTTGCATCATGAAGTCACCTGGGGTCACTTCTAATTTAGTGATTCCACATACAGGCTGTGTTATGACAAATGGAGAGTAATGAGCATTGCTGTCATTATACATAATCTCAGATTCTTGGGCATAAGTTTTCCTGTGCTGACTTTTAAAGAAATGAGATTGGTTGCGAAGAACATAGTTTATAGTAGCACCATTTGTACGGGCAGAATGACGATCCACATTATGACTATGAATGTCTGCACCACTTAGACTTACACTTTTTACTGCCACGTTTCTAGACGCAGAGCTTCGCTTTTTCACATCATTTGTTCCAGGAGCATCAAGAGGTGGACCTGGAATTGGTGGAGGTCTTTTTAAAGGTCGGTAGGACATTCTCTTCAATAATTTTAAGCTCTGTCCTGAACAGAAGCAGTCATACTTTGAGTGAATCATACACCATGGCACCACACCTTCTAAACCTTCTGTTCTTTCAATATAAATCCTGCATGGCTTCACCTTAAAGCGTTCACACCAAAGGGGTATCTTCTGCTCAAGAGTTAATTTACCCCTCATGGACTTGTGGAGTGGTTTTGTAACACCAACTGATGTTGCCTTTGGTACTCCTACCTGTACATAATTTGGTAAATACAACTGTTGTCGTTCACTACGTCTGGTGGTGTGAACACTGGACAGTGCTGGTGTAATATTTATGTCCTCTCCTGCAATCATCTTGCATTCAGCCATTGCAAACTCCTTACCAAGAACAACAGAAGAGTCTCTGTATCTCTCAGGCAATTTGATCTCCCTACGACGTCTTCCACCATCCCCACTACTGCCACCTCCTACAACAATCATTTCATTCTTTGACTGTATCACTGTGTGCCTGAATTCTTTTTCTACCTTTGCCAGGTGTCTGTTTCCCTCATCTTGCAAACGCATTGCTGTACTATACAGGAGTGAAGACTTTTCTGCAACTGAATTGTTATTTGACTGATCTGTGGAGGACTCCTGGCATGAGCATTCAAACATGCATTCTGGGTTGCCACAATGGTCTGATAACGCTGCAGAAGACTGAGGGGCTTGGAGACTGGCACACACACAACCTAACTGACAGAAATCTTGTTCACAGAAAGCACCTCCATTTATATTCTCAACACAACCATTTCTGTCATCAGTCATAACAATAACATTAACATCCAATCTGTTCAGTTCCCTGTATACCTTGTTCCTTACATATTTTGCAACAGATTTTTTTGGACATTTTGGTGGTATCACTGTAAGTGTACCTGATACATCAGGATCATCTTGTATGATTGAATCTTCAATTTCATGATTCAAAACACATTCTATCATGTCCTTAAGAATGTTGCTGACTTCAAGCTGCACCTCATCAAGCAGCATACAAGGTGATGAAGGATTTCCATCTCCTTTACCTTTCTTTGGATCAAAACATGTGGCTTCTATGCCTGTCTTTACAGAAGCAACAGAACTATCAGCTCTGCTGGGACTTGCACTAAGTGTGGACAATTCTGAGTCTGGAGATATCTGTACTATTTTGAAGGATGAAAAACCTGGATCAGAGTATTTTGGAACTTCATCGTTCTTGAAAGGTTTAATCTTTAAATGTAAATCCTCTAAGAGAGGTAAGTGTTTTATTGGAATCACATGTTTTTCTGTTCGATCATGATCACTGATATCTTTGCTCGATGTCACAACAGCAACAGCAAATTTAGCCCACTTGCTATCTACATACAGGTCAGCACTTCTTAGAGCCATAAGCTGTTTAATGGCAAGTGGATGTAATGGATGTCCCACACCAGGAAAAACCACCATTCCATATTCAGGGATTGCTGAACCACTTGATTCAAGTGGCTGTAAATCCTTGGAAGGTGTTGATTCATTCCTATTGTTATTCTGTTCTCTTTCTCCATTAGATGACTTTGTATGACTGATAATTTTATTTTCAGTCACTGTAACATCAGATACAATGGCATCATGAGATGTGTCCTGTTTAATTTCAGCCTGAACAATATCTAATGGGGAAGTGTGTTCACCAACAGCTGGTTCTCTGTTAATTTTGCTACCAGTAATTCGTATAGGCCTCTTCCCAATCCAAGTGTACTTATAATCAGGATCCAGAATGTATTCTTCCTTCTTCAAATCTTCTTTGTCTCTAAGTTTCAAAGTAACAGGATTTTTACTACCAAAACGTTCTGTAAACTTTATGGGTCTGATAGGTACACTGGGTCGTACAACAGGTTCATTTTGAGGACGCAATCTTGGCCTTCCCCTCCTAAGTCTTTTCTGCTCTTTCACAGATTCAACTCCACACATATTCAATTCCAACATTTTTCGTTTTTCTGCCAAAGTCTTGGGCTTTGGGCCTGTTTTTCTTGGTAAAGACAATTTCTCTGGTAATGTATGTGAAGGTCTATGAGGTGAAGGGTATATAAACTGGTCTGTCTCATGTTCTGCATGATGTGTTATTCCTTCCTCTGCCCCCAACTTAGGGATTTCATAGCTTATATTAAGCTGAGAATGGGAAGAAAGATAGTTATCTAATATATCACTTACAAAGGCAGATTTGGAATTCTTAGTTTCACAACTATTTGTCTGAAGATGTTTAAGAAATTCGGTTGTTTTAGGATGGAAAACAGCCCCAGAACCAAACAGCACATCTTTTACTGGGCTGTGTTTCTGTTTCCCAGAAATGCCGCTGGTAGTTCTCTCACTGTTTGCCTGACTGCCTTCATCTTTAATGGTTGGACCTACGTCTGTGTCAATATGTTTGGTGTCTTCAGAATACCAGTGGTTTTGTTGATCTTCTTCCGTATTGGCATCATCTCCAGTTCTAACATCACAGCTTTCAAAGCCATCATCTTCTTCACATGCGTCATTGCTAAAATCACAATAACGGGAGGGATTGTCATTAACAGCAAATTGTTTATTCCTCCAGCCCTTAATTTTTGTAATGTCATTTGTCTTTGTCGGGACAATTGCCTGGTTCACACCCTGCATATCCACATCACCACAATGAGGGAATGCATCATCCATCATATCTAGACCATCATCACTTTGAATCATCCCATCATCTACAGATGAACCATGATAAAAATCTTGTTGAATTTTAGTAAACTCAACCATGTCATGCTCTGTTTCAAATGACAACATTTCAATCCCATCAATAATGTCCCGTTCCTCTTTTCCTGTACTTACACACTTTGGTAATGTAAAAATATAATCATCATCTTCATCACCCTCTATTACAGGCCAGGTGTTTGAACCATGAGTCACATATGCATCAGGATCACTGTCATCAGGAAGCTCTTGGGCAACATCACATTCAGCAAGTACACCTCTGCCAAAACTCCCAATTATCAATCTTGCATTTGAAACATTAGACTGACAATTAACACCATTTTCAGAATTCTGACTACTATTCAATTTAGATGTGCCATTAAAATTTGATTCCCCTAAAAATTTTTGGAAGACATCGTTACTTGAAGATCCTGCTAGCATGGTAGAGGATGCACCTTTATTCTTGTTATTTATGGTGTCTCTACAGATCTTTGAATTAGAATCTGATGTCTTCATACTTTCACCCTTGATACCCTCATATTCCTTAAGTTTTGCTTCAGCTGAACCAGGGCAATACTTCTGATGGTCAACTTTCTTGTGACCCCCATGTAAAGTTAAGTCTTCCAAAAACTGTGTATTTTCCTCGTTAGTTTTTATCTCCAGAGTGTCATTTTTATTTAAATCAAATTTTAAATGGTTTCCTTCTGGCTTTCTATAACAGAGTTCAATTATATTTGTACCACCTTCAGACATACCAGCAACCTTGGCAAACTCAGTATTTCGCATCTGTACTACTGATTCACCTTTCTTCAACTCTCTGTCTGATATGCAAGAAACTTCATCCGTAGTATAAAGTTTAGAATCATGTACCTTGAATGCTCCTTTACAGTCATATGCAACACTTTCATCAACTTTATTTGAATTGTCTGCAGTTGGTTCTCCACCTGCTTCTGTTGCATCATAACCCTTCTCATTTCCTCCATTTTCCACATAATGTTCTATGGACATTTGTTTTTGATATGGATCAGTAAACTCTGTATGCTCAGGGCATCCTACTCCTTCTTGTTTTACATTTATTTCATCTTCTGCACCTCTCAAATTTTCAATGTTGCAGCTGTGAGAACCACTACCTGATTTCGTACACATATCCATATCACCTTGTTCCTTGCTGTATTTATTAACAACAGAAGGAACTGAATCCTTCATACCTATTTTAGATAAGTTACAAATATCCTCTGTAACCTGCTCACTTTTTCTTGTTATATTCTTAACCTCCCAGGCCAATGGATGATGAAGCAATTCTGTACTTCCATTCTTTGAATATAACGAAAAAGAGTCCTTGCGACTTTCATAGCTTTTATCTGTTTCTGTGCATTGCTTCTTCAGCATAGATTCTGAGATTGGGGTGAACTCATCTTGATTATCTGATTCAGCTTGTAAGTTCTTGGATTCAACTAGATCTATGGACTCTCCACTTATACCTGTACATTCTGCAGTGTTCATTCCAGAATGCTCTCTATTTTCTGGGACAGGTACATGACCAACTGCATCACAAACTGTGTAACTCTTTATCTGAGAAAATGATCTGTTCTGTTCCCTGCCACAAAGAGTTGAAGATGCTGAATATTCAGTTACATTATCATCTTTTTTGATCTTAAATTTCTTGGTACCTGAAGTATTTACACGATCATTACCACATTCTGCTTCACACAATGAACATGCATCTGCATTAAAATTCTCAGTCTTTGGTATCAGAGATCGAGGACTTCTTCGCATCCGTTCACTTGCCTTCCTCAACTTATCTCGTTCCCTCAGTCTTGTTTTAACCATTTTCACATTCTGAGAGAAACTGACAACTGATTTGTTGTTTATTTTATGTTCATTACCAGCTTCCACTGCTCTCCTCCACCTTCCACGTTTCAGTGACCTGAGCCCCAATGATTTACACAGTGGTTTAATCTTCTTCTTGAGTCCAGCCACTATTACATATTTTTCATCACATTCAAATTCACTTGTATCATCCAATTCAATGCACTCCACCTCATCTTGGTTTTGTGGTGGGGCTGTACCAATATCAACAACCTGAATATCCTCAACTGTTTTGCCTGGAAGGGACTTATTCAGTTTATTTCTTGTCATTATACCTTCTGGAAACAAACGTGGTGGGCTACTATCTTCTTTGTTTTGGCCAGAAACAGGGACATCATCACAATAGGGGACAAGTTCTGGGGGCCTGTTACGACCAGTGGACAGTAATTTTTTCTTCTCCAACTCATCTGATGATTTATTCTCTTCAACAGGGCCTTCTGTTGCTAAACTCCTGTCATCTATACTAGCACTATCCTGACGTGATGATCCCGTTTGCAGACCTCTGCTGAGAGCATCCAGATCCTCGGACAAGTACTTTGTTGTCATTTTTTCTGGATCATTGTTTCTGACCTTTGTCACAGCTCTGTACAACTGATGTCACAGAATCTTCTTTGAAATATTCTAACCTACACACAACAAAGAGAAGGATTATTTATTTAAAATCTACCAAAAATTTCCATTATGCTGATACAGTTGTGGGACTGCTAAACACACACACACACACACAGAGTGGTTTCCTCTTCAGCAAGAAATCTCTGCATAAAGAACACAAAATAAATACATAACAGTGAAGCTATATTCATCACATAAACTCCAGAACTCCTGATCACGTTTCTGTCATATTTGGCACCGTGTGTACACTAATAGTTGTCCAGCAAATTATGTCTGTAGTGGTACATTATTCTGTCTACAAACACAACATAGTTTATAAAACCATAAGGTTTACAATTAATTAAATGGCAACATGTTTCGGCTAATTAAAAGCTATCTTCAGGCCAACGCAGAACAGTCCATAAACTGCGTACTCAATGGGATCCCATTTCATTTACAGATGCGTCTTATACATTCACAAAATAAGACATAATACAATGAAATTGGCCATATATGTTAAGTGCAATATCGCCCAGGAAATATTTAACCTTGTAACAGTGTAGAGACATGGATAGCAACAGAATTAATTAAATAATAACATACATCTTGACTAATTTTTTATGTTATCATTTAATTAATTCTGTTGCTATCCATGTCTCTACACTGTTACAAGGTTAAATATTTCCTGGGCGATAATGCACTTACATATATGGCCAATTTCATTGTGTTATGCCTTATTTTGAGAATGTATATGACGCATCTGTAAACGAAATGGGATCCCATTGAGTACAAACTTTATGTACCTTCCACTGTTTTGCATTGGCCTGAAGATGGCTATTAATTAGCCGAAACATGTCGCCATTTAATTAATTGTAAACCTTGTGGTTTTATAAACTATGTTGTGTTTGTAGACGGAATAATATACCACTATATTTGATATAACACAATGGGATGGCTCCTATCAAAATTATGTCTGGTTTATAGCTAGTCAAATACCAATCCTACTTTACATTTAGCACAAACCGAATTTTACTGACTTTCTCAAAAATGAAGAACTGTATACCTTTATTTTTACATAACATAAAATATAAAAATAATTACAACCTACAATTTCTATTTTATACAGTCTTTGATATTGAATTTTAACAAAATACAAGGAATCTACTTTGTGACTTCTAGAATGCATATCTAAACAACAACACATTTGTATCTGCAACATGAAAGAACTGAAAATTATGACTATTTGTTTCTATGCTGTTAAAGATGATACACAGCTACATAATGTCAATGATGAAGCACCACTGTGAATGCTATGAGGTCATATGGTGAAGTGGAGGTATAACTCCCATCATTCTTAGACTCAACACTGGCTGAAGTTTGAATCAGCTTCATGACCCAGGTGCTATAAATCTACAGAAATATCTGCCGTACCCACTGGGTAAGAGACTTGGTGAGCCTCAAAGTCAGTTTGGTTACTTTGGAGAAGCAAAAAGTCACTACATTGGCTATGTTATCCCTATTCTCACACATTACAGGCTGAAGCATTAATTGACCAGTCATTTAAGTACACATTCAAGGCAGTGAAAGATAACGTAATTCAGAACCCACATCCATAACATGGTATTTACTCAAGACTTAAATATTACATTATACAAACTGTAACAGACTGTAACAACCAAGGGTAAATAAAGGTTTTTTTTTTATGGAACAGATCTCAGTCTATTCCAGAATGATATCTTAACTAATTCTATATGGCAAGAGTCCCTGAAAAGGCTAATAATCACTCTGCTAGTCAAGAAATTCCCAACCTTTTTAAGGAACTTCAAGGTCTAGTACCATATCCACCAGTGCCTACCACCAGTAAATCAACTCAATTTATTTAAGTCGATTTATTTAAGCTCCACTTTCATATTATCCTCTCACCTAGATCTAGTTCCTCAAAATTGTTTTGTCCTTTCACGTTCAATCAATCAAAATTCTGTATGCATTTCTTGGGTCTCTTATGTATGCTACGTGCCCTACCCAACTCACCCTCCTCATTACCATCATCTTAATAACACACAGTAAGGAATAAAAATCATTATGTAACTTCTCCATGTTCCCATTACTTCCTTCATTAAAGGTCCAAATATCCTCCTCAGTGCCCTCCTCCCAAACACTCCTGATCTATGTTCTTGCCTTATGTACGAGGCCAAGTTTCACAGCCATACATAACTAAAGAAAAAAATCACCATATTTCACACACCATAACATGCTACAAGTGGCAAATTGCACCCTGTAATTAGTGATGTATGAGTGCACATGTAACAGCATTATCACTTTCTAGTGATAAGTGACTTTCTCAGGAAAAATGAAAATGTGTCTTACAAGGTAGAAAATACAATATATATTTAAGTCTTGATCTTTACATTTTTAGGCATGGAACAACAAAAGATTCTGACATGACTGGAAGAAAGCATTTCCGAAATTTAATCTCGTCTGAATTCATTAAAATAATGATGTCCTTCCAAAATGAACCACACTCCACCCTTTAAGCCTATAAACAGCTAACAGACAGGTCCACTGCAGTCCAAAATATTTTCAGCATTTCATGAATGCAGAATATCTCAGTATTTTTCTGTATGGATCTTGGTCTAGTATTATATATTTTGTTTCAAATAATGAATCAGCAAATTTCACTGTTTCACCGTGCATTGAATATTTTTATGTATTTTAATGAAATCAACACGATAGACTAATATAGTGTTGAATATAAAAAAGTGCATGTGTTGGTGTTTTGTACATTATTGAATGAATCAGCAAGTTTAACGTTTTACATTTTATGCAGTGAAATTACATTTAATAATGGTAAACCCTGCATGTAACTGTGTAAATACTAATATTTAAAGTTTCACTTACCCATTCACCTCATTAGGTAATGTCTGTTTAACATATTTGTGTGTGGTTGCTGTATTATGACAGTACATTTGTTGTACTACATTCTGGTTTCCTTATTAAAGCTTTACATTTGCACATTTCATTCATTATGACAATCCAAAGGCAGGACCAAGTGAACTACGAATTTCCCACACAATGTCCATCTCTTAATGGTGCTTGTCATTATCCAAATAAACTTACAAACTTTTCTAACTTTCATACCCCAACCATATCCACACATTTTTAATCGCAGTGTTAGATGAAGCTGTACGTATGTTCTGCATGCGCGCGTGCGCACACACACTACAATTTTTGATTCACGATATAATTTTGACTTTGCATTTTGAAGCTATAGAGGTCATTCTTACCAGCTTATTAATTTCTCAGTGATCCAAAACTTCCTTTAAGTTTCATATAAATATTTTCTATGTACTGTGTCATAGGCTTGCTTAAAATCAATGAAGTATAAATAAAAATCAATACCAAATTCACATGTCCTCTCCATTACAAATCTCAATGCCAACACTTGATTTGCACACTGGCAGTAACATGAAAGGTCTTCCATATTCATAACAAGAAGTTTAAATAAAATATTAGCCTACATTTTATAACCGCGTCACATAACATTACACAACATAACATAACATAACATAACAGAATGACTGAAGAACACTATGGAGCAGAGTCCCTTGAAAAACTAACAGTTCCCCCACCAGTCAACGAATTCCCTGGCTTTTACAAAATTCAAATTTATTACTGTGTTCACAACAACAAGCCACTTATCCACATTCTAGCCAGATTAATCCATTCCATGTCCCCGCTGTCACATGATTCATCAACCAGACACACAGCATTGAAAAAGAGAAATATGGCATCATTAATTTATTTTTGATACAGGTGTTCTTTGTGATTTCTCTGAATGTATTACTCAATTTTAACTCCCCACACATTTATGCAGCTTTATTGCAGAAAATTTTGCAGGTACTGGGACATACTGTTGACAGCTGTGCTCAGGTTCACAATAAAATGGACATTAATGCTCGTGCATTTACTGGAAGCCACATTATGCAAAAAGATGTATCCACTGTAGCCTAACACATTCAACAGAAAAGTGAATGCCAACATCATCATCATCTTAAACAAAGTGACTTTAACAATGGAGGTAACATGAAGGAGAGACATAGGTTACTGCCCAACACTTCATTTTCCAAGTAATGCACACAACGTTAAAAAACGCAGAGTTATTAAAACATTTTAAAATAATGAAACTGCTCCAACATGTTTCAGTTTACAAGGAAACCACCATCAGGGAGCCACAGCCAGTACTTAGCTAAAATTCCGCACTTGGTTCAAAGCGGATACGTAGAGCTCGTACAGGACGTTATCAGTGATATGGCTGCATATTATGACCTGTGAGGCATATGTACTGTGCCCAGTACACACGCCTCACAGGTCATAATAGGCAGCCATATCACTGATAATGTCCTGTGCGAGCTCTACGTATCCACTTTGAACCAAGTGCGTAATTTTAGCTAAGTACTGGCTGTGGCTCCCTGATGGTTTCCTTGTAAACCGAAACATGTTGGGGCAGTTTCCTTATTTTAAAATGTTTTAATAATTCTACGTTTTTTAACATTGTGTGCATTACTTGGAAAATAAAGCGATGAATATTGTTGATGCACGGTGTAACCATGAAGTCTATAAAGGTTATTGTATTAAACAGAGCTTTTTTTTTTGTTTGTTTGATTTCTCTCTTTCTTTCTTCTTCTCTTCTGTACCTTTGGATATAGCCTTCACTTGGTTCCTAGCAGACTGCTGTAACAAGTTGTATTACAATGCTTCCACGCAACTAAAATTTCTTCATCAAGTACTCTGCCCACTAAAATTATATAATTTTCACAACAAAATTAACTCCACTGTGGCCATACACATTTATCATACAATACTACCAACAGACATAAGGGCACAGACCAGCTGCATACTCAAATGGAATATAAAATGGTGCTCTATATAGTGGTGAAGCAAACAATTTATTTATGTCAAGCAAATATCTGTATTCAATGTAACTTGACAGCATAATATAAAATATGAAACTAATCTCAACAACTGGAAAAATGCAATGGACTGATGTAAGTGTAATGAAACTTAATTTCTTAAATTGTGTGGAGGTGGGTTACAAAACGTAAATGAAGAGAAAAGCAAAAACAATCTGCAAAATTTATTTCACAGACATAATCTTAAAGTAAAATCTGCCAAAGTATTCTGGATCTCTAGGATTTTAATACATCTTTCACACCATGCAAGTTCTATTCGTTAAACACATACATGTCATCCCACACAGGGTAACTTCTTTTGTTATGTATTTGTCAAGCCCTGCCTAGAAATCCATGCATTAAGAAATAACTTCTTCTGTGTAAAGCTTCAATTTACATCTAAAAAATTTAACTGTACAATAATTCCATTGACCTATGTACAAAAATGACTTGTTTCATATCCAATAGCCATTGTTTGGACTGTGTGATGGACTGACGAAATATGTGTGTGTGTGTGTGTGTGTGTGTGTGTGTGTGTCTGAGTCTGATCCAGGGTATGTGAGGCCTGAAGCTTATACAACTTTTGGGGCCCTTTAAGAAAAATAAAACAAAATTACACAAGAAAGTGAATATTCATTTAAAATTAGAAAATTACAAATTTAAACAAGCTGATGAATATCACAAACATAAAAAATCCACAAAAAAAATAATAAAAAAATAATAATATTTTCAATAATTAACTGCCTGATACAACTCAATAATGTTTTTTGTCCTAAATTTTTTGGCTGCATACCCTTTGATTGCCTCATCATACAACAATGATTGTGTAATATTGCTTTCTCTACAGAGAACAGAAAGATAATTCAGTCTTTCCTCTAGCATGGTTGATCAAAATTTGTTTTTTATTACTAATAATTCTGAAAAGTTTCTTTCAGCTTCACAACTCACTATTGGTAATGTCACATAAATTTTTAGGATTGTTGTCAAATATGGGAAAACCTCTATCCAGTTTCTTTCATATCTCTCACTGAATGTCATACTGGCTCAACTCAAAAACTGCCACTTGGAGTTAAGACTACAACTGAGCTCAAAAATATAACAACTAAATCCAATAACACAGCACACTTCTCAGTCAAAACAGAGCCTGCTAGATGCCAATTTTGTCAGCAGTAGTTGTTACATTTTTGAGCAATATGTGACCTGTAAGATTGCAGGGCATTTATAGGGCATTGCTAGGGCACCATCCAGGGCCTTGGAAGGGGCCTGTGTAAGTGAGGGGCCCTGAAGCTTAAGCTTAAGCTAAATTAGGTTCATGGTAAATCCACCTCTGAAAAAACTATAAACCAAGTTTCCAATACATTCAATAATCAGCCCTGACACACACACACACACACACACACACACACACACACACACACACACACACACAC
>JGI20166J26741_10472226_pt1 | contig 15947 bp, 3 predicted proteins | sample TergutCu122P5_FD_26741 | JGI IMG/M metagenome (IMG submission 26741)
ATAATCTTAGGACATGCTACAATTCTGATTTGCACTTGCCTACAGCTAATCTAACAATCTTCCAAAAATGTGTCTTTTATTCGGGAATTAAAATGTACAACCATTTCCCACAGTCTCTCAAAGAGCTATCACATGATGTTAGACGGTTTAGATTGGCTTTGAAAAGAATTCTCTTAAAAAACGACTTTTATTCTTTGGAGAAATATCTGAGTTGTAAATCTTATGATTAACTCAGATTCTTACTACGGTGTAACTTCCTTTCTTCTACCCATATTAAGCAGTCGGTTTAAACAGGGTTGTTTTTATACTATATTACATTATCATGTTTTATTTATAATTTTAATCTGTATAAGGGCTTTAAATTTGTATTTTATATTGGCATGGATTTTTTCTGCAAACTCGTATGTTATCTAATTAGTTGTTTACCTGATATGACTTAATTCCACATCTGTATGATCTATGGAATATGAATAAATAAGAATGAGAATGTGGAAAAAATACTGTACAACCGGACAGGCCATACATGACAATATGACACATGCGCATTGAATACTGGATACCTAAGGCAATATATAAACACACACTCAGAATACGTAATACTCATTGCTTTTCAACTGCAACAATTGTTGCACAAACGCGCCTCAATGTTACGTTAAATGTACATTGCCTGTCTAGTTTAAGGTACTATTTGTTTTGACGGCCATCAGACTAGCAATAAAACACTGTGGAAACAGTCATATAAGAGATGACATTTTGTTACAGCTTATGATCAGTTAAAATTAGTCTCCAACAGCCTATGTGAATATAAACTACTTTCCTGACGAGTAACTCGTAGGCAACACTCCAGGTGACAACAAAGAGGACATCTCTGTTAAATTAAATATACAATTTTATGAAAATGCGTCTGATGGAAGTTGAGTTGTGACAATACATACTTACATACATACTCGTACACACATACATTCCATAGCTTCATGTGTCATAGGGGTAACAGGATGCCGAACAAATCACAAATACACAAAATATACGAAATTTACAGTAAAAAATTTAATATAAACTGTTTATGAAACAGTTTTATGGATCATGTTAACAGATCAAAAATTCATCTACAGAATTAAAGGCGTATAAATGTATGTCATTAATGCAACTTTAAATTTTGCCTTTTCTTTCTTCAAGATTCTCAGACTATGTTGTACATTGTTGAAAATTCTGATGCCAAAACAAAATGTACTTTTTTTGAAAACACGATAGGCTGGCATTTGGTTTATGAATATGATACCTATTCCTTGTATTGATCTTCTATATCGGTATATTTCTGTGCCAATTGGACAGACATGAAGAGGACATGGAATAAGATGATGAGTACTTTTGTATACATTTACTAGCACTGTGGAGAAGCCTACTGCCTTCACCTTGGACTATCCTGAAGATAGAGTCAGCAAGCTCCTCCGAAATATTGGTACCTATATATCAATCTACACGCCGTCACATAACTAATTCTTTTATATTAATCTAAAACTTATTCTTATTATTAAAGACTATAAATCATTCAACCATTCAACAATGAAATTAAACAACTGTTAAATCAACAAAAAGAAGGTTTACGTCTTTGGGAGCAGTTTTGAGACATGTGGTTAAAATAAAAATGGAAGATTGAAAAAAAGTAACTTGGGTCCCAGAATATTAGGTCCAGTTATCATGAGTTCAGTAAACACAATAACCTAATGTAGGAACGTTTTTCTGCTCTACCTTTTCGTCAATGCTGTCCTCATCTGCTTCTTGTGCTGGTGTAGTGGTAGCCTTGGTCTCATGATGACGCACCTTCTCCTCTAAACAGCGCAGTGTTTCCTGTATGTCTCTAAGGGTAGCACTTTTATCAACATCACTATCACCTTCTACCTGAGCTATATCTGTTGGTAACTGCACATGTCCGCCCAGTTCTTCAAAACGGCGAAGAATTTCACGCACTGTTAACTTCTCGCTATCACTTATATTTGGTGTAGCGGCATTTGTGTCTGCTTCACCTTCCCTCTCTTCCATGATGGTTGCCATAGCCAAGGGTTTCTTATTTAATGTCTCTAACCCAAACGGTCTTTTCCACGTATTGCCAGGTGTATCCGGAAGCAACATTTTGTCTTTACAGTCTACAGCACTTTTCGCAAATGTGTTATCTCTACTCAGATCAGCAGAAGAGGCCGCAGGTTTGGCAAATTCCATCGCTGCATATCGTTTAGCAAAGGCATTCCCTGTGCCTACACATCTGTTCTCACTTCTTCCATTACAGAATGATTTCTGGTTTTTCATTTCAAAGTGGACATAGTCATTAATGTACAAACCTTTGGCGATGTATTCATATTCTTTACCATCCATCACAGCTTTCAATGGCTTCGGACGTATAGGGCCATTTCCAATGTTATCTCTGGTGTTATCACACTCTTTTTTGTTTGGAGTGTGCTCCTCTTGAAGAACGGCATCGTAATATGACATAACATCCTCTTCATCTCTCCGAAATGATTCCACTTTAGCAGGACACTTTGCTGGATGAATATGTGTTTTATTGATATCATCATGATTTACTTCATGCACAAGTTTGTCTATAGGTGCCTGATATTCTACAGTTTTTAATGCAATATGTGATGGCTTATGGTATTCTGCCCTGGGTATAACAACTTCATACAGTGAAGGATCATCAGAAAGGGAAGAAAAACAGCCACTTGTACTGGAAGACAAAGTCTGGAAATTGGCACTAGAAGTACCATCAATGGGGAATTTGGCTGGTGTCTTCTCATTGTGCTTTAAAATTCTGGAATTTTTTGTAGTATTTGAAACAGGTGGTGATGATGATGATGATATTGACGATGATGTCGCATTATTCCCTGTCTGAGAGGCAAGCAACTTTTCAATTCCCAAATTTGTGGCACTACCAGTGTCCTGTGACACTGGTAATGATGTTACTGTTATTGCCTCGCCATCCACCTTCTTGTCTTCATTCAACTTCTCAACAGATTTCGACAAATTTTTAGGATTCTTATAGTGCAACGTAGTTTCTGTAACCTCTCTATAAGCTATTGCTGATACCGATTCAACACTGGAAGACGACGTACTTGGTGACGGACTGTTAATGTCAGTGCCTGAGTCACGATTCTTCTCATCCACAGATGATGTTACTGAACTCGCTGAGTTTGATGAAGGGGAGGATGGAATCAGAAGACTGTCCTCTGACACTGCTCTTGATAGCAATGCCATTACTTGCTGTTCCTCGTGACTTAATGAGGTGCTTGTTCTGGGAGATTCTTGGTTAAGTTCTTTTGTAGCTGGCAGCTTCGAGTTGGTTGACGATGTGGAAATATCGCAGTAAACAGACATATTTTTATCTTTGTGGCCAGAACTGTACAGATATGATTCATTAGGTAGGAACAATTTTAAGTCAGTCTTACTTTTTAATTCAATATCATCATAATCGCATTTGTCACTCTTCATATCATCAGATATTTCTGAAATCATCTCTGAATGTGATAAATCAGTTTTATTTTTATCATCATTATTATCATCTAAACTTTCATTTTGATCAACACAGTTACCATTTTTATTCGATAAGGAAATTTCATCTTTTTCCCCAACAGTCAAAAATCTGTCAGCCATACTGGTACTCTGAAAACTATTTTGTGTCGCCATTTCTTTTGAGCAAGTAGCAGTTAATAATTTATTTTCCTGAGGTCTGTCTTCTGACGCTGGTTGTGTTACTGACTTATCTTTGAACTCAGCTTCAGTGTGTGTGGGATTACTCGTTTCTTTATTATGTTCACTAACCTTATCCCTTGAATCTGTTTGTAGATTAATCACGGTTTGTGCCTCAGATTCTGTTTCTCCCTCAACTCCTGTTTCTTGTTTGCCCGGTGGCCCTATATGACCATTACCACTGAGTTCAACATCTAAAGCATCTGCTGTATTTTCTACATATTCTAGACTAGAATCACTGCATTCTCTATGTATCTCTGGTCTCACTATTATTTGTGACGAAGAAGAGGATACGTTGAGTGATTCTGCAATGGCTGATTCCAGTTCTGGATCCACAGGTTCCACTGACTGTTTGTCGCCTGATAGTTGTGCATCTTCTAAAGACGGTGCACGAATGCTATCATCTGACACTTTCTGAATCACCCTGTCCTGTTCCTCCAAGTTAGTACCGAGGTCTATCTGAATATCATCTTCGGCTGGAGTGATATCCTCTGTGAACTGATCAAGCACAGCCTGAGACAGTTTCTCTTTACGTCTGCGTAAAGTTGCTGGGAGTTGTTCCCAGTTATTTTTCATATCTCTGTCCAGTTTATCACGGCGTTCATCAGGGCTCTGCTCTTTTTCTTTTTCAACTCCAGTATGCTTACTGCGCCAACGCAGTGGTTTGAGACGCAATAACTGCAGCAGTTTTCGTGATCCTCCAACAAACTTCTGGTTATTACCATTCTTTCCTGAATGTGGGACCTCGATAATTTCCATTTCTCCAGGCATTTTTGAGTAGTTTTTATAATACCATAGAAATGAAATCAAACCTCTTCATAATATTTATATCATTTTCAATATGAAGATGATTCAGTGGGTCTAACACTCATCCTTACTTTCTACTACAAAACGATGTCAGTTCTACACTTGTACCAAGTAGACTGAACTCTGCAGGGAATCAGCACTTCCTGTATCTGTGTGTATTTTTTATGACTTGCAAAACAAAAATGATAGCTGTCACGTGCTATTTACACACGTAAAACAGAAACAAGGAAATTACAACAATTAAATAACTTCTGGGCACAACATAAAATCACGCGTGTTCTTTCAGTTATTATAACACAAATCGCACGTGCAGAAGTGTATCAAGGTCAACAAGCAAAATAATTGCATAATGCCATCAGCTACGGAAACCTGGTCCACTACACAGACACACGTGCGCGTTATTCTGCTACTCAGGAAACCGGTTATTTGCAGTAGCTTTCCAATCTGCCTTTCATAGTTCAAAAAAATCGAAGTTTCTAGTCAGGAGGTTTCATTCGGCCTCCATTTACAATTACGGTTGGCCACTTTTAACAAGGAGGAGTCCGTATAATTCACACAATCAACTTATGAATCATCCATATAATATACATTGTCGGCTAGTTATCGGACTGGCCTCATTATGTTTCACTTCTGGAAAACTTAGAAAATCGTCACAGTTGTTGCTGCAATTAATATTCACTCATTTCGTATGTGCGTCAGATAAAACAAACTTAATAATACTTCTCAAAACACTGAATTCCGATATTCTGAAGACAGCTGGTAATCTCTTCATCACATCTACACATTCCTTCTGTGTTTCCAATTTCAATGTATGTGGTACAAGTCAATAATCAGAACTTTTTTGGACAATTCAATAAAAATTCTGTAGTTTGAATTTGTAATTAACAGTGCATCAGATTCCTGTGAACCAACGGTAAGCACTTTCAACAGCAGTCCTATTAGTACAACGTGCGTTTAAACCATAGTTGCAGTACGATAGCTATTCAACCTCATTACCTTTGAAGCCATCCTATATTCAATAAAAATTCATATACTCGTAAGAATATCCAAATTCCACAAAAGATTATTCCTCGGCCAAACACTGGACAATTTTTCAGCTTTTCTATTAGCTACACAGCAAATGATGTCACAAAGTCTTACTTCTGAGATTCAACACCATGTACCATCATAAACAGCACCACAACTTTACATAGTTCCCTCAAGCCATACCCACTGTACTGTAGTTACGCCTACACATAAGAATATTTTAACACCGATATAATATTTAATTTTAAATACACACAAATATCTGCAATCACTCTGGCTTTCTCCATGGTCACAGAATATGTTACGCACAATTACACTACATTTCTACAGATATCATATGACGTGAAGGTGCCATTATTTCAAGAGCACCAGAGTGACTTATTTCATCTCCACTAAACACAGATAATCTTTTAAAACTTGACGAAAAAACACAAACACCTAATTTTCTGAATTAGAAACCACACACTGCTGTACATGAAAACATGTATTAGTGATGTTAATGTCCAGTGCCAATCAACTGCCAATATCTGTCCTTGTACAGAGAATAAACACAGGACTTCGAAGTATTGAACGGCCATGTGATGTTTAGCAAGGCAACTAACTTCACTGTCAGAATTACAACACAAGACTAGAGTGCACATAAGCACCAGTCACACACTCCAACTGTGCTAATATGTCAATAACCAGCGAGCAACTGCATTAGTGGACCTAGCCATAAAACTACGATGCAGACAGGAGAAAAGAACCGGCACAGTAAACCAAGATGCAAAACGTGTTTCGGTTATTACTGCTTCTAAAAAAAAACGGACACCATGAAAACCACAACAGTTGCTTACTAACAGCAGCAGAGAAAGAGGGGATGGTGTAAGAGCAGGGTAGGGGAATTGAGTATCAGAGTGGGAAGGAAGAGAGAGCAAGGCCATCTGATCTGAAAGGACAGGATTATGATGACAGAGAAACATTTTTGGATGTGTGTAATAATGATCAAGGAAAGCTGACACTAAATGGCCTTCATGGATGTGGTTATTGAATTAGCTGTACAGACAGACAGAGTTATGCTTTTAAAGGAAGAACACATGATGAGAACTATAAGCTGATAGAGTTGTGTTGCAGCATCCAGCTGTTTTTATTCATATTTTATGGAGTAGGCATATTAATAAATACTGCTTGTTCAAAATAATTATGTGTGTGTGATAATAGGGCACTGCTGCACTTGAGTGAAACACACAGTGGTTTTCAATTTTTTTTTTGGACATGAAAAAATTAACCACGAGCGAATACGTTGCAAGATAATAACCAGCTAAGTAAACAGGCGAAATCCGTGGTACAGATACTTTCAACAGAAGTTAAAAGTCACTCAGCAAATCAAGAAATTCTCTACCTTTCATGAAACCCAAATGTTTGTCACAGTCTTCGCAAGAACCTGTCACCAGTCATTGTAAGCCAGATGAATTCAGTCCACACATTCCCACCCAATCCCCACAAAATTAGTTTTAGTAATATACACCCATCTACTCCTGTGTCTTTCAAGTAGCCTTTCTCCTTACAACTAAAACATAACATGATCAGTCAACGCAACTATATTATGTTTTCCTACCTATGCATTTCAAGTAGCTCCCATGCATGTTACATACATCACCTTGATTTGATCACTTAAATAACATTTATTGAAAAGTACGAGTACAAATTATGAAGCTTCTCATTGTATAACTTCCTTTAGCCTCCAGGTACTTCCCTACTGTATGGGCCCAAATATTCAACTCAGTCCCCTTCTCCCAGTTACTGCTCATCTATGTTCCATCCTCAATGTGACAAGACCAGCTTCATGCTCATACAGAACCACAGACAAAATCATTTGTTTTTATTTCAATCTCTTTACTTTTAAATGGGAAGACAGCATACTCTTAACTTAATTTTAGCCACCATTTTGCAATCTGAATCCACTCTAAAGTTAAATTTTTATTGACTATTGATATTTCTATATATATCTGAATTTCGTCACTCTGAAATTTTGAGGTCGCACTGCAATTCAATAAACTTGATATAAATTACACTTCTGACAGCTTACTTTTTTTAAAAAATGATATATCAACTGCAGATGTTATTCAGCCTACAGAAGGATGAGAATATAATTTTTCACACTAAAATCAAGGACATGGCAGAGGAATTTGTCTGGTACATTTCAAAATAGTACCTTGGCATTCACCTGAACCGATTGTGAAAAAGATTTTAACACATACATCAGAATAACAACTCTTTAAGCTGCCACTTAACTAGTATCCAGAAAACACACGTCAGGCATATTAGTGCCCAACCAGTCAATGAACTTGCATTAAATTATAAACTGACCAGTTGTTCCAATTTTTAATTAGATATTATGATTTCTGTCAACAGCATACAAGAAAATAATTCATGTACAGATGATCAAGTGCCTCCCTCCCCAGCAGCCTGTTTGTTTCGACTTGTGTACCAGATGGATTTTATCAGGTTTTCATAAAAATCTGATATCACTACAGTCACTAATAGTAACTCGGCAGAAGCACAACCTTCTGAAGTGAAAGGTGACAGTAGGGCAAATCCTGAAATATGGTAACCACAGGAGCAGGTAATACTTATAGTAACCACATGGAGAAGATTAACTATGGTAAGAACAGGAATCATAATAACAACAATTGTAGTAATAACAGAAAATAAGAAAGCACAAGAATAAATTTTCAGAGCTTCAGGAAAAGTACATACACTCAAATGTGAATTCGGAATGCCAAGTTGCAAACAGAGGTTGCAGAAACTGTGTGCATTCAGGTATGGTTTACACCTCTACAATTTTACTTACATTAACAAGGTTCTGCTACTAAAACTTTAATGATTTTCCAACTTCAAAACCATCTACCAATGAGTTGCAACAGTGATAAAACTGGGTGCTGTGGCATGCTGACCCACCCAATGAAAATTCAGAAGTTACAGCAGCAATATGAGGGGGTGCTGATAAGTCCTTAGGCCGACTTACTTCCCGATGTTGTAGGACGGAATCGATAATGTCGTTGGAAAGAGGGGTCTGTTCATGTGCCGAATTGCAAATCTTTTCTTGTTACAGAGGCTGAAAGGAAGCATGTCAGGCGACGCGCGCGATTTCAACAACATCGAGACGCGAGCTGTCATCAATTCCCCCTCCCCCTGCAAGGCAAGGCGCCGAAGGAAATTCACGCCATTCTGACACAAACATTAGGAGAAAATTCACCATCGTATGCCACCGTCAAAAACTGGGTGGCCCAGTTTAAACGAGGTGATTTTTCCACCTGTGATATGCCTCGTTCTGGACGACCCAAAACAGTGACCACCCCGGAGATTATGGATCAAATTCACGAGCTAATCTTGGAAGACCGCCAGCCGGATTTCGGATAAATCAATAGCTGAGCAACCGGGCATCTCACGTGAGCGGGTTGGGTCCATCATTCATGAAGATTTGGACATGCGGAAGCTCTCCGCGAAGTGGGTCCCGAAATGCCTGAAGGTGGATCAAAAACGTCAACGGTACCAATCGTCTGAGCAACTTTTGGAATTTTTTCGGCGCGATCCAAATGATTTCCTGTCGCGATTGGTGATCATGGACGAAACCTAGTTATATCACTATGACCCGAAGAAAAAGCAACAATCAATGGAGTGGCGGCATAGCGGCTCACCCCACCCCCCCAAAAAAAATCTGTTTGCAAAAATCCGCTGGAAAAGTTCTCACCTCGATTGTTTGGGATCAAGACGGCATCCTCTTATAGATTATTTTCCAAATGACCAAACTATCAACCAGGAGTATTACTCATCTCTACTGGTGCAATTGAAGGACATTTTGAAGGAAAAATGCCGCAGGAAGGTAACCAAGGGGATCTTGTTCTTTAACGACAATGCCCCGGCTCACCGGGCACTTGAAACCCAGAAAAAACTTGGCCTACCTGGGGTTCCAGTATCATGATCACCCACCCTGTTCTCCGGATCTGGCCTCGTCGGACTACCACTTGTTCTCTGGACTGAAAAAACAATTGAAAGGTCGCCATTTTTTGTCCGACGCGGAGGTCATTGTTGCCGCGGAGACCTGGTTGGACGGACAACCTTCTGATTTTTTTTTTGAGTGGCTTACAAAAGTTAGAGCAACGGGCTAAGAAGTGTATTGAGCTTCGTGGGGAGTACGTTGAATAAATCCCGAGTTTGGTCTCTGTAGCTTGTTTCATTCCTGGTCGGGCTAAGGACTTATCAGCACCCTCTCGTATTTACACAGTAGGTTTACAGTCAACTGCATGTTTATCTGTTTTGTGTCATTATTTTGCTGCAATGCTACGGACAACACATTTTAATATAATCCTAAATATCGTGAAAAGCTGGTTGTCTTTATCCTCCTTCCACAGAAGAATCTCATCAATTGTTTCTGATTCATGTACATGAAAAATTTAATACGTATGAGAGTTTAGGTATCGTGGTATTGAATAGAAGAATATGGTCTGCTGGATTATGACATTTTGTGATTTGGTAGAGGGACACCACTGTTTTGACGAAAACTATTCACTCCAGCTGCACAATACCGATGTTGCAGAGGATCCTACTTCCACAAACGTAATGGCAGAAAACAGAGATGGCAGACAGGTTCCTCCAAAATTTTGATACATATCTACCAAGCTACAAGTTGTCACATCCCAGAGGAATATAATCTTGAAACAAAAAATGTGACTTAATATATTTACCAAGACCAAATACCAATTAAAAGCAACAAGTACACAAATTAATGTGCTTATTTATTCATAAATTTTGAACAAATTTTTCAAGTGCTTGCACACTTGACTTGTGTTGTGTGTCTTGTTTACCTAAAGAATTATATAAATGCAAACAGCCTGGCAGCTAGTCATGTAGGTGAACACAAACAGGTAAAGCAATGTAGGAGACAGAAGCAAAGATTGCACTAGAAAACATGTCACGACACAGCAATATAACTTGACGGATGATGATGACTACAGAGGCCACGGTTGGGAAGCTACACAAGCCATCTGCTGCTAGTAATAACAGAAAGCATTCAGCGTGACCGAACAGTGCCGCACAGTATGTCACCTGCTCCACTGAATGCAGTACAGCTGCAGATGAACCACTAACCAATTGCCACACTGTCAGTGATGTCCCATTAGCTAAATAATTACATTCTTATAGATGCAGGCTTACTGAATGATATAATTTAAAATTATGCCTCTAGAAATACTCACTCAAAGTCATCTGTAAATCTGCCCACAATACAAAAAAGAAGAGGAAGAAAAAAATGTAACGATTCCTTACACAGTTTACAGCATCCGTCCAACTACCTGTCATGCTCTGTATCCTGGAAACGAATAATGATAGAAAAAAAAACAGTGGTAAAACTGTTGCTTTGCATACCATGCAGGAATATGGGTTTGGAGGTATGACTCCCCTGATTATTAACCTCAGCCCCGGATAAGAGTGGACAGCTTCACATCCTGGTGGCTTTACCTTCTAGGAAAGAGTCCCCTGTACCCTTAGAATAGAAGGCACGATAGGTCTCAAATCTGGTCTCGACACTTTGGAGAAATCTGTTTCTACTGCCACGACTCAAAGGATGATTTCTCAGTCACACAGCCTGTAGTTTGGTCACTATACCGACTAGGCTACCCCAGCTCTGGCAAAAAGGAGTAAATACAGAAGTTGTTTTAGGAAAGAACACACAGAAAATTTGTTACTTTTGATATTAAACTTGCGGGCCTGAGTCCGCATCAAGTTTATTACAAGTTTATTATACACAATTCCTGTCACACTCAGGGAAAATCCATATAAAGCAGCCACAACCGTACTCTGAGAAAACTCATCACATGGAAAAAACCTAACAAGCACCTGTGCATAAGGGTAAAATCCATACGGACAATACCAATCAAAACCGACTGTAGTGCTGTTGCTAGGATACAGACACACTATAAGGAATTCAGTATTCTTGTGTATGGACATGCTAGTTAATAATGACAGAAAGATACAATGACAGAGAAAAGAGGAATTATGAAAATGCAGCAATGTATGAGTCACATCCAGGGCAAAGAACCTGACTTACAATCAGAAGGAAACAAACGGCATAATCTTCAAACTACACGTATATTTAGATCTAAACAAATCCACGGAAATAATGAAATAAGGTCATATAAAACATTAATTAAACCAGTACTGTGTTATGGAAGTGTAACCTGGGCCCTAACACAAGTGGCAGAACAAATGCTTTGCACATTTGGAAGGGAAATATAAGAACAGTTTATGGCCCAATACAATACAAAGGGGGCTGGCTTTCTAGATGGAATAGTTAAATTTATAATTTATATAAATATCTAAATATCGTGGACAATATTAAAATTAGAAGACCAGGATGAGCAGGTCATATTGTAAGAATGGAAGACGATAGAATCCCAAAATAGGCTCTTAATTGGAAATTTCATAATACAAGACAAGTGGTAAAACCAAGAACAAGATGGGAGGACGTTGTCCAGAGGGACATATCACAGATCCTAGGAATACGGAGATGGAGGAGACGAGCAGAAGACACAGAAGAGACATTTTCTGTGGGGAGGCCAGGGCCCAGAAGGGGCTGTAGTGCCATAGATGGAATGGAAATGAAAGTGGAATAATAAGCTTCTGGTGGTTTCTCTAAGTATTCCCAAACAAATACTAGCTGTTCCTAGCCATTTCCTCCCAGTTAACGAATCTTACTCTTTGTGCTTTGAAGCTTCTATGGTTAATCCAAACCTTAAAGTATGAAAGAAATGTGTTACCTTCTTGCATGTGTACATATGCACAGTGAAAAATTTACATGTTTTCTGGTATTATGATAAGCATAATATGGCTCACGTTTCTCCTATTTAGAGAGGACATTAACCCAAAATAATTCTGCCACCTGATCTTCAAGAACAATCTGTGTTAAATGACTATCCATTTTATATGTATGACAGAGCAATAAATTCAACTCAGTACTAGAAAGGTACCGTCTATTTAAATTGCAAGACAATAACACAACTACCTAACTCTACTATCATCAATTTAGCCTTGCACATTTTATCATTAACACATACTTTACCTCACAATGTTAAAATTTTCAGTATATTTATTATTAATTAATTTAAGGATACACATGAAATCTACACTACAATTTTAGAACTTGCAGTGAATGGATGTTCTACCAGTAATACAAAATCAGTTCAAAAAAAGTTTAATCAGGGAATAGGTGGTTATGCTCTACTGACCTAGAAATTCATGTGTGCTAGATTAACAGGTAAAATATTTCCTTTGCTCAAAATCCCAGACCAAATATTGTACTCCCCTGGTCCAAGAAATCTGGAATAAGAGACGCTGATTGTTTGGCTTATACTTTATTTAACGTTCAGTGCTGACTAGATTACTGGTAATTTTCTGTTATTCTTAGACAGCTTTAATAACTCCTTGACTGCATATATCATTTCTGTCACCAAGAAAGAAAATAAACCGACATGTACAACAGAAACATCTACAAAGCTTGATCATGAATACAAAAAAATTTTGTGGCTGAAGTGATTACAAACAAATTTAAAGTATGAATACAACACTGAATCATAAAATCTACTTCTTAGAGCCATGAAACCTCACCAAAGGGCACCATTTCTCCTACAAATGTCAATAAAGTTGTCAGCATTGCTGAAGGATTCCAACAGAACACCCAATTTGATACGTCATTACTCTGACAAAGTTTAATAAATCTCCCTTTGCAGGACTAATTCTCTTTGCGTATACATATATATATATATATATAGGCAGAGCCAGTGTGGACAGGAAAGCATATATATTCTTTCCTGTCCACACTAACATGCAGGAATTTTCTAAACATGAATACCCTTTACATTCCTCCCCCAACAAAGAGATTGGCGCCTTTAGTACTAATCCTTTTTCTTTCCGGTTCATACTAACCAACACTTCATACTTAAATGGTGGTGTTCTGTAAGTATCAGCAAAGGTCAAGGTGTAGTGGCTGTCTCCATCTGCAATAAGCAGCAAAGATCTCTTGAAGAGTGCCATCCACCGTATATAAGATACACATCAACACAGTTAATTCTCCTGTCATGTCGGACATAAATCAAAGTGGTTATTGAAAATTTCATTTCATCTACCTCAATGAGCTTCAAAATAATTAAATGTCATGACTATTCAGGGATTCTAATTTGAAGAATTTTCCAAACATGGCAATATTTAACAAGTTCATTATAAGTGGTATATTATCGGTATCTAGATTATACAGCATCAATGGTAAACGTAGCATATTATTTACTGAAAGTAACTTCATATGAATAATATCACTTTCACTAGCAAGGACTTTTTCCATCATCACTCTACTTAAAAATATCACAACGACTTGGAAACTGACTGCTTGCATCTTCAGGTGTCAGCTTCCAAAACCCCGTGATTGTTCTTAAGTACGGTGATGATGTAAAATGTACTATTAATGTAAGTGATATTATTCAGCATTAATGGCAGATAAGTGAATATGCATATTCAGCACTGGTGATATGTTCTGGAAGGGTACAATTGAAGTACCTAGAGTAGAACTTTCTGTTGTATTTTGTCTACCTGAAGTCCCATACAGACTGACCTAGGATAAAATCGATTATCAGATCTCTGAACTGGCTAACAAACTACTCTGTCACCCTGAGGCAAATCCTGCGTTCCTGCAGAGTCATGATGTAAATGGACTAAATCTAGGTCACCAGCCAAGTGTTACTTATTATACAACTGGCCTGTTGGTAAAAAAAAGTGCTGTATATGGTTTGAAATAATATTAAACTGTATGTTACAACCTACTTCAGATGGTTAAAAGTTGGTAAAAAAAATAAAGTATAGTCGTCTACAACCACGCCATGTAGGTATATAGGGGAGCAGAGGTTCAGCTCCACTCATTCTTAACCTCAGCACTCAATGGAAGTGACTGGTAAACTTCATGCTTCGACTGCTTTACCCCTGGGAAAGAACACAAGCACCCACTGAATAGGAGGCTGGGTTGGTTCCAGAACCGGTCTGGACGGTTCTCTGGAGAATACAAATTATCTTGCATACGCCGGGATTCGAACCCCAAATAGTCCAGCCTGTGGCTAGTCGCTATACTGACTACACTATCCCAACTCAAATTCTTATACAGTGCAATATTCAATTACCTACTTGAGATGCTGACAATTGCTCACGTGGCCAAGTTCTTTCCCACCTTTTACAAAATCAATGGCTCATTATGGCACATCAAAGGCATAATGAATTCCGTTCACGTCACAACATGCTATTTCTGTGAGATCAACCTTAATATTATCGCCCCAGCTATACTTAAGTCCGATCCCTTCCCTTCTGAATTCCTAGCTAAAATTTTTGTTTGCAATACTCATCTCTACCAAACACAAAATGTTGCAATTATTTTATCGGGAATTTTTTTTTTTATCAACAGGCAATTATCAAGAGCATAATGATTTTCAACCTACGTATATCATTATTAAGATACTGTAACCTGCGTCAGAAGTCCACGTCAAACTGAGGGCAGAGCTGAAACCTTACAGAAATATTTTAAACGACAGGAATTCTCCAACTTCAGTACGTTACATGGAATCCATCTGAATCAAATGTAATACCTGACTATAAGAGCATACGAAACAAGGTATTACACATGACGAAGAGTAAATTGTTAATGTTTTTCTCCATTTTATAGTGACTGTACATAACCACAGATTAACGACATCGTTTAAAAGAAATAGCTGGGACTATTGACCGAAAACATAACACAACAAATCAGTGAAAACCTGAGCCACATCAACCGTCATTACTGGGTTTACTACAATGGAATATCAGTAATTTCCGTGTAAGTTGTACTGATGCAATCTCACAATTATAATAGATGTACAAATATCTTGCTTGACCTGAGGTAAGTATATTACTTGCTAATAATAATAATAATAATAATAATAATAATAATAATAGTGGCAGCACAAGACCAAGCGTTAGACACGAAGTACTACGCCACAAAAATACTAGGCACAGAGACGGATAGCAAATGCAGACTGTGCCAAAAACATGATGATACAATAGACCATATAATATCACCATGCCTAATACAGTAAAACCTGCCTAAAACGGAACGCGATCGTTCCGGTATTTTTTTTCCCGTTTTCACAAGTTTCCGTTTTACAAAGGGTTGTGTTTTAATAAAACAAAGTACAAAAAATATGATCGCTTAGGATTACAATGAAGCAATAATTTAAAATAAAAGTCCGTAAATAAAAAAATAGGTTCATATGTATTGTTTTACTGTATTTTCAACTTACGTATAATAATTGCAGTTTCTCTCCTAG
>JGI20166J26741_10473337_pt1 | contig 15945 bp, 9 predicted proteins | sample TergutCu122P5_FD_26741 | JGI IMG/M metagenome (IMG submission 26741)
CCAACGTTTCCACACCAACGAAGAGCTCATGGATGGCGTCAAAACCTGGCTGTGTAACTTGGCGGCACCGTTCTTTGACGAGGGACTGCAAAAGCTAGTGTCACGGTACGACAAGTGCCTAAATGTGGATGGCAACTATGTGGAGAAGTAATGCAGATATGTATGTATCTGTTCCAGATTATAAAGTTTTGTTCTGTATTTTGTTTTCTTTTAACCAGCCAATCAGAGGTTGATTTTGGAATAGCTCTCGTAAAACAGCATTTTTATGAACATATATCAGTTAAATGTAATATAAAATAACCAAACTATATTTAATGCAATAAAAAATTAAATTTTGAACTTTTCCTTCGATATGTTCAAAGCACAGAACAAAAGTTTTGTTAAGTGTCACTGTAAGGCCCCTGCATTGATTTTTTACTGTGGTGCAATACAAAGATATTTCTTCTCTGATGAAGTCCCTGGTGGAGGATCTTCCCTTTATATTTTTATTTATTTACTTATGTATTTTTTGAAGAAAGCAAGCAGAGTTGACTGTGGAGATTTCCTCTTTCTTTGAGAATCTCAGAATGATGGCCAATGGCTACCATTACGCCCCTTTCCAACTTCGCACTTCACTGCCAGTTGTGGTCAGTTGCAAAGAGCTCTCAGTGAGAGTCTCCACGGGTGAAAGAATGCACTGAAATCACTTGTTTTCGTACACATCTCTTTCTTTCTCCTTCTCTTCCTGGCTTAGTTCTTTAGCCATTTCTTCAAAGCCTTCATTGGAACACTGCTGTCCGTCACTAAATGACCGCTCTCTTGCATCTTCAGCTGTAACCTCATACAATCCCACCTCTTGCACCAGCCTGCTGATGTATTCAACAGTGTTCTCCACTGGCTCAAATCCTGTGAAGTCGTGCATAAATTCTGGGAGAAGTTTGCATCACACTCCATTCAGACAATTTACTGACACTTCCTCCCAAGCTGTGATGACGTTATTAATGCCCTTCAATATGTCCAATGAGCGCCCATTATCCTTAATAGTTTTGTCTGACCTGTCCAAAACTCATGGTTTGGTGGAGGTAATAGGCTTTAATGGTTGCTATTACTCCCTTGTCCATCTGTTGAAAAAGTGATGTGGTATTTGAAGGCATGTAAACAGCAATAATATCCAGAGGTGGTCTGACTTCAGAAAGGTTTGCAGGGTGGCCAAGGGGAATTATCCAAGAGAAGAAGAGCCTTGGCTGGTAACTCATTTGTGTGACAAAAATGGAGCAGAGCAGGTTAAAAAAAAGTTTTGTTTACCAATCCAAGAGAATTTCTTGTCACCCAAACCCTCCTGTTCCATTTCCAATAGACTGGAAACGTGGCTTCGTTTAGTGCCCTTGTCACATGGTTTCACAGCATTTCTCTTGCTATATGTGGTGGCTTTTATGTTAGAAATTTGATCAACCTCTTCCCTTACCGGTTTAGATTGTAGATGGGGATAGCTCTCATATCTGATAGGCTGTGATATTTCTTTATGTCACATGTGGTATTTATAGTTGCATGTTTTTAAAAATTTTTATAATTTTTTTATATTTTTGGATTTCTGGTTTCAAAGCTGTTGTTACTGTGAATTGTCGCTAACTGAGGGCTATCTGTATTAAACCAAATTTGGCATTTTTAACAGGACAATACAAGTATCATGCTGTTGCATGTTGCTTATATGTATACACAAATGCAACTTAGTGGGTCATGACTAAAAAGAGCAAGAATGTTGAACAACAGGAAATGTTTGTGGTATACCTGACACCATTGAAGTGACAAACTGCACGCATATCTTCAGGAAGCTCTTCTGGTTCTGGCCACTGGAAATTGTCTATGATGGGAATGATGTTGCAGTTTGACTGCAGTGCCGCTACGATTTCCTGCATTCAAGAAATTTAGCATAAATAATCTACTACAGTTGTGATGCTGCATTTTCTGCAATTTACAGAGCTTCTATTTGTACCCTTTGAAGCCTGAAGTGCATCTAAATTATATTAACTGTTCCTACCTCACAGTAAACACTCACAGTCTCATCTTTATGTTGGACATTCCATTATGATATACAAACAACAGTAAACAGGTAAAGTTCACCCTAGAACAGGCCACAAAGGCCCAGAGGGGGAGTAGAGGTATAGCTCAACTCTTTCTTTAACCTCGGCGCTAGATGGGGGTGGGTGGTCAACACCACGCCCCAGCCGCTTTAGCCTCGGGAAAGAGACCCTGTACCCATTGTATAGGAGGCTGGGTGGGCACCAGGGCCGGTCTGAATGGGTGCATAAAATCTCGCCCCCCACAGGGATTCGATCCCCAGACCTTCCAGCCCATAGCAAGTCGCTGTACTGACTGAGCTATCCCAACCCCTATATAAACAAAAATGGAAAAATAAAATCAATCACATCTATGTATTGTATTAATTTATTGTACATCATATCCCAACATGTTTAGGATTTTTTTTAAAAAGTCTATCAGGCAATATAAAACACTTAAAGCAGGGTTATCACATACAATGCAAGAAGATGTTTAATTTTCATGTAGAAGAGATCCAGCTTTACAGTATTTTGTAACAGCCAAACAAAATCAAAGCAAAAATGGAAATATAGCATTATCTGGTACTGCTAACATGAAAGGGAAGAGTATTCCATTCATTTGTTTGGTTTCAGCTGTTACAACACATATAATAATATAAAGCTGAGACCTCAACTATGTGAACATGAAACATTTTATTGTGTTGTATCTGATAATTTTTAAGTGTTTTACATTGCTTTATTATGACTACTTAAAAAAAAAACAATCTGCAGTATAATATACAGTAAATTGTGACCTCTTATTTCTCCATTGTCACTCAGTCACAACTACGAAGACCAACCAATGAATGCTCTTTGGGGAAATAATCGCTGATCATTGTGATGTAAAACACACAAATATACTGTTCAGCAAAATGCAGGGCTTCTGTATGTTAATGACGGTGGTATCTTTGTGTTTTAAAAGGTCAGATAACATGTACCTGGAGCCTGAGTACTTACCCTGTGAACCCAGTCTTTGCACTCCACATCGCCAATGCAACGATCTAAAGCATTGGGAGTAAGCACCAGGAGGAAGTTCTTTGCTTGTCTAATGCTCTGCAGTAGATTGTTGTCAAATTTACCAGCTTCCAGCCTCTCCACATCAATGAACACCGTAAATGTCCGCAGGTGAAGGTGAACCTTCAGCAAACTGCAAGGAAAAAACAACCTTCAACCATAAAAGAATTTACATGTGTGCACATATGTGTAGGAGTGAGAAAGTGAATAAACATGTCCAATGGACCTACCACAGAACACCCAAAAATATTAGGAGCCTTGCTCTGTAGTTTTGCCAATAAATATTGCAGCCATGACTGTTAAAAGTGACATGCAAGTGTTCTTGTGGTTTCTGGATTTGTTTCAAATATTCCTTCCTAGCCTGTTTGTTTTAAGCACAAGAACAAACTCAAAATACATAATTTGAGTCTTATTCCTTATGTTCTGTTTTAACTGTGAGTCTGTGTTTGCCAGATAAGTTCCCAGATACAAAATTTTCCTGTGTAAGAAGCAATATTTTTTAAGTTCCACCATGACTCCCATTACAATAATGTTGAATTTTTCCATTATATGAAAGTCTCATGTAACACATATTCCTTCATTAAAAGTTCATTATCTTCAGACTGTCATACAAAAATTTCCCACGCTGAATATATTTACAAGTCTTTACAACCATTATTCATTTCTTGATGGTCAACCTGTACTACGGTCATAACTGACTTCTGACCACTTCATCGCTTTTATGCAGCCTTTCAACTGTTTCCTGCTTCACAGTTTTATCTTCGTGCTAACTGAAGCATATCATACAGGTACTGCACCAAGATTTGAAATTCAAGTGTGGTTTTGAAGATTTTGTTACAGTAAATGATAGTATATGGTGACACTGACCAATTGAGACCTGCGCAATGAGATAATGATGTAAAGGAAAATATGCATGTGCCAACAACAAATTACTTTGGACTCGGTAATTTTTAGGTGATCCACAATGATCTGCATTTTACAAATTTTTATATTTAGCAGCAGAGTGTCCCTATATCCAAGCTGCCCCAATAACATACAATTTTACCTTGTAATTGAAACGTTATGAAGTAACTGCTTGGGATGAAAATACAAAAGGGGGTCCAAGAAATGAAACTTATTTTCACATTTCCCTTCATAATCCCTAACAAACTTCTTATGCAGAAAACACTGTATGCTGCAATAATTACAAGGAAAGCAATGAATATTCCAGGTGAAGGACATGCATATCTTGAATTACATAAGGCAAAAAGCAATTCGTAATATTTGTACAGCGCAACGCTTCCACATGCAAATTACAAGTTCTCTATTCATCACAGAAATCCTTAATCATTTAATTCTTCTAGCTAATCAGTATCATTTTACCAAAAATTTTAAGGCCATCACATCATGGGGGATGAGATCGATCAGGAATGGAGGACACAAGGAAGGGATGAGAAATACAAACTACATTTTACTTGGAAGCCCAAACAGATTGCCTGAGAGATCTTAATGTAATGAAAGTGACGCTACAATGGATTTTAAGGAAAATGGGTGTCAGGATATGGGCTTTATTCATCCAGTTTAGATTTAGACTCTTGTAAAAGTCTCTTGTGATAATGGTACTGAACGTTTAGCTTTCACAAAAAGGAGAGATTTTCCTGACCATTAGCTTGTAGAGGCAGACAAAGGTGCATCAATATACCTTGCTAGTTGTGACCCATTTGATCTTCTGTAGCTGACAAACACATCCAGAGATTTATCCATGCTCTCCTGACAAGAATTTGCAAGCCCATTCTCCAAATCTGAAATAAGGCAAACATCAATGAGCCTCATTTGTTTCTGTTACAGTTGCTACATACACGCAATTTACATGACATCTTACACACATACTTTTTATGGAATCTAATATCCTGAGGCGATGAATGCTGTTGGAAATCCCACACTCATTTGTCAGCTGATCTTCAGACAGATTTCGGATGGAGTCCTTGTCTACCCCAGCATTCAGCATGGAGTAGGTGTAAATAGAGAATTCTGCACCAATAGCCTGCAGAAATGTGTTCAAGTTCCCCGTGTCTCGACTGCTGTAATCAGCCATTTTCTTCAGGTTCTGCAATTCCCTGGTAAACCTGAAAGTAATAAAGGATAAAGCTTTTGCACTCAAAGTAAACTGCACACAGTCAGAGGAAGAATTAACAAATACTTCAATCAGAATAACAGACGATAAACACTCGTGCAATCAGTGACACAATACCGTGCAAACTGTAAGCATAAAGTTACCTTCGTCGGCGAATTCCATTTGTAATACCAATGTCGTCTTTCAGATTTTCCTCAGTAAGCTGAAGCAAAAGGTCACCATCTACACGACTGTCCACAAAGTTACCGGCATATTCAGCAAAACCAATCTACGGAAAAGAACATAATTGTGATTAACCTTACAATTTCATGTAAATACAGCGATTGCTTCTTTAGAGAAAGTTTTGTATTTGCATGACTTGTACCTGCTTGACCCATTCTCGAACATCTTCAGTGGACCACAGTGGCACCTGCTGACTCAGTTTGTGTGGCACCTCCTCTCCAATAAGTCGGAGGGCCTGAGCTGCATATCTGGAGGCAACTGCATTGGGACAGCTAGCCACTTTCTTCAGAGGTTCAATGGCTCCAATTTCACCAAAGATTTCAGTTTTTCCCTGCTGTTTCTTGATTCCCGCTTCCATGCAGAAGTGAAATGCCGCAAGATTACGTGCCTCCTCTCTCTTTGAACTCAAAACTGGCACAAGCCTCTGTAACCAGTTCTTGCTCTGTCCATGTGCGTGTGCCAAGTTGGATTTTGCAAATTCTGATGGGTTGTGTGAGGTAACAAAAGGTTCCACCAGATCCAGTGTTCCAGATTTCAGTACAGCTGCCTCAATCTCTTTGTTGGCCACCAGCACAGCAATTGCCAGGCAGGCATAATACTTGATGTTATCATCATCATGGAACGCCAGTGGGAACAGCCACATCGGAACCTTCCGTTTGATCATTGCTTCTTGGTTCTCAGCCCCTCCATACAGAGACAGATTAGCAAGGGCACCTGCACAATGCCGGAGTGTCTCCACATCATTCTTTCTGCACTCAAATAACACAGAGTCCAGACCACCTAAACGTACCACATCACTACATGTCCCTTCACTATGCTTGAACAGATGTTCCAGTATCCCAGTGCCTGTGCGTGAATGATCTACTGAGTTGGCATGCTTTGTACAAATGCACGCTACTTTCACGACTGTGTCCAGCCCGTTCTTAACAACATGCGCACGATTCTCAGTAGTAAGACACTGTTCTAAAAGCCGAGCACTCGAGAACTGGAGCTCCTGATCTTCGTGAACACAATTGGTCATCAAGATATCAAGTCCGCCACATGTACGAAGGGCGTTGCACAAGGAATAACCTAGTGTATGACCATGTGTTGGAACTGCCCAGGCCTTGCGCATCATCTCGTTGATACGATTCAATATTTGAGGGGCTTTGGGTGATTTAAGATCAGAGCCATTGCCGCTACGCTTCAAGGTCTTTATGAATGAGTCTAAGCACACTGAGTATTTGTGAATGGCACGCTCCACTTCTTGCACGTTGGAATTTGCCGATAGTTGTTCCAAATCCTCAAAACTCTGGCTGAGTAGATCATCATCAGATGATTTGATTGCCCCATTCATCAAATGACTCATCTGAAACAAGCATGGAAAGTTAAACTTCATGCAGGCAATCATCACAGTTACACGGCAATTTAATGTTATATAAATGGAAGTTTCAGGAATGTCAAAGATGGATGTGCTTGAAGCCAAAAGATCTGAGAAAGATAAATGTATAGTTATGCCTATGTTTAATTAAGCACCACTATATGCATTCTTATCTCCAGATTAAATGGACGTAACCCCCACTGCTTGATGTCTGTACCCACTGGACAGGAACTGAATGGACCATAGTCTGACTACTGGTGAAGAGAACTGTTTGAGCCCCAGCGGAAATTGTACACCGATTCTTCAGTAGCCCAGCCTGCAGCCTAGTCACTAGTCATGCATCGCTTAATGCCTGGATACATTCTGAGAAATGCATCGTTAGGTGATTTCGTCATCGTGCAAACATCATACAGTGAGCTTACACAAACCTAGCTGGTACAGTATAGCCTACTACACACCTAGGCTATGTGGTATAGCCTATTGCTCCTAGGCTACAAACCTGTACAGCATGTTACTGTACTGAACAACTGTAGGCAATTGTAACACAGTGGTAAGTATTATAATATTATAGGACCACTGTTGTATATGCAGCCCGTAGCTGACTGAAACGTTATGTGGCACATTGACTGCATACTGAGACTGAGCTACCCCAGGGGTGAATTAAGTTATTTGGCGCCCCTAGGCAGTGAAAACATTTCCGCTCCTTATTTCAAGCAGTGTTTCTTTCGGGGGGGGGGGGGGTATTACCCCCCAGACTGAGTCAAACACCACGCCTCCCAGTCCCAAGACAATTTTACTCTTATGTTTATAAACGAAAGAAAACGAAATGCAAATACCTATTTAATTAGCAACTTTGACAGCTCAGAAGCCACCCCTTCAAATCTACTGCCCTAGGCAGCTGCCTAGGCCTAAATACGCCCCTGAGCTACCCCAGCCCCAGTGGCCTGATACGGTTATCCACATAACCTATGTAAGTCACAAATATTAATTTATTCCTTCTAACTAACACATGTCAATGTACCTGTGAGGCTGCTGACATTGTTGACTTTGTGCACATGCCCTTAGATGTGATGGTGATATTGGACTGGGTAGAAGCTGCCACGTGTTTCTCATGATTGAAGATGCCTGTTGAAGTAACAGTCTGCCGCTGTTGCTGAGCTGCTATTGCTTTCTGTGTTTCAAGACAGAACCATTACCATTTGTATGTCTTACAGCTGTTTCATTAATGGTGTGAGATTACACATTCTGACAGTGGTCAACAGATTACAGTCTTCCAGAATGTGATGCCATGTAGCTCAGTAGATAGGCAGACACACGTGAGGAACATTAAGTCTCCACTTTCAAGGCAGAACCAATAGGAAGATAGACGTATCACTTCCCTCTGAAACTCTGGTATGTATCTACTGAACTGAAGCATCACATTCCAGATGGTGACATAAATATTCAGTGCTATGAAAATCTGAAATCTGATTCATTGATGGTAGATTGGAAACACGGTTTCATATATATATATATTCTATAAAAAAGTACTCAACTACAAGGACTGTAAAAATGCCTCTAGGATTTACCTTTTCAGCCGTGAATGTCTCTGTCTGAAGCTTCATACTGGATGCAGACATGTTTTGGCTTTCCTGCTGTGTTATTTCCCCTGCCTTCAGTGATCTCTGTTCCTGAGGAAATGAACAACAAGCACGTTTAAGTCACGGTTCCTGAAGAAATAAACAACAAACACGTTTATGCCACTGACTCACACACATCTCACCAATTAACACATTTACGACCAGTTTTTCTTACCTATTAGTAGCTGTCAATGGATTCTTGCTAAGTCACGGTAACCAGACACATAGCAGTATTAATTCAAAATACGGTCGGAAGTGGTGCGGGGGATAAGGGGGATTGTGAACATGCAATGATCATTTTATTCAGGTTCCATGTAAGATGCGAACTAAATAAGGGACTATAAACCTCTCAACAAAGACCCTTCCAAATGTAGGTGGGAAATGGTAATCTGAATTTAAAAGATAGGATCAAGAGCCGTCCTCGATCCATTACGGATTCTCTTTATCCGAAAATAACGCATTTTTTAAAACGCAAATGTCCACGACTTTCCTACTCACCAACAAATCCCGGTGACGTTTGCTTTTACTTCTTCCATTTTCCCACCAGATGGTATTACGATACAGACCTCTACGCACTGGCCATGGTACGCCATGTCCGGACATCTTTCTATGTCTACTGCGTGCAATATGGTGGACGAAGTTATATTTACCGTGAAAGATTGCACTGGTGCTGTTGCTTTATCCCTAACTTGGCCATCTGCCCATCCCTTTAGCCCTGCTGTTTAATAACACATAACACAATCCTTGAAAGGCATATTAAGGCGAAACCAGCAGCTGGAAGGAGCATTAAACTGCCACGAGTTACAAATCAATGGGACAGGAAACCCAATTTCCCCCGCCGCCAAACGAAATTAAAGCTTTGACATTGTTGGGCGGATGTCCAATGTCAGGTGACCATGCCAAATGCCCTGCATGCATACTTGCCAAAACTATCTACGTTACATTTGCACATTTTCTAAGACAAAACAGCATCTACTTAAGTACACTGTTGTCCGAAGAACGGCTAAATCCACGTTCGCGGTCTCTGCACACGCCTCGATATTACAGTCTACATAAAACCCCTTTATTACACACATTTTTTTTTAAAAACTATTTCGGCTACTCGAGGGCACCTTCATTACACCGCAAACACAAACCCACCACAGTGGACAAATCAGAGACTGGTTGTTGTCGTAAAAGAGGCATTTAGGAAAAGTGTATACAGAAAGCACGAGGAATTAGAAAGAAATTAAATTAAATTCACCCTCAGACTGTGTTCTTCCTTTAAAGTAAAGGCAACCTAACAATATCCATCAGCAACTAACAAATAGCAATCAATTTCGTAAGAAATGCACAACCAGAACATTGATTCCAATATACCTGGTACCAAGCTCTGGAAGAACAACATCGATCCAGCAGGGTCTTATGCACAATACGGCTTCTAGTTCTACCTGCTCCTTTGAAGAGTTCGGATGTCACTTTTATGAGGAAATGACCCATCCGAAACTAACAATCCGACGCACTTGCTTAATACTTCTTTCAGTGACGTCACAAAATAATTACTAGAGCGAGCGCACTTTTACACATCGTCATCATATCTGCTGAGAGACCAGTAAACGCAAATGAAACATGTATAGTTTCGAAAAATTTACATTTATGAAGTTAACATTAACCCCTGCTTGTCCTGTTACGACACAGTTTTACAAACTCAGTAATTTAAGCACCACTGACGGCATCTTCATAACTTCAACAAGATAAAGTCTTCACGTTTAATTTTCGGGGGTTCAGAGTTCGTATCAAACCACAAGCCCCAGCTGAGGTCAAAGCACAACGAACGTGTGCACTGATTTGTCGAAGGGGCCCTAGAATATAGGTCAAAGTCGGGTACGAACACCCCAGCGATTCAGAAGGAATGTTGTGTTATACCTTGTCGGTTTGTAGCACAGAAATTCGGAGTAATTATTCCAGTGACCGATTTGGTATGGACGGACTTCCAAGGCGCGGTCAAGTTGGACTCCCAAGGCGCGGTCAAGTTGGACTCCGGAACGACACTGGCGACACCGCGACGCCCAGAAATCGCAACTCCGAGAACGTGACGTCTTCACTATCGATTAATCCAGCGAATAGGGAGGCTAACGTGACGTATTCCGTCTAAACTTCACCTTGGCCCAGATTTACTCCCTAGAATTACCTCGCCGACGGAGAGTCATTAGCGGGAAACCGTGAAAAAATGCAAACCACTGGATATTACGTTCCGCCATACTGGATACGCAGGAAATGGCGGCCATCTGATGAATCTCGCTGGAATTACGGTACAAAGACGTGTGTTCCCCATGTGACCGCAGGTTGCTTAAAACCCAGCACACAGGTTTAACCCTTTAAAACAGAGTGGTAACTATACGTACCACATGCTTTAATATTAAAAACTCTGGATTCTTCCCACGGTGTATTTATATGTTTTGCATGGTTCTCACATCAACCAGCTAGTCTTTGTGAAATAGACGGGCTGTTTTGTCAGTGAGGCAGGAATTGGATTTTTATATTTTTGTGGTCAAAATGCAGCCGGAAGGTCCTGAGAACGAACAACCCTCTCGGTTCCACCGCAAATGAACAGCTGGTATCCTGTCCATGCTTCACACGAACCTAATGTTAACACCAAAATCCTTAACTACGCAGCCCTCCCAATAATTGTGGGAAAATTCGACCCTAAATACAGTGCACATGCGCACTTCCCATTACTTCACTGCCAACCGCTCATCCTTGCCTCCAAACTATCTTTACCAGAAGGACGAGCGGGCATTATCGAGAAATGTTTTAATAATATCATAACCGTAACTTTTTAACTACCTTTTATACGTAACTGACATCAACAACGTAGCTGCTGCAGACTGTAGAACCTTGTAAATGACAGCTTATCGCTATCAATTTGTTTTAAAACTTGCATTTTGTGTTGCCTGAAGATAGTACACTTGCACCGAGACATGTCGCAGATACGTCTTTAATATCCATATATATTTAATACTGTGCTTTTATTGGTGCAATGAATCGAGTACATTGACTCAATGCATAGTTCTTTTACCCCCTTTTCATTTCTCGACCTTTTTTTTTTTTTGCGCAATAGCCCCCAGTAGGCCAGGGCCTCCCCGTTCACGAGGTTTCTAGATCACACACAATGACGCACCACGGTCGGTAGGACTCCTCTGGACGAGTGATCGGCTCGTAGCAGAGACCTCTACCTGACAACACACAACACTCACAACATAATTCATACCCGTGTTGGGAATGATTCGAACCCACAATCTCTGCAGGTGAGCGGTCGCAGACCCACGCCTTAGACCGCGCGGCCACTGGGACCGGCCGGCTTATGGTTTAGATTGTATTTTTCTATCCGAACACATTCGGAGACACCACGTGACCCATTAAAGAGTTACCTCGTTCGCGTACAGGCAAGCAAAAATTAAACAGCTTTCTTGGCACAGTTTTTTCTTTCGACTGGCAACACTCAGAAGATAAAATCCTGTCACTCGTAATTTTCTGAATGTTATCGAATATCCCAGACATGAACTCATGCTGATTACAGCCAAACTTTGTCAGTCTCTGCCATTTTTGTCTCTGGCTCGCCATTCAAATGATGTCACGTGCCGAAGAACGTCACTTTTCCGGGCCTTCCCCGGATTGGCCTACACTGATCATCGAATTTCAGTCCCACTTGAAACTCCAAGGGACAGACGGACAGGCACTTTGGAATAACTGTAACGAGATTAATTAGAAAGCAGCAGTCTTCTTGGACGTGGCACCGTGTATTCTGGTGGATATGAACCGACGTTTCGGCGTAAATCTACCACATTATACGGCGTAACATTCCATGTGACGGTGATCTCCACTGTCATCTCCGCAGATCCTCATCTCTCACCAACATTAATCAGCATTTTGAAACCAATGACTACATAAATTTTGGAACTTAGGAAGAGGGCACCAAATATTCACTTATATACCATGTCACCCCCTCCCAAGTGAAATGGTCATGAAATTGAGAATAAGACGTGGGAGGGGCATCTTTGCCCCATGTCCCTTTAATAATGTACTTTGATAATGATATTTTAAACGTACCAATACACGCGCGGCACACAGTGGCCAGTTTCATCCACATATTCCAGCTGAACGCCATGAATTAAGACACGCCAATCTCTTGCATTCATTACGTCTGTCTTCCCTTTAATTTAACCAATTCCCGCAAGAGCCCATGTAATCTAGAGGTTCACTGACACGACAATAAATTCTGCTCGGGAGTACATAATTACACTTAACAGAGTCCTTGTTTAGAAGCTGACAGTCGTTCAACTGCTTAAGAAATTCCTCAATTCTGTGAAACCGATAATCCGCCACTGGACCCTATGGTAAGCGAGATTAATCAGTTCATGCCCACCCACCCTTTATCTTTAACATTTATTCTAATAAAGTTCTTAAACCTATGTCTAGGATTCGTAAGTGGTCTCTTGACTTCAGATTTTCCGACGAAAATTTTTTATGCAATTCTGACTGAACGTTCACATTATTTGATCACACTAATCATATTCGGTGAACGTCAAAGATTGACGCTCCTCGCAATGCAGTTTTATCCATTCTACTGCCACTTCCTCCCTCCTTGGCCTCCGAAACCAAACAGCACATAGCTAACCGCAATGCACGGCAGGCTATCAACAGCACGTTAGCTACCACACGCCACAGCAACAGCCCTGAACGGCGGGCTATCAACAGCACGTTAGCTACCACACGTCACAGCAACAGCCCTGAACGGCGGGATATCAACAGCACGTTAGCTACCACACGTCACAGCAACAGCCCTGAACGGCGGGCTATCAACAGCACGTTAGCTACCACACGCCACAGCAACAGCCAATCAACTGCACCGCTCGGTATGCAACTGGTCACATGGTCTGTAGGATTTCATATGTACAAGTACAACGCTGTACATTATCGTATCAATGCATCCTCACGCACATCTCAAGCCTAGCACAGTGAGACACTTTGCTGAAGCACACTACGTGTGTACATGCTACAGTCATCCTCATATCATCAATAAAAACAGCGAAGGCTAACTGGATTGGTAACACCTAACTTATGAACGCCTTCTAAAACAAGTTATAGTAAAAAAGCTAGGAGAGGCGGGAAGACAAGGAAGAAGACATAAGCAGCTGCTGGATGACCTTAAGAGAACGAAAAGATACTAGAACTTTATATTATTCATTCCGTATATTGATAAATAATATTCTCTAACAACCACCTAAATAGACAATATGCTTATTACTATTATTTATATTATATAATAGATTCCAACATGTTTCGATCCCTAATGGATCATCATCAGGGAGTATATACGCGTACATCAAGTAATTGTGCAATAAAGTGCTAACCGTCGACATATACACAGGCCACCTCCGAGGCACTGAGTTCCACATCGCTGTATCTCTACATCAACTATTTGAGGAACAGTTATATATCTCACTTCTGCTACATGGTGTAAAAGATGTTTACAGCAACTTCAGCTGTTGTTTTAAACACTGTCATTTTATGTATATACTCCCTGATGATCCAGCATTGATCGAAAAATGTTGAGAATCTATTATTTGAATAATAGTAATAAATATACTGTGCATTTAGTTTGTTGTTAGTAAATATTAAGATACTGGAAACTGAAAGAGGAAGCACCAGATCACACTTTCTGGAGAACTCGATTTGGAAGAGGCTATGGACCTGCAGTAAGAGAGACTATGTGATGATTATGATGATGATGATCTCAACAACAGCACGCCATTCTTGCTGCTGATCATCGTATTGACTCCAAGTAGTCTTCGACTTCGTAAGAAGCTGAAAGACTTTCATCCAGTCGAGAGTTCCCCGCCTTTTATGGAATTCGAAAATTCACTGCCGTACTCACAAGAGCATAGTCAAATTTTGCACGCCACGAGGGAGATCACAAAGTTATGCTCGTCTGCAAATCTGAAATCTCTCTCGTCAGGAGATAGCAACAAGAATAAGTCCGCTGTAAGGAATGACCTAACATGGAGTCAAGGAAATTTACTTACCAGCCACAGATAACCTTTCAAGGCACAAAGCTTATGATTGTAACAACAGCGATTATTTCCTTAACAGGCGTTTGTAACGGAGACAGACTTTTTTCATGCGTGTTGTTTAACATGGGGGAGAGAAGAAGTGTATACAGGGTTTTGGTGAGGAAACTCGAGGGAAAAAGACCATTTGGAAGACCCAGGCGTAGATAGGAGGATAAGATTAAGACATATCTTCAGGAAGTGGGCTGTGAGGGCATGTATTGGATCGATCTGGCACAGGATAGGGACATGTGGCGGGCATTTATGAATGCGGTAATGAACCTTCGGGTTCCATAATATGCGAGGAATTTTTTCATTAACTGAGAACCGGTTAGCTTCTCAAGGACTCTGCTCCATGTAGTAAGTAAATAAGTTGTTTAACGACGCTCTCAAGTGCTAATATTATGTAGTGTCCGTGATGAATGAATGAGTACGAAGAGTTGGTGGAATGGCACAAACGTGGGAAAAACGATGTACTCGGAGAGAAACATGTGCAAGTACCACCACAAATCCCCACATGGATTAACCCGGGATTGAAACCGGGGCTCCGCAATGGGAAGCCGACGACACCACGGCACGGCCTGCAGACTGTTTGCTGGATTTGTTCGCGTTATTTTTCATCCGCCTCCAAAGGAAAGGGTCTTGAAAGGAGATGCTAATGTGGCACATTACTCCACCTGGCAGTTCATCCACACGTCTAATATTCTTACACGTACAGTACATGCACAATGACTCAACGAACAATTTAAGGAAGTTCTGACAAATAGCCTTCTGTGAACTTGTTCAGACGTCATAAATAATCAGTATTTTGTTGTAAAGTGATAATGTAATGTGCGAAGTCATGGTACAGCAGATCTGCCCCTTTTTTTTTTAAGCACCTTATCGTTCTCAGCTTGCGTTATTCACTGTACAGGTTTGTCTTACCGTATCTGTTACATACATTCCTGTTAGATAAGTCACAAAACTGCACAAATGTACCAGTTATTTGTAAAAAAAAAAAGGCACATGCCTATAACCGAAATAGGATCTAAACACCCCGAAGCCCCAGAAAGGGGGATAAGCGGGAAGGTGCGATGTACAGTAAAAAATGTAAAGTTTACCCTACAACAGGCCGTAAAGGCCCAGGGGGGAATGAACCTCCTTCTTTAACCTCGGCGCTAGATGGGGTGGGTGGTCGACGCCACGCCGCGGCCGCTTTACACCCGGGAAAGATCCGGTACCCATTGTATAGGGGGCTGGGTGGGCCCCAGGGCAAGTTTGGACAAGTGCGGAGATTCTGAGGTGGGATGATGTAGTGACACTAATTATTATTATTATTATTAGTAGTAGTAGTAGTAGTAGTAGTAGTAGTAGTGACCGCCTCTGTAGTCTAGTGGTCAGAGTTTCTGGCTACAGATACAGAGGTCTCGGGTTCGATTCCCGGCGCTACCAGATTTTTCTGAGTAGTAGTGGG
>JGI20166J26741_10474448_pt1 | contig 15938 bp, 8 predicted proteins | sample TergutCu122P5_FD_26741 | JGI IMG/M metagenome (IMG submission 26741)
AGCTTGTCTCTGCCCAGGACAATGGCAAATACAAGGTTTTGCCCCTACAATAAATCGGGGTTTCAGAACACATCTACAAATTTGCGGATGCGCGGTCAGCCATTTAATCCGCCTTTCAGGCGGCGCCAAGTCTTCCGGCTTTAGCCGGTTGTAGTGTAAGCGAGCAATCGAACTCACGTTAAATAATACCGCAAAGTCCGTCGGCGCGCGACGCCGCTGGTGCGTTGGCTCATAATCATCTCTCAGGGGGTTTACAGATGGAAAAAACGTCAATAAAAAAAGGTGTTCTCGTCATATGCCTGATCGCCGCCGCGCTTCTTCCGGCGTGTTCGGGGGGGCGCAAAGCGGGTGAAACGGATGCGCCGTCCCAGTCCGTCGCCGCGCTGCCGCCGGTCCAGGCTCCAACCGCGCAACCGCCGACCGAATCCGCCGCCGCGCCGCCAGTCCCGTCACATCCCGCCGCGCCGCCCGCGAGCGCCGCTCCGCCGGTTCCGTCCCAGGCCGTGCCGCCGTCAACCGCGCCGGCCACTGCCGCCCCAGCCCCGTCACATCCCGCCGCGCCGTCCGCGAGCGCCGTGCCAAGCTCGCCGCCGTCCCCGGGGGCAAGCGGGAACAGCCCCGCCCCGTCCGCCTCCGCCGGGGGCGATTCCGCGGCGTCCGCGGAAGGATATACGAAATATTCGGCCGATTATGTCGATCTGTTCGACACATATACGACGTTTATCGCTTTCACGAAAAGTAAGGAGGAGTTTGACAGGATCAGCGGCGTCGTCTATGCCCGCATGAGCGAGCTCGACAAGCTTTACGACATCTACAACAACTACGGCGGCGTCAACAACCTCAAGACGGTCAACGACAACGCGGGCGCGGCGCCGGTGGCCGTCAGCCGGGATATCATAGATTTAGTCAAGCGCGGCATCCTGACGTATCAGGTCACGGAGGGGTCCGTCAATATCGCGCTGGGGCCGGTGATCGCGCTCTGGCACGACGCGCGCGTACAGACGGACGGCGGCGGGCCGGCCTATATCCCGCCCATGGACGACCTGCGCGCGGCGGCGCTCAATACGGATATCAACAATGTCATAGTCGATGAGGACAAGGGCACCGTGTTTTTAAAGAACAAGGGGATGGCGCTGGACGTCGGGGCCATCGCGAAGGGCTTCGCCACAAACCTTGTCATCGAGGACGCCAAAAAGGCCGGCCTGGTATCGGGCATCCTCAACGCCGGCGGCAACGTTGTCTCCGTCGGCAAACCGATGGACGGGCGGCAGCGCTGGGGCGTCGGCATCGAGGATCCGGCGTCTGTGTTCGCGGGGGGCAATGACACCATAGACGTGATTTATCAGGACGACGGCGCGGTAATCACCAGCGGCAGCTACGAGCGCTATTTTACGGTGAACGGAAAGAACTACAACCACATCATAGACCCCGAGACGCTGCAGCCGGCGGACCGGTTTTCATCCGTAACGATACTGCTGCCCGATTCCGGACTGGCCGATATGCTGTCGACGGCGCTTTTCATCCTGCCGCGCGACCGCGGCGAGGCGATCCTGAAGCGCTGGGGGGCGGAGGCCATGTGGGTGACCCCGGATGAGAAGATGTACGCGACGGACGGATATAAAAGGATATCAAAGACGTTCAGCGACTATTCCGCCTCGGATAAATGATCCGCTTGATTATTGCGGTATAATCGTTTTGTACGGCGGCCGCGCCGGTTGAAGGCGATCGAGTACTTATATTTGGCGTGGGAGCGAGAATGGGAGTGAAAATGGAAGCGAAAATGGAACAGATAATTATGCCCTCCGCGAGGCTTGAGCATGAACTGGCGGAATGTATTGGGCAATGGGGGTGGGAATATCACCATTTGGGGATTCCCACCAAAGAAAAAATGGTTGATGAAAAATATTTATCTCATTTTAAATTATATGTGTCCGGTTTTCCGGCGAATCCGTTCGGCGTGGAATGGATGCGGTTTGAGGCGGACAGCCCGGTTCATCCATTGATTCAGACGGTTCCGCATCTTGCCTTTAAAGTCAAAAATTTGGCGTATGAGCTGACAAGCCATAAATTCAACATAATCGCCGAGCCCAATTCGCCTTCGGACGGAGCGCGTGTCACTATGATCGAATATGACGGAGTCCCAATAGAGTTAATTGAGTTTTCTTCACAGCGGGAGATTAAGTAGCCCTCACCGGCTGGGCTTTAGGCCCGTGCACAGCGGCGCGGCGGTCCGCCGGCTGTTTTATTGGACGGCCATTCGCATTTTCACTATTTTTTTATTGAAAAAAATTGTTAATTATTATATAATTGATAATATAAAGCGTCTATGGACGGGAGGAATGCGCAATGTTCAATAGAACGTAGCTTATTGGGTTTCAAATCACCCGCCAAAATTCAAATATTTAACTGAAGAGGAGCAAATGCCATGCACAAATTAAAGGCAATACCGGCCTTGTTTACGGCGGCGGCGCTGGTTTTGACGTCGAATCTGGGCGGCCTGGGTCTGACCGAGGCGGCGCAGGCGGCGCAGACAGCCCAAGCGGTTCAGGCCGCGCCAGCCGCACAGGATGCGCCCGCGGCGCGCAATATCGCCAGGAACAGGGCCGCTTACCAATCGAGCTACGCCAACTACAACAACACCGGCCATTTGGTGACGGACGGCATTTATAAGCCGGGGACGGCTTTCAGCGACCCCGTCATCACATCGCAGTACGCCGACAGCCCGGCGGCCGAGAAGGATACCTACGCTTTTGACGGTTTGGCCGGGACAAAGTATTTCTGCCCGCACCCGACCACATGGATCCAGTATCAGTTCCCAGGCGGCGCGAAATACGCCGTCACAAGCTATACCATAACGACCGCGAACGACATGCAGAACCGCGACCCGCTCAACTGGGTCCTTTACGGCGTGAACGACGACGGCACGCTGACCGCGGTGGACACGGTGACCGGCGGCGGCCTTCCCACCGCCAGGAACGCCTCAAAGACGTTCGCGATCAATAACCCGCCTAATACCACCGCTTACAAGGCGTACCGCTACGCGATCACGCTGAACAGCGGCAACGCCGAGGGCGGCGTGGGCTGGACCCAGATCGCCGAGCTCAATCTGATGGATTCGTCAGGCGCGTCGGTCATCACGCCGTATGTCAGCCGCTTCGCGAGCTACTGGCAGCCCGCGACGGCGGGCAAGGAATCCGTGTACATAGACCTGGGCGGCGAGAGCACGTTCGGCGAAGTCAAGCTGCAATGGGATTCCGCCAATTACGCGAAAGCCTACTCAATCGACGTCTCCGAGGACGCGAAAAACTGGACGGCCGTTTACAGCACGGCGGCCGGCGCGGGCGGCGACGAGGACATCACGTTCAGCCCGGCCTCCGGCAGATACGTCCGGCTGAGCTGCCAGGCGGCCGCGGGGTCGGCGTACATGCTGTACGAGTTTGAGGTCTGGGGCACGAACGGCGTCTCCGTGACGCCCAAGCCGCAGCCCCCCGAGGATCCGGACGGCAGGCAGTTCCTGACCGGCGGCAACTGGAAGGTGCAGCGCGCCTCGGAAGTCAACGCTTCCGGCGAGGCACTTTCATCCGCGGCCGCGTTCGACGATTCCGGCTGGCTTGCCGCCACCGTCCCGGGCACCGTGCTCACGAGCTACCTCGACGACGGCGCGATCCCCGACCCCAATTACGGGGACCAGCAGCTTCAGATCTCCGATTCGTTCTTCACGGCCGATTTCTGGTACAGGGATTCGTTTTTGATACCCCAGAGCAAACAGGGCCAGAAGATCTGGCTCAATTTCAACAATATCAACTGGAAGGCCGACGTCTACTTCAACGGCGCAAAGGTCGGCAACATCGCGGGCGCTTTTATCCGCGGCAAGTTTAACGTGACCGATCTCGTGAATTACGGCGGCATGAACTATCTGGCCGTTTATATCCACAAGAACGACACGCCCGGCAACCTCACCGTGCAGACGATGGACAGCGCGGGCGGAAACGGCGGCGCGCTGGGCGCGGACAATCCGACGATACACGCCTCCGTCGGCTGGGACTGGGTCCCGACGATACGCGGGCGCGATATCGGCATCTACGGCGACGTGTTCTTAAACTACACCGGCGCCGTCCAGCTCGCCGATCCGTGGGTGGAGACGCATCTCAGCGGCGTAGGCGGCAGCACCGCTTACAACGCGGCCATCGACACCTCCACCGCGAATCTTACATACAGAACCGACGTGACCAATACGACCAACAGCGCGGTGGACGCCACTGTCAAGGTCACGCTGATGCCCGATAACGTCACGTACCAGACGACCGTCAGCGTCCCGGCCAACGGCTCCGCGCCGGCCTCGATACCGATAACCGTCAACAACCCGAGGCTGTGGTGGCCCAACAGATACGGGGACCAGTATCTGTACACATGCAACACATCGGTCGAAACCGGGGGGCAGGTCTCCGACGCCAAGTCGTTCAAGGTCGGCATCCGCGAAATGCGTTACTCGTCAAGCGGCGCGCTGAGCATCTACGTCAACGGCACGCGGATTTACTGCACCGGCGGCAACTGGGGCATGGACGAATCCATGCTGCGCTGCAATACCCAGGAGGATTATGACATCCGGGTGCGCCTGCACAAAGAGGCCGGGTTCACGATGATCCGCAACTGGGTCGGCATGACCGGCAACGAGGCTTTCTATAACGCGTGCGATAAATACGGCATCCTGGTGTTTGACGATTTCTGGCTCGCCAACCCCGCCGACGGCCCCAACCCCAACGACCAGGCATTGTTCATGACCAACGCCATTGACAAGATCAAGGTCGTCCGCAAGCACCCGTCGCTGGCGTTCTACTGCGGCCGCAACGAGGGCAACCCGCCGACCAGCCTGAACAATTCCCTCGTTCAGGCCGTGCACGATTATGATTTGAACGCGCATCTGTATATCTCCAACTCCGCCGGCGGCAGCGTGACCACGAACGACGTCTCCACCGGCCTCTCCACCACCGGCGGCGGCCCGTACACCGTCCAGGGCCCGGCGTGGTATTTCAACGACGGCTCCGCGGACCATTTCCATTCCGAAAGGGGCATGCCGAACATACCGGCCCTCGAGAGCGTCAAAAAGATGATGCCGGCGAGCGCGCTGTGGCCCGTGCCGAGCACCATGTGGGGCCTGCACGATTTCACGACCGGCTCCGCGCAGAACGGCAGCGCGTATATGTCGCAGGTGAGCAATTACGGCGCCTACAATAACGTCAACGATTTCGTCACGCTCTCGCAGTTTGTGAACTATGAGAACTTCAAGGCGCTGTTCGAGGGCCCGGAGACCAAGGGCGGGAACGCCATGCTGCTCTGGATGAGCCAGTCGGCGTGGCCGTCGATGGTCTGGCAGACATACGATTACTACTTCGACACAAACGCCGGATACTTCGCGTGCAAGGCCGCCAACCAGAACGTCAACGCCCTGTACGACCAGCAGAACAAGCGCGTTTCGCTCGCGAACAACTGCGGCCGGAGCTTCACGGGGCTCACAGTCGAGGTGGACACGTTCGATCTCTACGGCAAGCAGCTCAACACCGTCTCCTCGAAGTTCGATCTCGCGCCCAATCAGGTCATCACCAACGCCTTCGCCAACCCCGTGGCGTCGTCGGACACCAATATCAACTTCATTCAGACGTTCGTCAAGGATTCGGCCGGCAATGTGATCAGCCAGAACTTCTACTGGGTGACGCTGGCCTCGGCCCGCAACTTCACGGATTTCGGCCTGCTGGACAAGGTCAGCCTGCAGACGAGCGACGAGATCAGCGACAACGGCGGCGTGAGCACCATAAGCGCGCACATAACCAATTATTCCAACACCCCCGCCCTGATGATCAGGGTCAAGACGCTCACGGATAAGACCGGCCGGCAGGTCCTGCCCGCGTACTATTCGGACAACTACTTCTCGCTGATGCCCGGCCAGACGAAGGACATCACCATAGAGTACGACGATAAGTATCTGAACGGCGAGAACCCGGCGCTCTACGTCGAGGGTTACAACGTGACGCCGGCCGCGTTCGGCGCGGGCAAACTGGCGTATTCCGTCGGAACCCAGAAATTCGTCCAGAACGGCGGCTATATCACGATGGTCAACTCCGGCGAGATATCGCTCGAGACCAGCGTGAGCTTCTATGAGGACGCGACGGTCGATTTCACGCCGGTCATAGCCGTCTACAAGAACAACCTGCTGACCGCCGTTCAGGGGGCAAAGCGGACCGTCACCGGCACCGCGGGCCAGACCGTCAAGGTCACGACCGCGCCGGTCGCGGTGCCTTCGGGCGATCTGGGGCAGTATTCCGTCAAAGGTTTCCTTTGGGACGCGAACATGAGCCCGATCAGGGCCGCCGCGGTTCTCGGCGCTTGGGTGAAGCCGAACCCGAACCTGGCGCTGGGCAAGCCCGCTCAATCCAGCAGCCTGGCCGAGGGCTCCGTCGCCGGCGCCAACGACGGCGATCAGAACACGCGCTGGTCGTCCTCGTACAACGACAACCAGTGGTGGATGGTGAACCTCGGCAAGACGTACTCCATCAATAAAACCGTGATCTATTGGGAGGCCGCCTACGCCGCCACATTCCAGATCCAGGTCGCGGACAGCCCGGACGGCCCCTGGACGGCCATCACGCCCTCCGGTACGTCCAGTACGACGATCAGCGGCGTCAGGGCCGGCAATTATCCCAATAACGGCCAGACGATAACGTTCCCGCCGGTTTCGGCGCAGTACGTCAGGTTCTACGGGCTGACGCGCACGCCGGTCAACGGCACCCGGTACGGGTTCTCGTTCTATGAGTTCGAGGTGTACGGGGCCGATATGTCGCCGGACGACATATTCTTTAACCCCGTGACCGACCAGAGCGCGCTCACCGGGTCCCAGCTCAGGTTCACGCTCAGCGCCTACGGTTCCTCCGGGACGGGCGTCGTGTTCTCGGCGGACAGCCTGCCGCCGGGAGCGAACCTGGACGCGTCGACGGGCGTGTTCACATGGACGCCCACAAAGGACCAGGTCGGCGCGTACCCCATCACATTCCACGTCACCAACGGCGCTAAGACCGATTCGGTCGCGATGACGATAACAGTTACATATAACACAGCCGGCGATTCGTCGCCGGCTGTCTGGCCGGACGGCGCGGCGCTTACGGCGGTGAGCGCCGATTCCAACAGCGTGACGCTCGCGTGGCCGGCCGCGGTCGACGCGGACACGGCCGTCGGCTCATACGAGCTGTATCAGGGGACGGCTCTGATCGCCACACTGAGCGCCGACGCGCTGCGCTATACCGTCAGGAACCTGGCGCCCGCGACGGCCTATACGTTCTCGGTGCGCTCCGCCGATCTGGCGGGCAATTACGGCCCCATGCTCACCTGCAGCGCGTCGACGGCCGCGGTTCCCGCGGAAACCGGCGTGAGCCACACGATGTGGTCGGAGACGTATCCCACCCAGTACGCCGACTGGGGCAACGGCTTCCTCGCGGGCAACGGCCATATGGGCGTCATAGTGTTCGGCAATCCCCTCGACGATACCATCATCTACAACGACCGGGGCTTTAACGACGCCGCCAAAACCGCCACGCCCACCAGGACGTTCAATACGATTAGCCAGACGAATCTGCAGGCCATCAAGACCTACGCGGCCGCGAGCGACTGGGCCAACGCGAACACGCTGGCGAACACGCTGCCGGGCTGGAAGGACGGCGGCGACGGCAACAGGCATCCGGGCTATGAGATGAAGCTCGGCGTCAAAAGCTCGGGCGCGGCCGCGGATTACTCGCGCTCGACCGATTTCACTACCGGCGAGATCGCGGTAAACTGGGTGGACGACCTCGGCCGGTGGACGCGCAAGAGCTTCGTCTCGCGCAAGGACGACGTCGTCGTCCAATACCTCACAAAGCCGACCGGCGGATCGCTGAACTGCTCTATAGAACTCACGACCGATCCGGGGATGCACCTGAGCTATACGTTCACCCCGCTCATATCGGCGGATATGAATTTTATGAACATGCGCGTCAACTACCCGTCGAACGCCGGCACCGCCGGATATGAGGGCGTCACGAGGGTCGTCACCGACGGCGTCAAGTCCGTGAGCGGGGGCGTCCTCACGATCTCCAACGCCAGTTACGCGCTGCTGCTGACCAGGACGCAAAAATACGCGTCAGACGCGGCGACGGCCTGGAACCGGCAGCTCATACAGGCCAGCCTCGCGGCGCTCCCGGCCGATTACAACCAGCTCCTCGCCGGGCAGAAGGCCACGCACGGCGCGATCTACGGCCGCGTCGGCCTCGACTTGAACGCGCCGGCCGCTGACCGCCTGCTCTCCAACGAAGCGCTGCTGGCCAAGCAGAAGACCTCGGCGACGCCGGTCCTCGCGCTGTCCGAGAGGATGTTCGACGCCGGGCGGTATCATTACCTCTCCTCTAGCTGGGATCAGTCCCCGCCCGACCTGCTGGGGCTCTGGACCGGCGACATCAACGTCGGCTGGCAGGGCTTCTACCATACCGACGCCAACCTCAACCTGCAGATAGCCGCCGGCAATATCGGCGACATGCCGGAGGCCATGGCGGGGTATTTCCACCTGATTGAGGCGTGGAAGGCGGACCTCGAGACCAACGCCACGAAACTCCTTGGTTGCAGGGGTATGCTGGGCCCGGGCAACGCGCCGGGCGCGCAGTCCGGGCTGGAGGCGTCCGTAGGCGGCGCGGCCAACGCGTATTACCCGTATCAGTACGTCACCGGCGAGATGGGCTGGCTGTTGCAGCCGTTCTGGGAGCATTACCAGATCACCGGGGATAAGACCTTCCTCAAGAATGACATCTATCCGCTGTTTCGGGATATGGGCGATTTCTATGAGGACTTCCTCACCGTGACCGACACCGGGCAGTACGAGGCCGGCAAGTATATCTTCGCCGGGTCCATCTCGCCGGAGGATCAGCCGGCGGGCCTGGGGTATTCGCTGGTCAACAACTCCACGTTCGATATCGCCGGGGCGAAATTCTGCCTGCAGACGCTGATTAAGACCTGCGACATCCTGGGCGTCGACCAGGGCGCGGACGGCGTCGGCAAATGGCAGGCGATCCTCGACAAGCTGCCGGATTACCGGGTCAACAGCGACGGCGCGCTCGCCGAGTGGTCATGGCCGGGCCTCGGCGACAATTACGGTCACCGCCATTCGAGCCAGATGATAACGGTCTGGCCGATCCAGGAGATAACGCCGGAGAAGACGCCGGATCTGTTCAAGGCGGCCCAGACGACGCTCAGCAAAAAGGACGCCGCCGGCAATTACGAGGGGGCGGGGCACGGCCTGCTGCACGCCGCGCTCAATGCCGCGGAGCTCAACAACGCGGCGTCCCTGAACAATAAACTGATGTATTTCCCGAAGAACGGCTTCTACTACAACGGCCTCGCCACATCGCACTACGGCAGCCACAACACGTTCTGCACGGACGTGGCGAACACGGTCCCGGGCATCATGCTGGAGATGCTCTGCAAATCGGACGGCGGCGTATCCGACGCCGGCGCTCCGACGGACAGCGTCGTGGAGCTGCTCCCGGCGCTGCCCGCGGCGATGGCGTCCGGCTCGGTTTCCGGCATCAAGAACAGGAACCGCACGACGACCGACAGCCTGGCCTGGGATATGGACGCGGGCACGGTGACGGCCGCGCTCACGTCCGACGTCGACCAGAACGTCACCGTGATCGAGCGAGCCGGCATCGGCGATATGACCGTCATATCGGGCGGCGCGGCGGTCTCGGCGTCGCCGCTGGGGGATATCGCGCGGGTAGTGTCGCTTAAAGCGGGCGTTCCCGCCGCCTTCAAGATCACGCTGGCCCAGGCCGCGCAGCCGGTCCCGGTCAACCTCGCGCTGAACAAGCCGGCTATGGCCTCCAGCCAATCCAACGCCCAGCAAGGGCCGGCGATGGCCAACGACGGCGATATGGGCACCCGCTGGGGCGCGAACCAGGGCGCGCAATGGTGGCAGGTGGACCTCGGGGACGTCTACGGCCTGAACAGCGTCGTGATCAACTGGGAAGCCTCTTACGCCACGAGCTATTCGATACAGGTATCGGACACCGGGGACGCCGGCAGTTGGCGGACCGTTTACGCGAACGCGTCGAACGCCTCGACAACGAACAGCATTCCGCTGTCCGGCGTCTACGGGCGGTTCGTCCGCATGCAGGCCGACGGGAGCGGGCCCGCGGGCTGGGGCGTCTCGATGTATGAATTCGCGGTGTACGGCGCTCCGCTGCCGAATATAGCCCTCAACAAGACGGCGGCGGCCTCCAGCTCGTCCAACGCGACGGACAGGGCGCCCTTCAACGCCAACGACGGCGACATGGGCACACGCTGGGGCGCGAACCAGAACGGCAACGATTACTGGCAGGTCGATCTCGGCGCGAAGTATAACCTGTCAAAGGCCGCCATATACTGGGAAGCCTCTTACGCCATGAGCTACGCGGTTCAGGTTTCCGACGACGGATCCGCCGGCAGTTGGCAGACCGTCTACACGAACACCGCCAACGCCTCGACGGCAAACGTCATCCCGCTGACCGGCGCGGCCGGCCGGTTTGTCCGGATGCAGGCTTACACCAACGGCCCGGCGGGCTGGGGCGTCTCGATGTACGAATTTGAGGTGTACGGGTATCCCTACGCAAACCCGGCTGCGTGAACCTGGCCCTAAACAAGCCCTCGACCGCCTCCAGCTCGTCCAACGCGACGGACAGGGCGCCCTTCAACGCCAACGACGGCGATATGGGCACACGCTGGGGCGCGAACCAGAACGGCAACGATTACTGGCAAGTCGATCTCGGAGCTAAATATAACCTGACCAAGGTCAATATCTATTGGGAAGCCTCATACGCCCAGAGCTATTCGATACAGGTGTCCGATACCGGCGCGGATGGCAGTTGGCAGACCGTCTACACGAACCCCGCCAACGCCTCGACGGCAAACGTTATCCCGCTGACCGGCGCGGCCGGGCGGTTTGTCCGGATGCAGGCCGACGGGAACGGGCCCGCCGGCTATGGCGTCTCGATGTACGAATTCGAGGTGTACGGGACCCCCTATGCGGGTAAGTAATTGTGAACCCATAAATCAGCTATAGCTGATCAACTTAATTTGTAACTCGGAGGCTGAATTCGTTATGGTGAGCGAACGTAACGTTTTCGGAGAAAACGTTGTGAGCGAACCGTCTTAACGAATTTAGCCGGAGAGTTACTTCCAAAATTGATCGGTTATATCCACTGTTGTATTGTCGCGCGCGGACCCGCGGACGCAAGACGTTCGCTGTGTCCGCGCGTAAGCTGATTTATATCAATGTTAAAAAACGCGCGTTCAGCGGATTTTCATCCGACAAATTCAGTAAAATAAGGGATTTCGTATGCTGTAGGGGCGGACGACCCTGTCCGCCCGACGGGCTAACTATTTCCAATAATTATGGATTCGCATGACGGACAAAGCCAACCCCTATATCTGGTTTGGATTTTTCAGGGCGGACAGAGTCGTCCGCCCCTACATCGTCATTGCGGCGCTTATTGCCTTAAGAACTGTTTAAAGATACAGGGCGGCTCATCAATCTTGGCATTTACGCCAAAACGCGGGACGTATGAACCGTACCCGCGCATTCCGTGGTATAGACGCGGGCGGACAGGGTCGTCCGCCCCTACATCGTCATTGCGGCGCTTATTGCCTTGAATTTCCCGGAGCAAAAAAAGAGGCCGGAGAATAGTCATGCTATCATCCGGCCTCTGTATTTATATGGCAAACCGTCTCAAACCGCGTCCGCTCCGCCCGCATCGCGGGCGAACGCTAACGTCAGGACAAGGAAACGGGTTTCGCTAATGCGGTACAGCGGAAAATTATCCGCTCAGATTATTTGCGAACAGTTCCCTATTCCTTTTCCTTCTCGAGCTCCCTCCTGCGGGACTCTATGACCTTCTGCTGGACGTCGTTGGGCGCTTCCTCGTAGCGCTCGAATTTCAGCGTGAAACTGCCGCGCCCCTGCGTCATTGAGCGCAGTTCCGTAGGGTATTTGAACATCTCCGCCTGGGGAACTTCCGCGGAGATATGCTGCTTGGCGCCGACCTTGTCCATGCCCAGTATGCGCCCCCTGCGCTTGTTCATGTCGCCCATGATGTCGCCCGTGTAATCGTCGGGCACGATGACCGTGACCCTGGCGATGGGCTCCAAAAGCGTCGGCTTGGCCTTCATAAAGCCCTCCTCAAAGGCCAGCGACGTCGCCATCTTGAAGGCCAGCTCAGAGGAATCCACCGGGTGATATTTGCCGTCCACAAGCGTCGCCTTGAGCCCGACGACGGGGTAACCCGCCAGGGGCCCGGCCTTGACGCGGTCCTGGATGCCCTTTTCGACCGCGGGGAAATACTGTCTGGGGACGGAGCCGCCGAATACCCTCTCCTCAAACACGTAAGCGCCATTGAGATCGCCGGAGGGCTCAAATTCGATCGTGACGACGCCGAACTGCCCGTGCCCGCCCGATTGTTTTTTATACTTGCCCTCGACGCTGACCTTTGACTTTATCATCTCGCGGTAAGGCACCGTGGGGGAGACGAGCTCCACATCGAGCTTATACCTGTCCTTAAGGCGGCTGACGAGCACCTCGAGCTGGGTGTCGCCGATGCCGGATATCAGGCTCTGCTTGGTTTCGGAATTGACCTCGAACCTGAGCGTCTTGTCCTCTTCAAGGAGCTTGCTTATGCTCTGGCCGATCTTGTCCTCGTCGCCCTTGCCCTTGGGCACGACGGCCATGGACATGAGGGACTCCGGGAAGCTGATGCCCTTGAAGATGACGACATTGTCCTTTGAGCAAAGCGTGTCGCCGGTGGAGACGGTTTGCAGCTTGGCGAACGCGCCGATATCCCCCGCCTTGAGCTCCGGGACCTCTATCTGCTCCCTGCCGCGGATAATATATACGTGGGCCACTTTCTCCGTGAAGTCCTTCAGCGGGTTATACAGGCTCAGATCCTTCTTGATCACGCCGGACATGACTTTGAACAGCGTGAGGCGGCCCACGTACGGGTCCGCGATGGTCTTGAACACGAAGGCGGAGGCCGGGGCGTTTTCCGCGCAACTGACCTCGACATCCGCGCCCGCCGTATTTTTGGCTGTGACCGTTTTGCTGATCTGGCACACGGGCGGCATGATCTTTATTATAGTATCCATCATCACGCGGATGCCCTTGTTCTGGCCGGAGGAACCGCAGAGCACCGGCGTCACAACGCCCGCGGCGAGGCCGGCGTTCATCCCGCGCTCGATCTCCTCGTCGGTGAAGTCCTCGTCGTTGAAGAAGCGCTCCATCAATTCGTCGTCGGTTTCCGCGACGGCCTCTCTGAGCATGGCGTGCAGCGTATCGACGCTGTCCGAGAGGCCCGCGGGCATGCCGCAGGGCGCGGGCTTACCGTCCGCGCCGAATTTGAAGGCCTCGCGCTTAATGGCGTTGACAAACCCGTCGAATTTGGCGCCGTCCTTGATAGGGCTCTGCAGCGGGGCGATGCTCTTGCCGAATTTTGCCTGAAGCTCGTCCACGACCTTGTTGAAATCCGCATTCTCATCGTCCATGCCGTTGACGAAAATCATCTTAGGCAGGCCCAGCTCCTCCGCATATTCCCAGGCCTTTTCCGTGCCGACTTCCACGCCGGATTTCGCCGAAACCACGATGAGCGCCATATCCGCCACGGAAAGCGCCTGCTTCACCTCTCCCACAAAATCAAAGTAACCGGGCGTATCTATAAAATTGAGCTTCGTATTCTGCCATTCGATCGGGATAACGGACGCGCTGATGGACACCTTGCGCCTGATCTCCTCGGCGTCGTAATCGCTGACGGTGTTGCCGTCGTCCACACGGCCCAGGCGGGACGTCACGCCGGAGCAGTTCAGCGCCGCCTCAATTATCGAGGTTTTGCCGCATCCGCTGTGCCCCAGCAGCGCTATATTTCTGATTTCGTTGGGTGAATAGACCTTCATCACAGACCTCCTAGAGTAATTGTTATGTGCATATTTAGTAACTTACACCGCTTCAACGCAAATAAAAAATAAGTTATCCGAATAGCGGCGTAAGTTACCGCCGCGCGAAAGCGCGGCGCGCGGGCATCGCCCGCGTAGCGGAGGCGGGATTCATTCCCGCCGTAGCGTTGGGGTTTGGGGCGGAGCCCCATTTAAATAAAGAATCTCAAAACAAAAAAATCGCGACATTGGATTTATTATAATATAACCGCCAATGATTTTCAACATATTTCTTGAAAACTGTTGCATGTTTTTACGGATTGTGTTAAAATCAAAAAGCGCGCAAGAACGCGCCTGATTTATGGACGCTCCGCTTCCGTTGTTTTTATGTTATTTCAGGATTTTCGCGCGCCGGGCTGCGGCGTCCCGGAATGAGCGTCTCATGCGGGTTTCCGCGGAAAGGGGTTAGGGTTCGTTTAATGAATATTTTGATCAGATCCATCGAAAACGCTCAGTTAAAGAAAGAAGTGCCCAGGTTCAATATCGGCGACACGGTGCGCGTCCACGCGAAGATCGTCGAGGGGGCGCGGGAGAGGATTCAGGTGTTTGAGGGCACTGTCATGAAGCGCCAAAACGGCGGCGTCCGCGAGACGTTCACCGTCCGCAAGATATCTTACGGCGTCGGCGTTGAAAAGACCTGGCCGCTGCATTCGCCGCGGGTCGATAAGATAGAGGTCGTCCGCAGGGGCATCGTGCGGCGCGCCAAGCTCTTTTACCTGCGCCAGCGCGTGGGCAAGGCCTCCAAGGTCAAGGAGGATCTCTCCGGCAGGGCCAAAAAAGGCTGAAGCGCCCGTTGACATAGCTTTGCGAAATAGGCGTATGGTTACGCCTTTTTTCATTACTGGAGGAGTAGAGGCAAGAGGCAAGAGGCCGGATAGGACAATATGACCGACATGAACATTCAGTGGTACCCCGGCCACATGCCCAGGGCGGTCCGCCGGCTCAGGGAACAGTTGTCGCTGGTGGATGTGGTGATAGAATTACTGGACGCCAGGATCCCGTATTCCAGCAAGAATCCCGCCATAGACGAACTCGCGCGGGCCAAGCGCAGGATAGTCGTGCTGAACAAGGCGGACCTGGCGGACGCCGATGTCACCGCGCTGTGGCTCAGATATTACGAGGAGCGCGGTTTTAAGGCCGCCGCCGCGGTCTCCGCCGCCCCGCCCAAAGCCGGCGGGCTGAACGCCATCCAGGCGCTGGCCGCGGAGCTCATGAGGGAAAAGCTCGAGGCCCAGCGGGCGCGCGGGCGGCTGTTTACGCCGATACGCGCGATGATAGCCGGCGTGCCGAACGTGGGCAAATCCACGCTGATCAACAGCTACATGGGGCGGGCCGTCGCCAGGACCGGGGATAAGCCCGGGGTCACAAGGGCAAACCAATGGGTACGGATACGCGAGGGCTTTGAGCTGTTGGACACGCCGGGGCTGCTCTGGCCCAGGTTTGAGGACCCGTCCGTGGGCGTCAGGCTGGCATGCACCGGCGCTGTCAGCGACGAGGTATTCGACAGGCTGACGCTGTCCATAGAATTGATCAAGATGCTGACGCTCATCAGGCCGCAGTGCTTCAGTATACGCTACGGCGACGCCGTCTCCGCGGACGCGCCCCCGGCGGATATACTGTCCCGTATCGGCGAGGCCCGCGGCTTTAAACTAAAGGGCGGGGCGGTCGACGCCGAGCGCGCCGCGATCACGCTGCTGGATGAATTCAGGGGCGGCAAGCTGGGGAGGATCAGCCTGGAAACCCCTGTCGGCTGATACTGTTTCTTGATGAAGGTTGACATAAATCAGCTATCCTTTATTTGCGTGCGCAGATAAACAAAAGATTTCGCTGTGTCTGCGCGCATTCCGGATGTAATACCAATTTCAAGCTGAACCATTGCCATGGAGGGAAGTGAAGCGCCAGAGGGCGCTGAA
>JGI20166J26741_10475559_pt1 | contig 15932 bp, 14 predicted proteins | sample TergutCu122P5_FD_26741 | JGI IMG/M metagenome (IMG submission 26741)
GGCTGACGACATCAAGGGTCGCTGCCGCGACGCCGGAGTGGCTATCTCGGCCCTGGGCTACTACCCGAATGTGCTGAGCGGCGACCAGGCGGCCAACCAGATGGCGATCGAGCATCTGCATGCGCTGATCGACGCCAGTGCGGCTCTGGACGTCAACCTGGTCGGCACCTTCATCGGACGCGATCAGCGGCTCACGGTTGAGGAAAACCTGGCCCGCGTAGCCGCAGTCTGGAAGCCGATCATGGCCCACGCCGAGCAAGCGGGCGTGCGCGTGGCCATCGAGAACTGCCCCATGCTGTTCGGGCGCGACCAGTGGCCGGGCGGACAAAATCTGTTCACGACGCCGACGCTGTGGAGGCGTATCTTCGACGCCATCGGCTCGGACGCACTAGGCATCAACTTCGACCCCAGCCACTTCGTGTGGCAGATGATGGACTACATCGCTCCGATCCACGACTTCGCCGGCCGGCTGTTCCACGTCCACATCAAGGACATCCATCTCGACCGGCGCCGCCTCAACCAGGTCGGCACGATGGCGTACCCCCTGGACTTCATGACGCCGAAGCTGCCCGGTCACGGCGACATCGACTGGGGCGCGTTCATCTCGGCCCTGGACGACTTCGGGTACGACGGGCCCGCCTGCATCGAGGTCGAAGACCGCGCGTACGAGACGTCGCGCGAGCGCATCCTCGACTCGCTGATTTTGTCGAAACGCTATGTCGACCAGTTCCTGATCTGATAGAGTCGGCTCGTCCGAAGGCAGGGGAACCTGGTGCGAAACCAGGGCTGACCCGCAACCGTGACAAGCGTCCTACAAGGGTGCTTGGAGCCGGAAAACCGGCCGGAGGCGAAGTGTTATCCGCAACTCTCGTCGAGGTCTGCGAGGGTGGTTCCAGTTGAGGCTGGCCATCCGCCGGCCTCCTGGAAAGGTCTCAATCATGCCCACCATCAAACGCGTCGCGGCCGGGTTTGCCGCGATCATCGCATCCGGCTGCCTGTCGCTGGCGGCCACCACCGCCCTGGCGGCGCCGACCGACGCGCCCACCGCGTCGATACCGGACTGCGCGGCCCAGGGCGGCGTCTTCGTCATCGTCACGCAAGAGGACGGCACCTCGGCCGGCGCCTGCGTCGACAAGCCGTCCACCGGCACGGCCGCGCTCGAGGCCGCTGGCGTCACGATCACCAGGGATGCGACGGGCATGATCTGCGCCCTGGACAAGCATCCGGACCCCTGCCCCACCACCTTCGACGGCAAGTACTGGCAGTACTACCAGGCCTCCGCCGACGACGCCGTGGCCGGCAAGTGGACGTTCGCCAGCACCGGCTCGGACGACACGAAGCCGCAGGCCGGCTGGGTGGAAGGCTGGTGCTACGGCGCCGAGTGCACGCCCAAGATGCCGATCGTGGCCCTCGGCGGCAACTCCCCCACCACCACGGCGCCGGCTCCGCCCGCGTCGCGCACGGGCTTGATCATCGGCATCGTGGCGGCGGTCGTCGTCATCGCCGCGCTGGCGATGATTGTCGCTCAGAGCAGGCGCCGGACGGCAGGCTCGGTACCGGCCGACAACTAGCCGGCGACTAGCATGTGAGGCGATGAATAGCCTCAGCGCAGACGTTGTCGTCATCGGCGGTGGTTCCACCGGCGCCGGAGTGCTGCGCGATCTTGCCATGCGGGGCTACCGCGCGATCCTGCTGGAGCGCGCCGACCTCGCGCAGGGCACGTCTGGCCGGTTTCACGGCCTGCTGCACTCGGGCGGACGCTACGTGGTGTCCGACCCGGAGTCGGCCCGCGAGTGCGCCGGCGAGAACGCGATCGTCACCCGCATCAACGCCGGCGCGGTGGAGGCCACGGGCGGGCTCTTCGTCGTCACGGACCACGACGACCCCGCCTTCGGCGACCGCTTCCTGGCCGGCGCCGCGGCGGCCGGCGTCGAGGCGCGCGAGATCACGCCGGCCCGGGCCCTGGCGCGCGAGCCGCTGCTCAACCCGCGCCTGCAGCGGACCTTCGAGGTGGCCGACGCGGCGGTGGACGGCTGGCAATTGGTCTGGGGGGTCGCCCGTTCGGCCATCGCCTACGGCGGCCGCGTGCTCACCTACCACGAGGTGACGCAGATCCACACGTCCGGCGGACACGTCACCGGGGTCGGGGCCATCGACCGCCGGACGGGAGAGACCGTCTCCATCGAGTGCTCGTTCGTGCTGAACTGCGCCGGGCCGTGGGCGGGCCGCGTCAGCGCGCTGGCAGGATTGCCGCCCGTCGAGGTGGTGCCCGGGCGCGGCATCATGATCGCGATGGCCCACCGCTTGGTCAACACCGTCATCAACCGCTGCGTCCACCCCACCGACGGCGACATCATCGTGCCGGCGCACACGGTCACCATCATAGGGACGACCGACCAGCCGGCCGCTGACCCCGACAACCTGGAAATCCCCCGCGACGAGGTGCAGCAGATGCTGGACGCCGGCGAGGCCCTGATCCCGGGCTTCCGCGGGTACCGCGCCCTTCACGCCTGGGCGGGTGCCCGACCGCTGATCAAGGACGACCACGTGGTGGCGTCCGACACCCGTCACATGAGCCGGGGCATGGCGGTGATCGACCACGCCGCGCGCGACGGCCTGACGGGCCTGCTGACGATCGGCGGCGGCAAGCTGACGACGTACCGTCTGATGGCCGAGCACATCGTCGACGCGATGGAGGCCCAGCTCGGCGCGTCCCATCCCTGCCGCACCGCCGACGAGCCGTGCCCGGGCAGCGAATCGGGCCGTGCCCACGCGATCACCGACCGCCTGCGCGAGCGCGAGGCGGATCGGACCGCCAGCCCGGTCATCTGCGAGTGCGAGCTGGCCAACCGCGACATGGTGACGGCCATGCTCAAGGCCCGGCCGGACGGCAGCTTCGACGACCTGCGCCGCCAGACGCGCCTGGGCATGGGGCCGTGTCAGGGCGGTTTCTGCTCGCTGCGCCTGGCCGGCATCGCGCACGAGGAAGGCGTGGCCGACGCCTCCCGGGCCATGAGCATGCTCAGGGCGTTCCTCGAGCACCGCTGGATCGGGTTGTGCCCGATCCTCTACGGCGAGCAGGTGCGCCAGGTCGCGCTCGACGACTGGATCGTGCAGGGCGCGCTCGACATCGCCCACGCGCCCGGTGGGGTGACGCCATGAGCGGCGCGATCGTCATCGGCGCCGGTCTGGCCGGTCTGACCGCCGCGATCCGCCTGGCCCAGGGTGGACGCCCGGTGACGCTGCTGAGCTTCGGCGTCGGCGGGCTGCCGCTCGGGCAGGGCACGCTCGACGTGCTGGGCTACGGCGCCGACGGGCACCGAGTCGAGCGTCCGTTCGACGAGCTGGCGAAATACCGGCCACCGGCACCCGGCCACCCGTACGCCAAGCTCTTCGCCGATGACGTCCGCGCCGCCGTCGACTGGTTCGCGGGCCTGGTGCCGGACGTCTTGAGGCCGGGAGACGGCTCCAACCACCTGGTGCCCACGGCGCTCGGGGCGATGCGCCCGACGTATCTCGTGCCGCCGTCCATGGTGTGGCCGGACGTCTCGTCGGTCGCGGTCGTCGGCCCGCGGCAGCTGAAGGACTTCTACCCCGCCCTCGTCGCGGCGAACCTTGAGACGACGGCGGGCGTCCAGGCCACCGCCCACCACATCGACCTGCCGGCCCGGCCCGGCGCCGAATGCCCGCCCACGGTCTACGCCTCCACCCTCGACGATGAGCAGTTCGCGGCCCGCTTCGCCGAGCTGATCCGCGTCGAAGCCCGCGACGCCGGCGCCGTGCTGGTGCCGGCGATCCTGAACCCCGCCGTGCACCGCAAGCTCGTCGAGGCGCTGGGCCGGCCCGTCGTCGAGGTCATCCTGCCGCCCCCATCGGTGCCCGGCCTGCGGCTGAACCAGGCGCTGACAAGCCTGGCGACATCGCTCGGCGTCCGGCTGATCATGGGCTCGAAGGTCACCGGGTTCGACGCCGACGGACCGCGCCTGCGATCCGTCACGCTGCGCCAGGCCGGGCGCGACCAGAAGTACGAGGCGGACGCCTTCGTCTATGCGCCGGGCGGCTTCGAATCGGGCGCGCTGGCCGTGGACTCCCACGGCGGGATTGCCGAGACGCTGTTCGGCCTACCCCTGTCAGGCGTCGGCGGACAGCTGATCGGCGCAAACTGCTGGGCGAAGCAGCGGCTGTTCGAGGTGGGCGTCGTGGTCGACGCGGCCATGCGACCGGTCGGCGGGCGGCGGGCCGTGTTCGACAACCTGCACGTCGCCGGCGGCATCCTGGGGGGCGCGCAGCGCTGGGTCGAGCTGTCGGGCGACGGCATCGCGGTCGCCAGCGCCGTGCGGGCCGCCGACGCGATCACGGAGGCGAAGCATGCCTGAGACGAGCTACAACATGCTGGCGCGCGCCACCCTTGACGCCTGCCTCAAGTGCACGATCTGTGAGAGCCAGTGCCCCGTCATGGCCGTCACGCCGCTGTTCCCCGGCCCGAAGTTCGTCGGCCCGCAGGCCGAGCGTTACCGTCACGGCGAGTCCGTCGACCACTCGATCGACTACTGCTCGTCGTGCGGCACCTGCACGCTGGTCTGCCCGCAGGGCGTCAAGATCGCGGAACTGAACTCGGTGGCCCGGGCCGTGCTGAAGCAGGACCACATGCCGCTGCGCGACCAGATCATCTCACGCACCACGCTCATGGGCATGGCCATGACGCCCGTCGCGCCGATCGCCAACGTCGTCCTGCACAACTCGGCAGCCCGCTGGGCGATCGAGAAGGCGATCGGCATCCACCGGCACGCGGCCATGCCGCCCGCCCAGTCGCACAGCTTCGCCGCCTGGTGGAAGAAGCACACGCCCGTCGCCCAGCCGACGCGGGGCCGCGTGGTCTTCTTCCACGGCTGCGCGGGCCAATACTTCGAAGTCGAGACTTCCATCAAGACCGTCGAGGTGCTCGAACACCTGGGGTTCCAGGTCATCGTGCCCAGGCAGGGGTGCTGCGGACTGGCTCTGCAATCGAACGGGCTGTTCGAGACGGCCACCAAGTACGTCCGCAAGCTGGCCGGCCAACTGGACGTCGCCCCCGGCGTCCCGGTCGTGGCGTCGGCCGCCTCTTGCGTCGGCATGTTGAAGCACGAGGCGCGCGAGATCATGGGGGTGGACGACCCCGTCGTCGCCTCGGTCGGCGCCCGGGCCTTCGACGTCTCCGAGTTCCTGCTCGGCCTCGACGACCTGCCCGCGTTCCGCCCGGTGGAACTTACCGTCGCCTACCACGCGCCCTGTCAGCTCAAGGGGCAGGGCATGGGCAAGCCGGCGCTGAGCCTGCTGCGCCGCATTCCCGGGTTGACCGTGGTGGACGCCGAGGCGACGTGCTGCGGCATCGCCGGAACGTATGGCTTCAAGAAGGAGAAGTACGAGATCGCCATGGCGGTCGGCAAGCCGCTGTTCGACAAGGTGAAAGAGGTCAACCCGCATCTGGCGGTCTGCGACACCGAGACGTGCCGCTGGCAGATCGCCAATGCCACCGGCGCCCAGGTCGTGCACCCCGTCTGGCTGGTGCACCAGGCGCTCGGGCTCGGCTAGGCCGAGCGCGCCAGCACCCAGTCGGCGATGTCCTTCAGCACCGCCGCAGCCACATGACCGGGCGTCTGGTACTCGGCGGCCGTCCCGGCGGGGGACGTCATGAACAGGTGGTTCAACCCGGGATAGCGCTTGACCGTGAAGTTGCCGCCGCCGCAGATTTCCAACTCATCGCATCATCCCACGCACTGGCCGGCGGTCCCATCCTGCCACCGACAAGACCGGCGCTGGCCGACGGTGCGACATCGGTTGACTAGCATGGTGGCATGACTGCTGCCCAGCCGCCGTTCGGCCGCCTCGTCACCGCGATGGTGACACCGTTCGATCAGGACGGCGGCCTCGATGTCGACGCCGCGCGCCATCTCGCCGCTTATCTGGTGGACGACCAGCGCAACGACGCCCTGCTGGTCAACGGCACGACCGGCGAGGCGCCCGCCACCAGCGACGACGAGAAGCTGACGCTGCTTCAGGCGGTGGTGGACGAGGTCGGCGGCCGGGCCAAGGTCATCGCCGGCGTCGGCACGCCCGATACGGCCCACTCGATCGATCTGGCCCGGGCGGCCGCCAAGGCTGGCGTCGACGGTCTGCTGATCGTCACGCCCTACTACTCGCTGCCGCCGCAGGACGCCATCGCGGCGCACATGCGGGCCGTTGCCAGTGCCACCGATCTACCCTGTCTGCTGTACGACATCCCTCATCGCACCGGGCGTCCGATCGAGACGGCTACCTTGCTGAGCCTGGCCGACCACCCGAGGATCGTCGGCATCAAGGATGCCAAGAACGACGTGGCGGCTTCGTCCGAGGTCATCGCGGCGACCGAACTCGCCTATTACGCCGGCAATGACGCCTGGACACTGCCGCTCATGAGTGTCGGGGGCGTCGGCGTCGTCGGCACCTCGACGCACTTCACGGGCGCCGGCACGGCCAAGATGATCGAGGCCTTCCTGGCCGGACGCCTGACCGAGGCCATCGCCGCGCACCAGCGTCTGCTGCCCGTCTACCAGGGCGTCTTCGCCACCCAGGGCTGCATGCTCGTCAAAGCCGGGCTGGCGCACATCGGACGCCCAGTCGGCGATCCCCGGCCCCCGCTGCTGCCGGCCTCGCAGGCTCAGGCCAAGACCTTCGCCGACCTACTGGACGCCTTGGCCTAGGCCCAGTCCGGGCCGGTATCGGCCAACGCCTCATCCAGCTTGGCGAACAGGGGCGTGGGCTTGGCCAGTTTCGTGCCCACCGCGATCGGTCGCGACGCCCAGCGCGCCTGCTCGGCGGCGTAGTCGCCGGTCAGAATCGGATAGGGCGACGTGCCGGGGCCCTCGTCGACCTGCTCGATCCGAGGTTGGGCGGCCCAGATTCCCTGGCCGCCCAGCTGCCCGAAGACCTGCTGCGCGGCATGAGGCAGGAAGGGCGTCATCATCGTGTTGCAATCGGCAACGACCTGCAAGACGACGTGCAGCACCGTACTGCGCCGGGCCGGGTCCTCCTTCATCTTCCACGGCTCCTGGCCGGACAGGTATTGGTTGGCCAGCCCGATGATTCGCATGACCTCGGTCATCGCGTTCTTGAACTTGCAGCCGGCCAGCAGGGCGCCGACAGTCTCGAACGCCCCGCCGGACGCGGCCAGCAGGGCCTGATCATCCGCCGTCAGTGCGCCGGCCGCCGGGATTTCGCCGTCGTAGCGCTCCGCCATCGAGATCGACCGGTTGACGAGGTTGCCCCACTCGTTGGCCAACTCGTTGTTGGTGCGCCGGACGAACTCGTCCCAGGTGAAATCCGTGTCCTGATTCTCGGGCCCGGCCACCGCGATGTAGTAGCGCAGGGCGTCCGGCCCAAAGGCGCGCAGGAAGTCGCCGACGAAGATCGATGCGCCGCGCGAGGACGCGACCTTCGAGCCTTTCATCGTCAGGAACTCGGACGAGACGATCTCGGTCGGCAGGTCGAGCACCCCGAACTGCTCGGATGGGGTACCGCCGCGCGATCCCTGCCCGTTCGTGCCCAGCAGCATGGCCGGCCAGATGACCGTGTGGAAGACGATGTTGTCCTTGCCCATGAACATATAGCTGCGGGCGGCCTCGTCGTTCCACCATTCGCGCCAGGCCTCCGGGCGCCCAGATCGCCGGGCCCATTCGATCGAGGCCGACAGATAGCCGATGACGGCGTCGAACCAGACGTAGATGCGTTTCATGGGTTCGTCGCGCCAGCCGTCGAGTGGGATCGGCACTCCCCAGTCGAGGTCACGCGTGATGGCGCGCGGCTTGAGCTCGTCCACGAAATTCGTCGAGAAGCGCACGACGTTGGGACGCCAGTCCTCGCGCGAGTTCAGCCACCTCGTCAGCTCGTCCGCGAAGGCCGGCAGATCGAGGAAGAAGTGCGTGGTCTCGCGGAACTCCGGCACCTCGCCGTTGACGCGGCTGTGGGGATTCTTGAGATCGGCGGGGTCGAGTTGGCGCCCGCAGTTGTCGCACTGATCGCCCCGCGCGCCGTCGAAACCGCAGACCGGGCAGACGCCCTCGATGTAGCGGTCCGCCAGCGTGCGCCCGGTGGACGGCGAGATGGCGCCCAGCTGGGTCCGCTCGACTATGTAGCCGTTGCGGTGGAGCGTGGCGAACATTTCCTGCACGACCTGCTCGTGGTTGCGCGTCGTCGTGCGCGTGTAGAGGTCGTAGCTGAGGCCCAGCCCGGCCAAGTCCTCGACGATCACGCCGTGATACTTGTCGGCCGTCTGCTGCGCCGTCAGGCCCTCCTCATCGGCCTTCACCTGGATCGCGGTGCCGTGCTCGTCGGTGCCCGAGACGAAGAGCACGTCGTGGCCGCTCATGCGCATGAACCGCGCGAAGACGTCCGACGGCACGCCGAAGCCGGACACGTGGCCGATGTGACGCGGTCCGTTGGCATAGGGCCAGGCCGCGGTCGTCAGGATATGCGCACACACGAGGAGCCAGTTTACCGGTCGGTCATCCCGGTCAGGACGGGTGCGGCCCGGCCAGGCCCAGCGTGCCTCGTGGCTATGCCCCGCCCAGGAAGCGCCGCAGGGAGTCGGCGCACCCACCCACCTGGGCAAGACTGACCGCCTCATGGTCGCTGTGGGCCCCCGCCGGATCCCCCGGCCCGTAGTTCAGTGCCGGCACGCCCAAGGCGGCGAAGCGGGCGACGTCCGTCCAGCCGAACTTCGGGCGCGGCTCGCCGCCGACCGCCGCCACGAACGAGGCGACAGCCGGCTGGTCGAGGCCGGGCCGCGCGCCCGGCGACAGGTCGAGCACATGCATCTCGCCGAGGTCGCCGAACAGTCCGCGCATGCGGTCCTCGGCCTGCTGGGCGCTGGTGGACGGGGCGAAGCGGTAGTTCAGCTGGGCGACGCAGCGATCGGGGATGACGTTGCCGGCCGTGCCGCCCTCGATGACCGTGGCGTTCAGCGCCTCGCGATACGTCAGGCCGTCGACGACCTCTGGCGCGAAGGCCGACTGGCTCTCCAGCAGCGCATCGAGCACGGCGGCCATCTTGTGGACGGCGTTGTCGCCCTGCCAGGGGCGGGCACTGTGGGCGGCCTTGCCGCGCGTCGTGACCGTGAACCGCATCGAACCCTGGCAGCCCCCCTCGACGACGCCGTCGGTCGGCTCCATCAAGATCGCCAGATCGCCGCGCAAGAGCTCCGGCCGCGCGGCCGCCAGATGCCCCAGGCCATTGCGCTCGGCCTCGATCTCTTCGCAGTCGTAGAAGAGCCACGTCACGTCGCGCACCGGGGCGACCAGGGTGGTCGCCAGGTGCACCATGACGGCCACGCCACCTTTCATGTCGACGGCGCCCCGCCCCAGCAGCCAGGGCGTCCCGTCCGGGCCGGTCATCGGCCGCGACGGGAGAAGGCCGGCCACGGGCACGGTGTCAAGATGTCCCGCGATGATCACCCGCGAGGAGCGATCAAGCGCCGAGCGCGCCCACACCGTGTTGCCATCGCGCCCGACGTCCAGGTGCGGCGCGCCCCGCAACGCCAGTTCGACCGCGTCGGCGATTCTCGCCTCGCCGCCGCTGACCGACGGGATATCGACCAGCGCGCGCAGCAGCGCGGCGGGATCGGCGACGGGCAGCGACATGGCACCAAGCCTAGTCGCGTGCGCTATCGTGAAGAGGCACCACACAGCAGGAGACGCCATGGCCGACTACGAGCAACGCGACTACTTCACGACCGATCGCCGCATCGCCCCACCCGGCGACGCCCGCTGGTGGGTCGAGCGCACCGGCCGCCGCTCCTACCTCGGCCACAACGACCGGGGCGCCACCGTTCTGATGGCCGACACGGACGACGAGATCGAGGGCGCGTTCACACCGGGCGAGCTGCTGAAGCTGGCGCTGGCCGGCTGTGCCGGCATGACCATCGACCGCGTGGCCGCCCGTCGCCTCGGCGACGACTTCCCCGCGACCATCGTCGTCGAGTCCACAAGCCACGACACCGACGACCGCTACACGGGCTTCACCGAACACGTCATCGTCGACGCCGCCCAGCTCGACCAGCCCACCCGTGCCACACTCGCGTCGATCGTCGACCGGGCGATCGCCACCGGGTGCACCGTGGGCCTCACCTTGACGAACGGCGCCACCGTGGACGTCCGCCTGGAAACCTAGCCACCGACGATGCCCACCGCCACACCCGCCATCGACGAGACGACCCGCACCGACGCGCCGCCGATGACTCCCTGGGTGACGATCGTGTGGAACGACCCGGTCAACCTGATGAGCTACGTGACGCACGTCTTCATGACGCACTTCGGCTATCCGCGCGCCCAGGCGGAGAAGCTGATGTGGGCTGTCCACACCGAGGGACGCGCGATCGTCTCGCAGGGGGCCCGCGAATCGATGGAACGCGACGTGCAGGCGATGCAGGGCTACGGGCTGTGGGCCACGCTGGAGCAGGCCTGACATGCAGCCATTCTCCCGTCGCGGCTCCACTCTTGAGCTCCGGTTGCGCGACAACCAGGCCGCCGTCCTGACGACGCTGTGCGGCGAGCTCATCGAACTGTTGGGCCCGCTGCGACCAAAGGCCGGCGACGGCGGCATCTGGGACGACCTGCGCATCCTGACGGAGGACGCCGAGGCACCGACCGATGCGGCGCTGGCGCGGCTCTTCCCGGACGCCTATCGCCACGACGAAGACGCCAGCCGCGAGTTCCGCCACTACACGCAGGCCGACCAGGCCGCGGTCAAGGCCGAGGCGGCCGGCATCGTGTGTGCCGACATAGCGGACGACGACGACGGCTGGATCACGATCGCGCCCGACCATGTCGGCGCCTGGCTGACGACGCTGACAAACTTGCGCCTGGTGCTGGCCGAGCGGCTCGAAGTGCGCACAGAGGCCGACACCGACGCCCTCGACGAACTGCCCGCCGACGACCCCCGCGCCCCGCTGGCCGCCGTCTTCGGATGGTGCGGCTGGCTGCTCGAAACGATGCTGCAGACGCTCATGGCATGATGGATGCATGAGTCAACCCCAGCCCGGCTGGTATCCGGATCCAGCCGACTCGTCGCGTCAGCGCTATTGGGCCGGTGATTCCTGGACGGCCGAGACGCGCGCGGTCGCCCCAGAACCCGTCAGAGCCCCCGCGACGAGCGATCCCTACGCCGCCTACGCCGGGACGGTCGCTCCCCCCGGCCTGCCCGCCTATCCGGGCGGACCGCCCCCCGCCTACACGAGCCAGTTGGCCGGTCCGACCACGGCCGACGGTGTGCCGCTGTCAGGCTGGTGGTGGCGCGTGTTGGCCATGTTGCTGGACGGCCTCGTCCTCGGCGTGGTGTCCAGCATATTGATGCCTCTCGTCGCGCCCCACCTCATCCCAGGCCTCATGGCCTGGTACCAGGACGCCATGAGCGCCGCGCTCAACGGCTCCATGACGATACCGTCGCCGACCGATCCGGTCTACCAGATCGGTGGCTCATTTGTGGCTTACCAGATCGTGTCGTTGGTCATCGCCTGCCTGTATCCGCTGCTGATGCTGCGGTTCGCGGGCGCCACCGTTGGCCAGCTGATCTGCGGCCTGCGGGTGGTGCCAGTCGACCAGGGCAAGGCCCCGCGCCAGCTGCCCTGGTTCAACGCGATCATGCGCGTCCTCTTCCTGAACGTTCTTATCGGCGGCCTGTCGTTGGTCGGCAGCCTGATGCAGTTCAATGCGCTCGGCTCGATCACGACCACCCCGAACATCGGCCTGCTGGGAGGATTAGGGGGCTTGACGTCGCTGGTGGGCCTGTTCAGCTGGCTCAACTACCTGTGGGCGTTGTGGGACCCCAAGCGCCAGTGCCTGCATGACAAGGTGGCCCGCACGCAGGTGGTGCGGCCGGTCCGCTGATCGGAGAACGGTGACTCACGAGGCTCTGGAGGAGTTGGCCGCGGCCCATGGCCTGCAGACCCACTCCTGGGACTGGAAAGGCAATCCGGTCCAGGCCGCGCCCGAGACGGTCATCGAGATTCTGAAAGCCATGGACGTCGACGCCTCTTCGGACGAGGCGATCGCGCGAGCCCTGGACGAGGCGCACGCCCAGCCGTGGCGGCGCCCGCTTCCGCACTGCACCGTCATACAACCGGGACGTCCCGCGTGGGTCTACGCACACGTGCCGTCCGGGGCCCCTGCCGCGCTGTCGATCACACTCGAGAACGGCGGGGAGCGCAACGCCGTCCAGGTGGACAACTGGACAGAAGATCGCCTGGTCGACGGCAACATGGTTGGCGAGGCGACGTTCGAGCTGCCGGACGACCTGCCCCTCGGCTATCACCGCCTGACACTGCACTCCGGCGATGACCTGACGGCCGAGGCCTCGCTGGTCGTCAGCCCGGAGTGTCTCGGCCTGCCCGCCTCCGCCGGCGAGCGACGCTTGTGGGGGTATTCGGCCCAGCTGTATTCGGTGCGCTCGGGCGGTTCATGGGGGGTGGGCGATCTGCAGGATCTGGCGGAGCTGGCCGCCTGGGCCGCCACCAAGCCCCGGGCCGATTTCGTGCTGATCAACCCGCTGCACGCCGCCGAGCCGGACGCCCCCCTGGAGCCGTCGCCGTACCTGCCCTCGACCAGGCAGTTCATCAATCCGATCTACATCAGGCCGGAGTCGATACCCGAGTACGACGACGTCACGGGGGCGCCCCGCAGCCGTCTGCGCGCGCTGCGCCGGCGCGCCTTGGCACTGGACCGGATCGACGCCATCGACCGCGACACCGCCTGGACGCTGAAGAAACAGGCGTTGCGCATCGTCTTCGACGCGGGACTCAGCCCGGCCCGGCGCCTGGCCTTGGACGCCTACCGCAAGAGCGCGGGCCGCGGCCTGCACGACTTCGCCGTGTGGTCCGCGCTGTCCTGCCGGTACGGCCACGACTGGCGCACCTGGCTGCCCGAGCTGCGCCGTCCGACGTCGCCCGCCGTGGACGCCTTTGCCGCCGCCAACGCCGACGAGGTGGCGTTCGCCGAGTGGTGCCAGTGGATCGCCCAGGCCCAGCTGGGCGACGCCCACCGCGTCGCCCGCCAGACGGGCATGCGGGTGGGCGTCATAACCGACTTGGCGGTCGGCGCCAGCCCACGCGGGGCCGACGCCTGGATGCTGTCCGACGTGTACGCCCACGACACGCAGGTGGGAGCGCCGCCCGACGCCTACAACCAGCGCGGGCAGCTGTGGGGACAGCCGCCCTGGCGTCCCGACCGGCTGGCCGAACTCGACTTCGTGCCCTTCCGGGCGGTCGTGCGCAGCGCCCTGAGTCACGCCGGCGGCGTGCGCATGGATCACGTGATGGGGATGTTCCGGCTGTGGTGGGTACCCGAGGGCTTCCCGCCCGACCAGGGCTGCTACGTGACCTACGATCACGAGGCACTGGTGGGCATCCTGGCGCTCGAGGCCCAGCGCGCTGGCGCCTTCGTGGTGGGCGAAGATCTCGGCACCGTCGAGCCATGGGTGCGCGAGTACCTGGCCCGCCGCGGCATCCTCGGCACATCGGTGCTGTGGTTCGAGTACGACAACGACGGGCACCCCCTGGAGCCGGACCGCTGGCGCGACTGCTGCCTGGCGTCGGTCACGACACACGATCTGCCACCGACGGCGGGCTTCCTGGCCATGGAGCACGTCCGGTTGCGCCACCGCTTGGGTTTGCTGACCGAACCGCTGGACGTCGAACTCGACGCCGCCCACGCCGAGCAGCAGTGGTGGCTGGACTACCTGGCGGCGCACGATCTGGTGTGTGACGTGGTCGATGGCGTGACCGTCGATCCCGTCGAGGCCACCGTCCTCGGTTTGCACAAGGCGATGATGGCGTCCCCGGCGCGGGTGCTGTCCGTGGCGCTCGTCGACGCCGTGGGCGACAGGCGGGTGCAGAACCAGCCCGGCACGATAGACGAATATCCCAACTGGCGGGTGCCGCTCAGCGGGCCGGACGGACACCTGGTGTCATTGGAGCAGATCTTCGCGTCGCCGCGTCCGCTGCGCCTGGCCGCCGTGCTGAACGGTTGGTCGCACGTTCCGGACCCGATGCCGCTTCCGACGGAGGTCCACTCATGACAGACCGGATCCGCATGACGAGCGCGGAGCGCCGCGAACAGCTGATCGTGGTGGCGCGATCATTGTTCGCCGAGCATGGCGTCGACGCCACGTCAGTCGAGGAGATCGCCGCGGCGGCCGCCGTCTCGAAGCCCATCGTCTACGAGCACTTCGGCAGCAAGGACGGCCTGTACGCGGTGGTCATCGACCGTGAGGTCCAGCGGCTCGAGGGGGCGGTGCGGGAGGCCTTCGCCATCCCCAGCGCCAACGACCGCGAGATCATCGAACGCGTCGCCTTGGCGCTGCTCGACTACATCGACGAGTGCCCCGACGGGTTCAGGATCCTGTCGCGCGATTCGGCCGCCGGCTCGTACGCCTCGATCATGTCGGACGCCACGATTCAGACCGAGGAGCTGATCAGGCGGGGTTTCATCCGCCAAGGCTACGATCCGGAGCTGGCCCCATCGCTCGGACACGCCCTGGTCGGACTCGTCACGATGGCTGGTGAAGCCTGGCTCGAGACCCGGCAGCCGGCCAAGGACGTGCTGGCGGCCCAGCTCGTGAACCTGGCCTGGAACGGCCTGGCCAACCTGGAACACCATCCGGTGCTGGTGACCCGGTGACGCTGCGGGCACGCCTCGGAGTCGCGGGCATCGCCTGGCTGGCGGCGGTGTTCTACGTCTTGGTCGGACTCGGCTCGTTCCGCGGCTTCACCCTGGGCATGGACCTCGGCATCTTCGATCAGGCCGTCAAGGCCTACAGCCACTTCCAGACGCCGTACATCCAGATCAAGGCGCAAGGCGGGTTCAACATACTGGGCGACCACTTTTCGCCGGTGCTCGTGCTGCTGGCCCCGTTCTACAGGCTGTGGCCCGACGCCCGGCTGCTGATGTGCGCGCAAGCCGTGGCCTTCGCCGCGGCCGTCTGGTTCGTCGGCCACTACGCGTGCCGGCGGGGCTTGGGCCGGGCGGCCTACCTCGTCGAGGCCGGCTTCGCGCTGTCCTACGGCGTGCTGTCGGCCACCGTCTTCGACTTCCACGAGGTGGCCTTCGGCCTGCCGATCGTCTTGTGGGCGTGCTGGGCCTTCCTCGAGAAGCGCGACGCCCAACTGATCGTCGCCTGCGGGCTGATGTGTGTCGTCAAGGAAGACATGCCGATGTACGCCGCCGGCCTCGGGCTGGCCCTGTTCTTCACGGGCAGGCGGTTGTTCGGGGTGGTCCTGGCCGCCGCCGCCGCCGCGGTCACCTTGCTGCTGGTGTTCGTCGTGATCCCGCACTTCTCGTACTGGGGCCACTACGCCTACATCGGCGGCGGGGCGCGCGGCCTGCGGGGCTTCGGAGCGGCCCTGGCCGCGTTCGGCTCCCACCTCGTCTCGTGGCAAGGGCTGACTTTCCTGTTGCTGATCGCGGCCACGGCCGGCGTCGGCGTCGTGCGTCCCCTGATGTGGGTCGTCCTGCCCACCGTCCTGTTCCGCTTCATGGCCAACGACACCGTCTACCTGGGCTTCCGCTACCAGTACGGCGTGCTGCTGACGGCGGTTGCCTTCATGGCGCTGATAGACGGCTGGGCGGCGCTGCGCGCCCACCCGGACAGGTTCACGCGGCCGGTGCTCGCCGTCCAGGTGGCACTGCTGGTGCTCGGCGCCGTCTCTGGCCTGCTCGGCTCCCAGGCCTTCGGCCGGGTCATGATGCTCGGCGGCCTGCACGACGTGCTGGCGCAGAAGGCGGCCGTCGAGAATCGGATACCCGACGGCGCCAACGTCGCGGCCGACGTCTTCCTGGTGCCCCAGATCGTCGACCGCACCACCGTGCAGGTGGCCTTCCCCACTTGGACGGACGAAACCGGCGCGGTCATCCGAGCCGACTACGTCT
>JGI20166J26741_10476670_pt1 | contig 15928 bp, 11 predicted proteins | sample TergutCu122P5_FD_26741 | JGI IMG/M metagenome (IMG submission 26741)
CTCCTCCTCCTCCTCCTCCTTCTTCTTCTTCTCCTCCTCCTCCTCTATAGGCTGACGCCTGTTCTTCCAGATTTTTTCGTTTGACATGTCACTACAAACATTTTCATTTTTATACTTCATTCAAAGAATGAAATTTGTACCCGTGAAATTATTTTAATAATGCACGATTGTTACAATGGGTAATGGTTTTTCTGCAATTCTAGTAGTCACTCCTTGTCCACCAACCATGTTTAACCCATTTATGTTACATTTTTGAGGCAATGAGAAGCCCAAGAAACTGTCTCTTTTCCCTGTATTATGTGCAAATATTGTTACCCGCATTTCATGTACTTCAGTTTGATTATTGGACCTTGAGGCTGGTTGCCCTGAGGTTTCTTTATTGAAGTAAAATCTTATTAATTGCAAATACTTAGGACCAAAGAAACTCAAACTCAGAATTAAACAAATTGTAATTGTGTGGCATATAGTGAATGAAACTTTCTGAGATCGTTGATTCTTGTGACATAAGGGTGGTGTAGGGTCAGTACTAAGAACTAAACATAAGTTCCAGAATTTGGAGAAGTTTATCTTATATGATTTCATGAGTAATAACAACCTTCCAGATAGGATGCAGATGGCCTGTTTCATCTCATCCTTGGCTTCATTTCCCACGTGGTTTATATTTCATAATTAATTGTGGTTGTGTATCTCTGTCCATTCGCCAAACATGTTGTATCCACTTATTTCTGTAAAATTTAATTTTCATTACAACTGGGTTAATTTTAAGTAGGACATAAGAAGGTAAAAGAATCAAAAGTAAGGTTGTGGCTTCCATATGATTCGTACATGTTTCAGTCTGATGATGCAGTGAATCCTGACAGATTGTATGACCTTGTTGCTGTTGTGATTCATTGTGGTAGTGGTCCAAATCGGGGACATTACATCAGTATTGTGAAGAGTCATGGTTTTTGGCTTCTTTTTGATGATGATATGGTTGATGTAAGTAAAATATTTTTAAACTTCAAAACAGTAGACAGTAGTAAGTGACATAACCTTGATTTAAGTAATATAAATTTACAAACTGAGACATTGAGTGCGTCTACCATATACACTTCCACTGCAATCTCTTTTATATTATGCAAATGGTGTATATTTCTTTGGTAAGTGTCAAATTATACATACAGAGTGAACATGATAGAATCATAATATGTATACATAACTATATTTCTCATAAATAGAAATATTGTTCTTGTTTATGTTGAAGTACCTAGTTGTCTCTTGTGTTATGCTTTAGCATGTACAATCATTCCCTTTTGATTTGGAAAGAAAATAAAATTGTGGCACAAATACATGCCAGTCATGATTTAGAATTTGAATTATGTGATAAAACAGGTATATAAAGAAACAAATGGTTTATACATTTAAAGGAGAACACCTGTAGGTAGTGCAAGTAATTGGCCCCAAAAAATAAATGGAAACTATGACCAATAGGGCACATTTTGCCTTATTGATTGGAATGGAGTTTGAAACCTTGATCACAGTTGCTTATTGTTACGTGTTAGCCCTTGCTTATCAGCAAAGAGGTTAGCAGTTTGTACTGGAAGTCTCTAAACACATGGTTGGTGTTCTGTGTGCTAATTTTTAACTTCCACATAACCTTGGGCATGCAAGTTCCCACAATTCTGTGAGTTCAATGTATGTGATTGTTCTGATTTAATGAATTCAATTTGTATTTCTGACCCTGCTTTATATGTAGGTCTGTACAATTATTCTCACAATTTTATTATAAATTTTGTTCGTTTCTCCAGCTGACAAAACCTGAGCATAATGGCTTATAAACAAGTCCAGGAACCAGAAATACAGCGTGTTTATTCATTTAATGTTATCCATATTCCATGCAATAGATTGATTATACAGTATTTAATCCAACCAATTGCACATGTAACTATGAATAACCATTCATTATTTTGTGATGCTCCTCTTCCTTGTTTTGGCCCCTGTAGGTTGTCTTCAGGGAAGTCATTTACAAAAGAATACATTATAATAAATGCTGCCCAAGATGTGCATATATGAAATTAAAATAAAATGTTATCTATTAAAATGTTTCTAAAATGTATGAAATGTGGATTAATTACAGGTACTTTATACATCTTAATAATTTTATGTTTAGTTGCAAACAAACATCTATGTCATTATTGTCATCTTCGTTCTAAAGCAGTAATATTCCTGGGTTGTATGTTGATATTGACACTACAGTGGACCACTGAGTACTCTAGTATATACATCAACGCACTACACAGGGATATTACTTCCTTAGAATTCAGTTGGCAGTAATGACATAGATGCTTGTCTGCAACTAAACATAAAATTATTAAGAAATGTAAAGTACCTGTAATTAATCTACATTTTATACATTTTAGTAGCATTTTAACTGATAACATTGTATTTTAATGCCATATATGCACATCTTGTGCAGCATTTGTTATAAATGTATTCCTTTGTAACTGACCTCCCTGAAGATGGCCTACAGGAGCCGAAACATGTAGGAGCATTATCACAAAATAACAAGTAGTTATTTATGGTTAGGTGTGCAGTTTGTTGGATTAAGTACTATATAGTGGTTATCAATGTTTTGGAGGCTTAATTGCCTGAGAACAGAAGGGCATTTCTGACCTGAAATGGAGGCAGCAGGTTCCCCCAAAACATTGGTAACCACCTGCAAAAATTATGTTGTATAATAAGCCAGACATCCACAATCTCAATTTCCATGACCCTGTAAACCTCGAATTTCAACATTTGAAGTGTAAAGAATTTAAGTTTCACTAAGGTTTGGATTTAGTAGTGAACAAGCTTGGATTTATAGATGTATTTAATATCTGTACAGGCTTCTTACATACTTATTGCTTCCTTCTTTTTTAACAGAAAATTGATGCATCCACCATTGAAGACTTTTATGGACTGACATCAGATATTCAGAAATCTTCTGAGACGGGCTATATTCTTTTTTATCAGTCAAGAGATTGTGTTTGAGGAAGAAATTGTAAAAATGTACTTCTGAATGAACTGTGTGGAAAGACTATATGTTTTATGAGCTTTTACTCCAAATGTCACCTCTCTGAAGTCAACTTTTCCACTTCAGATTTGTCACACTGGACAGAAAGATAGTTTTTTTTTCCTGTGTGAGATGGTAGTGAATGTGAGTCATAGGTTATTGGGTAGGCAGAAATTTTAATTCTTATTTGATAACAGGAACACATTCCCCCCCTTTTATAGATTGTTACTGGCCTCTTGACTAATGTAACATCTTTTGTTGCATGAAGTTTCCTGTCATGCAGTCAGTATGAGAAGCTCCCAAGTAGTGAACAGTTTTAGTTTTCTGTTTTGTTGTGGTAACAGGAAGCAGCTTTTGCTGGTAATGGCCAATGCTGGTTGTGTGATAGAAGTGGATGTGCTCTTCGCAGCAGAGGACAAATATTTTGGATATGTTTAAATGTGTTAATGTAAATATTCTGAGAAATACGTTACATCGGATTGCTAGTTAAACTGCTAAAGCTGCTATAATTTTAAAAGCTTCTCTTTGTATATTAAAGATCTATAATGAACTGTAGAGGTAAATTATGTATTTATGTATGTATGTATGTAATCTAATACCTTTGGCTGGTGAGATTAGAGGCCTGATACATGACAGGGATGCATGCTGATTGTAGATTGAATTTGTAGCCTGTGAGAAATGTGTATGGCCTAGCATTATCTCATTATACATTGCAATACTGCTACACTAAGGATTGTAGTCTTTCCTGAAAGCTGAACAGGCAGTACCTCAGGGGTGCACAAATTTTCCAAAAATCTACAAGACACCATCATAAGTAATTTAGCCACCTGTGATTTGTCCACTCCTGTATTACACACTACTGAACTCTACAGGTGCTGGTACATTTTAAAATTTACACCTAACTTAGTTTCAAAACACAGATACACAAATAAGAAACACGTTAATTTAGAGTTTTTTCACTCTCATGACATAAGTATTGGGCTGTGTGGATCAGTCAGTGGTTTATCTGAACTTATTGTCTCGAATCGCTGGTAGCATTGGATTGGGTTCGTGTTGTGGACAGATTCATTCTGAAATTTTGCTACATCCGTTTCTTTGTTTCAGGACCTCATCACTGAGCAGATGTAGCACAAAACATATTCTCAAAACTGAAATAATAATTTCACCTGCTAATTTCAGCATTGTTTAACATTCACAACCTCAACTAAGAGCACATTTCTGAAACTGCAAAATCAGTATGAGCACACTCCTGCAGATTTGCACATTTCTTTATTGATTTAATTGTCACTGTTGCAAAGAACACTGCAAACTGATGAGATGTGATTACTGACAAACAAGACAGACATACCCACAAGCAATGCAGGCCATTAGGGATTATTAAAAGAAATACTGCCAAAATGATGATTAACTGGGCTATACCACTGTGGAAATGAGCCAAAAGCGCCAATTGAAAAACCAGTAGTAAGTGTGAATGGTTACGTGAACAGGAACATGGAATAACAAATAACAAACAGTGTTTTCTGGAATGTGATGCCCTGTAGTCTGGTAGAAATTTACTGACGTTTACTTTTGGAGGCAGCACATTCCTGTGAAGCGTTAGTAAATGTATACCAACCTACATGACATTACATCCCATAAGACAGTGTCGTTCATGGTCACTATCTCCAGAACCTGGAATCTCAGAAAGCAGAAATTATATGGAGACAAATACAAGATTTGTAAAAGATTAATAGTTTAGACATGACATACTACAAAGCAATTTAAAATATAACTCTGTTGAGGACACACAAATGCTGGGCGCTTCCATACATAATTTAGTCCCCTGGGTGATCTGGTACCTAGGTTTTGTGTCATAGCTATTTCATGGATTTTGATGAGGCAATTGTGATGCTAATTTCTTACACAACAGCCCTATCCAGCTCACATTTACTGCTGATCATCAGAAGCCTAGTTTAATCTGCTCAGACAGATTTGTCCTCAAAACATGACTTATTTTGGACACTAACCATCATCTTGGGTTCCTTCAAACAGAGTTTTTTGACAACTGGATCTGTCTCTTTCACCAGGTAGAAATGTTTTTAATCAGTTTGTCTCTCTATTACGACATACCCTCAATTACTGGACACTGTAAGAACTTTTAACTGGAGTGTATATACCGTTAATGTTAAATATAATCAGTGTGAGACATATATATATATGTATATAGGTAGAAACTTGTTTCCATGTCCAGTGTAAGACAGCACCCAAGGCTCTGGGTTAGCATAGTAGGTGATGACTAGGCTACTGGCTGGATAACCAAGGATTCATTGTAAGATTCCCAGCAGGGGTAGGAGATTTTCTCATCTCTGAATCATCCACTCATATCCACATAGTGTGGAGGTTAAGAATGTGTGTGGAGTAATACCTCAAATCCGTCTTCTTGGCACAGTGCTTAATTAAGCTTGGGGGCAGCTTTCCATTTCTCCCCTTTATCTAACAAAAAACTATTTTTGAGGTGATAGTCATGTTTTTGATAACACATAATCATCAGAACATTTAGCTTTATTCACTTTTTAATCTCTAGCTAGCCAGACAGATTGTAATCTTGTCATGGCTTGGCTAGCACTTTGTATTAAACATCTTTTTTCTGGCTCAGATTCTTTTATGTACAAAGATATGGTATTTGAGGCCAGAGAATGGTTTTGTTTCCTGTGTAGTTGCACACACAATTCAGTGTCTCATTCCTGACCCTATGGTTGAGAGGCTTTGCACAGTATGTATTAATTCATCTGATGCTGAATTGAACCACTTATGTTAGTCTGCTGATCTCCAATGTAGGACATAGCACTGGATTTATTTTGAATTTTAGTATGTTATTTGTAAGGTATAAATCATGGAACTTGTATTTAGTAGTATTCTTCTCCTTTGCAACAGTTCTTTAAAGGTATGAACAGTTTGAAAAATATAAAAATCATATTATGTGGAATAACTGGGGCATGGGGTAATTTATCTAACTGTAAAATGGCATTTACTGGACAAAAGAAAATTAGTAGAATTTCTGGTGCCAAACCTGCAAATTCACATGTAAAATGTATTATCGTTAACCCTTAGGCACCAAACTTTGAAGATCTGTAACATGCAATGCAGTGCTGGAAATGCCAAACACTGACCAGTGCCAGTGGCCAATTACAACCTTCCTTATGCAGCCCTGTAAATTACTGTCTGCTGCATATTGTACCAAAGGGTTTATGTATTTCATTGTAAATAACCAAGAACATTTACAGATAAATTCAGCTGTACATAGTGTTGACACAAGAAATAAAGTACAGTCTTCATAGACCATATGCTAGCCTGTCATATTTTCAGTAAAGTTCATGCTATGCTTGAATCAGAATCTTCAGTAAAATACTACCTTGTCTCAAAATTATGATAAATTTGAAAGTGCAATTGATACAGTTCTCACTACACACTTCTTTTACTTGGTTGATGAAGGCTTAATGTTTAAAAATTATCCATAATTCTTTTGAAGGTTTTGTAGTATAAAAGAATGTTAGTACTGATCAGTTTTGTACACTGTGTCATGCCATAGGATGTTCATATTTCAGAGATGGGTTTTTGGACTCAGTTTGATTAAAAAAATAACAACGAAGGTACACATGCCTATAAGTCAGTGGTTATGAAGCTATAGGCATATTGAGAATTAAGGTTGCTGACAGAATAATTGGAGAAATTTACATACTATTAATTTTGTTCATTAAATGTAACTTAAATACAGATATAAACCTTAATATTACATTGTCAATAATAATCACATTTTAAATGAAATGGACATCTCACGATTCTACAAATTTGCACTTTTGACACATTATCACTTCACTAGTACAGTACCTGTAATGAGATGTCAAACTTCTTTACACACTTTGTCACTTAACAGACACATGTTTCAGTGCCTACACTTATGTCATCATTGTCTAGATCTATGATCTTAATTTATGTCTGTGTTGATACTAATGCTAGGTTGTATGCATAGTAATGTGTGGATCCCTACATACCATACCTAAATGTAACATTAGTTACAGACCGGTATGACAGTTTGTGTGCAGCAGGAAAGTAAGATTTATTACTTCTATCCGGAACTCCTTGTTAAAGATGGAACTTTTTAAGACTGGTTAATTTCTGGTTTCCACCGTGCATCATTATTATCACTCACTTTTATTAACCAACTGCCTGGGGTAGCGTAGTGGTTAAGGCACTGCACTACAAGTTGGGAGGTCCCGGGATCGATTCCCAGTGGTGTCACTGGGGATTTTTTCCGTGGTACCTTCGACAGAACCATGTGCCCTGAGGTCGACTGAGCCTCTGAAAGTGAGTACCAGGGATTTCTCCTGGGGTAAAGGCGGCCGGTGCATTTGGCTGACAACCTACCACCCTTGTAGTGCCAAAACGTCAAGAAAATCTGGGGCCTTAACCTACCCGGAACCCCTTGGGCCACCTTGGCCTGTCGTGGGAGACCTTTCATTAACCAACTAATGCACTCAATTATAACAGTCGTAGACATTAAAATCTATATTATACAAAAGTCTAAAAGATACACGTTAAAATACTCCAACATGTTTTGGATCACATAGGATCCATCATCAGGGAGTGATGAACTGTACTTGACTGATATTACGTATAATGGTTCAATTGTGCTTATTATGTGCGTGGTCGGAGTTTGGCAGCATATTTTGGACCTGTGGCATGTGTGTAAGCTGTGCGTACACACCACACCACAGGTCCAAAATATGCCATGGTGTGGTGTGTGTACGCACAGCTTACACACATGCCACAGGTCCAAAATATGCCGCCAAACTCCGACCACGCACATAATAAGCACAATTGAACCATTATACGTAATTTCAGTCAAGTACAGTTCATCACTCCCTGATGATGGATCCTATGTGATCCGAATCATGTTGGAGTATTTTAACGTATATCTTTTAGACTTTTGTATAATATAGATTTTAATGTCTACAAATGTTATAATTGAGTGCATTAGTTGGTTAACAAAAGTGACTTTTTAAGACTGGTGTTAAGGCTCTGTTTTTCTAATCAGATGTACCTTTTCATGTAGTTTCGGCATATGCACAAAATAAATGCTTACATAATAAATGAAAGAGAATATATCAGTTTAAAATACTGTATGTGGGTTGACAAGGGCTGTAGTTCCACATGGGTTACCTCTTGCCTTTTTGCTTATTCATTTTATTTGCAAAGAAGATAGTGACATTGTTAGTCATGTCCAAGACATTATTCAAAAGTTTAAAAAAGATATCCAAGACTTTTAACTTAAAAGTTTTGAATTCTGTGCCTGAATTGCAATGGATTCAGACTTCAGTACCAGTATGTAACCTGGTGTTACTGTGGCAGATGAATCAAAGTAATTTAATTCCTTTCATGATCACGTAAAACTCACATTGTGGGTCATATACATCTTGATTTGGTTTCAGTTTCATTATGAGACACATAAATAATAATCATTGTGATTTATTGTTGCTGTACTATTTATTTGGAAAAATTAGTCTAATTATATTTTATCTCATTTTTCACTGCTTTGATGATCCTGCAGATAATAAGACATAGCAGATCTCTGGGTACAGGTGAAATTTACCATTGTTTGAGAACTCATGTACTACTGTTTCAGGGTTGTAAATGTTTTTAATTTGGTGAATGCTCGTACGAAATATGCAACTGCAGATAGTTGTAGTTAACTGTGATATTTAAAGACTTTTGTATAATAAGGTGTACTGTGTGATACATATGAAAAGTGAGTATGAAGTTAAAAGTGGCATATATGTAACAGTATTTATTAATACAGCTTGTATTAGGGGTGTAAAAGAAACATTCAGATTTTTAAAATACCATCCTATACAATCACCTAATGCAGTGTTCCCAGAATGTGTCATTCTGCATATGGGGCACTTAAATTAGGTTACCTTGGATGGTATGAAATTTTGTGTGTGTAACAGTGTGTTGAAAATTTGAAATAGATCATGACCATATCTAACAATTCATCATTCATAATTACATAATTTAATAAAATTGTAAATAATGCATGTCTGATAGGGCATGTCATGAAATAGGCCCCAGAAAATAAGAATGGAGGAGATACTTAATGAAGACTGTCAGCTTCTGGGGTGTAATGTCATGTACCATGGCAGAAAATTATTGATGTTTCAGAGGAATACAGTATGTTTCTCCAAAAATGTAAATTTGTACCAGACTACACAATATCATGTCCTAAAAACAATAATATTCATACCCACCACTGTGAGGACCTAAAATATCACATAAATGGGTAAAGTTGACAAGGAAATTTTTTAAAATAACAATGAATGAAAGAGGTTCAAATGTTTAAAGAAGAATAAGGATAAGACAGGCTATGTGGATGTTCAGTTATAGGAGTAAACACAAGTTTGATTTGTAACAGGTATGCAGAAAGGTTAATTTATATGTCAGATTATTCCCTTCCAAATGTTACTGCCTTTCCTGTGTTCCTTCTGAAAACAGAATTGAATTTTTTACGGTCTGTGGCCATTGGAGTGTTTGTAACTCCTTCAAGTACAGAAATTTAAATTTTGAATTAATTTTTATGAGCCTAGGTTATCTGGCTGGAGAGCAATACTGAATCAATGTTTTTGTCACTTCTGACAGTGTTGATCAATTTTATGTTAACGTTAGAACTACAGGTATGTCCTCTTGTACCCCACAGTGGCATGTTACCCTATATTATATTTGTGACTTCTTTAATTTATAAAATTTTAAAAGTCATCAGTGGACAGTGTTTACCCAACCCTCACTGATTTCATTGGGACTCAGTATGTAGCTGAACCAAGAGGTTATAAATAGAGACCCATAACCGACAAACTGATGCTTTAGAAGTTAAGAATCATAATCTCTTGACAAAAGTTTTGTGCACACTTTTAAATGTTAATTTTGATATGAATGAGTAAAATCAGTCTCAGTTCATCTGTCTTTATTATCAAAAGTGTATCTGTCTAATTGAGCAATGTGTTTTGACCTTAAATTAGGTCATCTTCATACTCTTTAATCTTGAAAAACACATTTAGGAAGACAATGTATCATTATACAAACAATTATTGCTCTTTCAGGAAGGATAATAAAAGAATTGAAAATGAAATAATATAAAATAGGACAAAACATGTCAATCAGAGGTATTACACTGATGTTTCCTATTTTATACTATATAATTTTAAATTCTGTTATTTTATTCTGTTTCTTGAAAGGGCAACTTTTTAAAATATAATTGTATGTTGCCTTGCTCATATTGTTTTTAAAGATTAAGAGCCTGAAGATGACCTAATTTAGATTGAAACATATTGCTCTCTTAGACAGACTCTTTGTCTAATAAAGATACCTGTGTTGTGACTAATATTGGTTTTACTCATTCATGTCAGACACACAATGGGATGTCACGTGTAAAAATTGTCAATTTTTGTTAATTGAAACATCCTTAAATATTACAAAAAATAATGAATATCATACCCATTTATTTTGGATGAAACATGGCTGAGATGGAAGGGATTTTCAAATACACCTCGAAGTAAAAGGCATGATGATGTTGATGCAGATTGGATTCATGTTGCCCAGAATAAAGTCCAGAGGTGGACTATTGTGGATGTGCCATTGATCCCATAAATTCTGGAGAATTTCATGATTAGTTGCAGTATTAATAGCTTCCTGGGGACACTGCCCCATGCAAATATTGATGTTTACAACTCGGAACCAGAATGTATAAGGTATCCCTTATTTCATATGCTCAATCAGCAGGAATTTATTTTGCACTTCACTCACTTTCCCAATTGATCTGTCATGTTTAGAACACAGGGTTTGTTGCTGGTATTTTCCAGTAAAATGTTCACTTACAATATCTTACAGTCTTAGAAATTAACAATTTTCTACCTGTGTTGTCTCTATTTAAGAAATGGCCATGTAAAAGTGTGTATGTGTGCACATACACACATTGATTAAATAAGTGTGTAATTTTCTGCAGTGAAAGAACTCATGTGAATGAATAGCAGAATGTGTATATGTTCAGCACAAGTGACTTCCCTGAAACTTCTGCAAGCACCATAGACATGCCATGTCCTGTTATTGCCATATAATTAATTATAAAAGTATTGAGTTTGTTATATGTACAGTTTACTTACAATTAGAACTTGAATTGTTTTCAAGTCAGAGACAAGCAAAAACACTGATCAGACACAAATGTACACATTTTTTGATAGCATGCACAAAATAAGGTGGGTCTGACCAAATTTGGTACACCAGTTACAATAATGGCAGTCAAAAATTGTAACATGCGCTTTTTGGTTATCGTCTATTTTTGTTCACATGCAAATCTTTACCACTTATTAACAATTTTAAATGACAATTTTACATAAATGAGAATAAACTCTGTCATAATTCACTATGCAATCCATATCTTGAAGTGTACATTACTTATATATGTATATGTTTGTGAAAACTGGTGCCAATTTTCTGCATCCAAATTTTTAATCAGCATATAAGAATTAACTTGAAAGTGAATTTTCTTTATGTTACCATCATAACCTTGTTAACCTGTTATTAATTACAAACAAAAGCAGTTCTGATAATGTTCCTGCCATTATAATTTGTGTTGTCTGTAGGCAAATAAACCATGTAATTCTGCACCATGTGCCAGAACAAAATTTCATTACTGTAACACAGATTTTGAAAGCTTTAGCTCTATCAAATAGAGCAAGTACTATTACACAATATACCTTCAAGATCCTCACACTTTAGTGATGTACCACAGTATACTGTATTCCTCCAAAGAGAAATAATTATCATATAATGATAATGTAATTTGATGCTAATACAGAACTTGTATATACATCATTAGTCTTAAAATTTCTGATAATGTTGATTAAATACAACTTTACAAAGTATAATTTTCATGATTTAAAATGCTTTCTTTATGGACGGTCCAATGTTTCCTTCTGATTTGATCAGTTGTTTGCTCTTCGGGAATCTCATACGAAGTGAATGCATTACAAGATCATCAGATGATGTTCTTGTGACTATTGTCTATATTAGATGCAAAAAATTTACTCCTCCATCTGTATCACAATCTGACATCTTCCACTTGGTCCATTAAACAGCATCTTTGCTATTTGGGATTTTAAGGTTTTCAAGGCAGTGACAACTCATAATTAAGTCTTAAGGGTTATGACACAGCAGGCGGGTTTCAAAACTGAGATTGGAGGTGCCTTTCTTTCACATCTGATGACAATACAGTCATCTTACTTACTTTTCAATGCTTCATTAAAATTGGATAGCAATTCCTGGTGTCATGTCATGGAATTTTTAAATTGCTGAATTTATTCTCTTTGTGTAATTTGCCAGGGTAATGAAATGCAATATTCTGGCTACACGCATCACGGCAAAAAGGTTAGGAAGCTACAAAAGAGGAGAACCAGAAAAAAAGAAAGTGGACCAAATTGTCTTCAAAACAGGGTGAGCAAACTTTGCTGGCGAAAACACGGAGTCCAGGTATCAATAACGTAAATACGAGGCACGGGCATATATGAATTATAATTTGTTCGTAGTTCAAAAATGCAGCGCGGTCTGTTGAAAGTAGTAATATGTGGATGGTGGCAGCACTGTTCCAAGGTCATTCACAGACCTGGTGTTTGCTACTGCGCAGTTTTGTCAGTTGAGAGGAAGACGAGGAAGGTACACGTTAGCGTGGAACAGCACATTATAATCAAACTCCTGATGAAAGAAGGTTGTAAACTGAAATCTGTTCAAGATTGAAGAGGCAGTATGATGAGAAGATACTGTCAAATCTTAATGTCTATAAGTGGAGAAGTGTGTTTAAAAATGGAAGGAAAAAGGTGGAGAATTAACCTCATGAGAGCCGGCTGAGGACTTCCATAAGAGGCGAGAACAGTAACTGCATCAATGCACTCATTCAGGAGAACAGTCGAATAACTGAACATCAGTGATGGTAGTGTGAAAACAATCATCAAACAACACCTTCAATACTCGAAAGTGTGCGCCCAATGGATCCCGCGTTTATTGACGGACAAACACAAGAGTACACGGCTGCAAGTGGCACAATTATTATTGTCGCAGTACAAGCAGGAAGGGGGCTTTTTTTTTTATTCTATCGTGACAATGGACGAGATGTGGGTGCATTACGTCACGCCCGACAGCAAATGTTCTTCAATGCAGTGACGTCACCCAGGGTCTCCGAAACCCAAAAAAGTGAAAACCACATCTCTGCTGGGAAGGTTATGGTCACCATCTTCTGGGACTCTAACGGTGTACTGTGCATGGATTTCCTCAAAGAGCATCGCACAATAAATGCTGAATGTTACTCAGCACTTCTTGAAGGCCCAGTAAAGACAGCCATCAGGAACAAGAGAAAAAGGGCGCAAACATCAGTGTCATTTCTCCAGGATAACACCAATCCACACATGGCTGCTCACACCACAGGCACCATCCAGAAACTGAAATGGAACGTTCTACCACATCCTCCATATAGTCCGGACCTTGCTTCTTCAGCCCCCTAAAGGAGCATGTGGGTGTAAAAAGGTTTTGCAATAATGAGGAAGTGATACAGAATGTTCAGGAGTGGCTACACTGGCAACCAAAAGACTTCTTCCTGAGCGGCATCCGCAAGTTTCTGGACCACTGGCGCAAGTGTATCACAAACCAGGGAGATTATGTTGAAAAGTAACAATTTCAGTTTCGGAGACTAAATCAATGTTTTTGTTCTATTTACACATTATAATTCATATTTGCCCAACCCTCGTATCATGTCATGAATAAGTCATCAACAAACTAAACAATATATAAATTAACCAGAAAGGCTGCAGGTCTTGAAAACACACCTCTCAAAGAACATATTTCATTTCGATTAACCAATTTTATTATAGCATTTCAATGAATACAATTTATGCAATGAATTCATAAGGTACTGGTGCCAGCATTACAGGTTCTACTTTCCCGCTGATGACGTGGGCTGGCCTGGGCTGAGCAGGCTGAAACAGAGCAAGGAACAAAACTCAGTAAATCTTGAAAAAATCTGTACAGCACAATATCACAATCAACTCGTCTGTAAAACCACACATCAACTCTACCATCAGGAAAAAACGCGTATTTATAAATGCTGCAATATGAGAATGTTAAAACTTCCAACAAAAATATGCTTGGATGTTGCAAAAGTTCACTCTAATCTCCAAATCATCATTAATTTCATGTAAACGTCCTTTCCCAATTGTTTGTTTAAAATATATTCCCTTCTTCCTAACAAAATGTTCACAGAGTCAGAAATGATCAAACACATGCTCTAGTTCTTCAAAACAGCTGTTTGTATGTAACTTCAATCCTCAACTGGAGCACATGCATTAAAGAGATTACTGCACCAGCAACTTCAAACAAAATATATCAGTAAGTGCTCATGTGCACTATTTTCATAGAAAAAAAATGCAGTTATAAAGTGGAATAGTGTCATTCTTGTCCAATCTGACATGAGAAATACTTAATTTAAATAGAATGTATACCAAGAAAACACACTTATGTTAATCTCAAATGGTTGTGAAAAATTATAAAGAACAGTTTGTGGTAACTGTAGTTTGCTGAACATAAATTTTTAATTATAACATACACTTCACATGCACGAGGTTTTAAATGAAGGTGTCTCAAGTACCTTTCGTTTGATTTCAACTTTGACTTTCTTTTCCTTTGATTCCTTTCGAAGACGCTCATTTTCCTTAACTCTCTTCAGAAAATCTTCCCGGCATTTTGAATGAGTAACATGTTCAATACGAACATTGATCCTAGTAGAAAGTATGCATGTATAAACACATTTTATAAAAGAGTGTACGTACAATGTAGCAAACAAAATAAACATTTTAGACCAACAACAGATAATGAAGCAATAAAGGCAAAAATCTCATGACAGGCAAATCACAACCATGACTCAGTGTTACTGTGTTCAAAAGTAACATCATAGTCACCAAACTTTGTGTGGCACAGAAAATAATGAATATTTCCTTTAGTCACTTGAACAATGATATAAACAATACACCTCATTACTTTCAGACAGCCTAACAATGGAAAACACTGGCAGTAAAGTAAAAATGTGGAAGTTAAGCAGAACAGTTCATGTTCACTTACAAATACTTCTCTGGTTAAGGAAATAATAGTATTCTGACAGTAAAGTAAATGATGAACTGCAAGTAGTTCAGTGTTAGAACAGCAAAAACTTTGCCACTAGTCTATATTATTAAAAAACTAATGTTATCACTTATTAAAAAACAAAATCAATTGCACAGTACAGGTAACAACCTAGGAATATGGGTTGTAATACTCTCTAGTCAAACTATAGCCCTCTGGATGTAGAGAAGGACATAAATAATGGTAAAATTTAAAACAAACACAGAAATAGTACAATTATATGCCATTCAAGTGTATGGTAAACTTCAGTCAGAATGCAGACAACACTCCAGTTGAAACCAGATTGAATGTAACAGTGTACAAACAAGACCAAACTCTGGCACTTCATCATACGTACCGCTTAGGTATTATCTTCCCACGAAGACGTTTATTCACAATGATTCCCAAAGCATGAGGTGTTACATTGAAGACACGCCCTGTCTTTCCGTGGTAGAATTTGTAGGGCATGCCCTTCTGAACAGCACCATTGCCCTATAAATATAACACATGTTTTATCATATTCTGCTGTCATCAAACTAATAAACGCCGAAACTCCGTGGCCTTAGTCTGCGAGCGAACTATACCGACAGAGTGGCCGCCGCCGGTCGGCGAAGTTAGTGCCAACTTTTGCGGGTAGAGGGGTGTCACGTGGTCAGCGCAACGGGTCCC
>JGI20166J26741_10477782_pt1 | contig 15927 bp, 4 predicted proteins | sample TergutCu122P5_FD_26741 | JGI IMG/M metagenome (IMG submission 26741)
GTGTGGAAAGCATTGGTGACTACGCCTTCGCTAACTGTTGGTGCCTCAAGAGCGTCACGATACCAAACAAGGGAGTGACAAATATCGGTCAATGTGCATTCTTAAGGTGTAGTGTTCTTGAGAACATCGTTTTACCCTATAGTGTGACTAGTATAGGCGACCTTGCCTTTTCTGAGTGTACCAGCCTCAAGAAAGTCGATATCCCGGATAGCGTGACGAGCATCGGCGAATACGCCTTCCAACTCTGTACCGGCATCACGAGTATCGTTATACCTGGGAGCGTGGCAAATGCTGGTATAAATGCATTCTCGCATTGCACCGGCCTCACGAGCGTCGTCATCAAGGATGGCATAACGAGTATCGTCGAGGGTGAATTCGCGGCTTGCAGTAGTCTTACGAGCATCATTATGCCTGACAGTGTAATAAGTATTGACAAATACGCATTCGCTTACTGCACCGACCTCACGAGCTTTGGTATCCGGGACAGCGTGACGATTGTTGGCGACGGCGCTTTCTACGACTGCTCCAGTCTCACTAGTGTCAATGTAGGAAAAGGCTTGGGGACTATCGGCTACAAGGTATTTTCCGGCACGAAGATTGTAACGGTTACGCTGCCCCCATCGGTTACTTTGTTCGGAGTAGATTCAACCGGTTCAGGCCCATTTGCCGGTATGCCCGCCCTCGAACGCATTGTGTTCTCGCCGGGCACGACAGCTATAGCTGGCAATGTCTTCGCTGGCATAACCGGTGTGGGCATAACCGGCAAAGTTAATGTCTTTGTGCCAAAAAGCGTGAGATTGGCATCCGTCAGCCCAAACACCGGCTTGAGCGCAAATACAAATATCAAACTGTATGGATTCGCGGAATCTGATATAGAACAATATGCCTCTGATAACGGCTACAATTTTTACCCTCTCCCCACGATCCTGCCAAGTACCCTGGACGGCTTAAAGCCTGACCCGGATAATCCGGATGCGCTCATGCTCCCGGACGGATACGTAGACCTGGCGTATTCATTTAAGTTTGATTGCAGCGCCTATTCATGGATGGAATTGGTGCCGGGGACTCCCCCATTGCCGCCCGGGACCGGGCTGGAAATATCCTTACAGACAAGCCCAAATTTTAACCGATGGAAGGGCGAGATTTACGGCGCGCCAAGTGCGGATTATGTGGGTAAACCCATCTACGTAACGGTTCAGGCGACGGACGGGAACTCCTATCCGTTTCCCGGCGACACGGTCACTTTCAAAATCACTGTCCAGCCGAAGCGGACCCAAACCCAGTTGGGCTTATATGGAGCACGCGGTCTCAATGATTTTAGGTTTGTCATAGATAAGAACACGGGTTTTTACAAGTATATGGGGACATATTATAAGCCGGATGACATCTTTATCGTAGACGTATACGACATCAACCCGGTGGACGAGGAGATTGAGCTTGACGATTGGCTGGAACGAGACGATCTCTGTGACCCAGATAATTTCATCGATCTCTGGATCGACGGCGAGCGGCAGACTATAGGCGTGGATTATTCTATAAAAAGAGGCTCCACTATCATAACGGTGTTCGGACAGACCATGGGTAGGCTGGCTGAGGAAGGCCCGGACAAAGAGCACACCATCTCCGCGGAGTTCAAGGACAAGAGCCGCGAGCGTGATTACCAGGCGGCGGAAAACTTCAAGATCAATGTCGTAAAGAGACATCTCAACCCAGATCCGAATCCGACCCCAGATCCAGACCCCGGTCCGGGCAACGGGGGCCAAACGGGCTCGAGTCCTGGAAACAGCGGCTCAGGTGGTTCCAGCGTGAAGGTTTCCCAGCCCAAGACGCCCAATGCGCCTGCTCCCAAGTCCGTACCTGCGCCGAAGGCTGACATAACGCCCCCTGACGGGCTGCCTTTTATAGACGTACATAAAACGGACTGGTTCTATGACGACATCAAATGGGTATACCAGAACGGTGTTATGATCGGTGAAAGTAAGACCATATTCGCGCCAAACTCCCCCGCCACCCCCGCGATGATCGCGCTGACGCTGGCTCGGGCGCAGAAGATTGATCTCAGTAAATACAGCGCATCGGGCGGCAAATGGTATGCGCAGGCTCTGGATTGGGCTGCGGGCACGGGCGTATTTGACAGTATTTCAGACCTCGCGCCCGGCGCTAGTGTTGAGCGCGGGCAGATGATGACCGTTCTCATAAAGTTGCCGCAATTTGCCGGGGCGGACGCCGCGCTTGAGGATGATACCGCCTTCCCGGACGGTAGCGAGATGACCGCGGAAGAGCTGAGCGCCTGCAAACTGCTGCATGATCAAGGTGTCATAAGCGGCAAGAGCGGCGGATTTATCGACCCGCGCGGTGTGTTGACACGTGCGGAACTTGCCGCGCTTGTGCACAGGATTGAAAAGGGTTGAGCGCAAAACGGCTGTCCGTAATTAATGGCCACGAAAGAAAATATACCGCGCGTAACGGCGCGGTATCTTTTTATTGTTGTTACGGATGTTTGGTAAGCATCAAACCCGGCAGTATGTCAGGCCGGTCAATATTACCGTAGGAACCGGGACGCTACTAAGCGGTTTGAATCTGCCGATTTCGGTTGATGTCATTGTTGACTATGACAGTATAGCCTCTGTCCCAGTCACATGGTCGCTGACCTTAACCCCGGCCTATAACCCAAATATCGAGGGCGTTTACGTTTTCACCGATACTCTGACTGTTTCGGGCGGTCTCTCGAACCCCGATTCGCTGACGGCCCGCGCGGTCATTACGGTCAACAATTCCGACGTCAACTACGTTACGGTGCTGACCGATACGAAGATACTGACAGGATTGGCGGCTATATCGACGTGACGATCGTCACTGGGAAGCCTTATGACCAGCCGTTCGAACTGTGATAAGATTCGGAGCGGATCCTGTGCCCGAGTCCGGCAGTTTTAACGGTTGCGTTAAGATAACCGACGCGGGCGGCCGTGTATTCATAAGCAACGACGCCGCGCTAAGCGGAAATACAGTCGTTTTGAACGATTATGACGCGACAAACTTCGTGGACGGATGCGCCGTCAGCGTAACCGGCGTTACCGTTTAAAGTCTTCCAAAATGATCTTGCGTATAGAAGCGCCTGATGTTAAAATAGAAATATATTCCGGCACAACCGGCAGCCTGAACTGACGATATTTTGCGGCGTTTTGGAAGATATTTCCTTGGTTGGATTCATGCCGCGCGAATCACGAAGGCGGTCATAACGGAACAAATTACTCAACGGGGGGATTTCAATGAAACGAAGAAGAACGATAGCTGTGTTTTTATCGGTGCTGATGACGCTTTCGTGCGTGCCGTCGTTCGTTAGCGTCGCTTTGGCGGCGCCTACAGCCGCGCCCGCCGCGCCCGCCGCTTCGGTCTTCAAGGAAGTTTACGAGGCGGAGGACGCGGCGCTTGCAGTCGCGACGGTCGGCACGACGCTGGACGATTACTCCGGTCTCGGCTATGTCGACGGGCTGCCGCTCGGCGCGAAAATCGCTTTCACGGTCAATGTCGACACCGCCGGTGAATACGGCGTGCGCCTGCGCTACACCAACGGCACCGGCTCCGCCAAATCTGTCGCCGTCTATGTTAATGGGACGAAGATCCGCAATTCGAACCTCGCGCAGACGATCAACGGCACGACCTGGAATGTTCAGCTGGAAAACCTCAGACTGAACCAGGGCGCGAACACGATAACCTATCAAAACGATTCCGGGAACAACTGCGACGCCGTCCGGTTCGACAAAATCAGCCTTTCGTGGATGTACGAGGCCGAGAACACGGCATACGCGGCGCGCCTTAACGGCATCGGTCAGGACGCCGACAATCACCCCGGCTATTCCGGCACGCAGGGCAATTCCGACATCGCGTTCCAGAATCAAGGGCAGGGGCTTCGGTTTACGGTCAGCGCGCCGGCCGCCGGTGATTACTCGATGGTCATCCGCTACGGCTGCGGATTCGACGACAACAACGCCCGGTCGTTGAGCGGCTACATCAACGGTACCAAAATCAAACAGATCCAGTTCGCTACGATGCGGGACTGGAACGTCTGGGCGGACAACCAGTGGACGGTCAGCCTGAACGCCGGCACGAACACGATAACGATTCAGGTCGACAGCGGCGACAGCGCCAATATCAACATCGACTATATCACGCTTAAGCCCATTCAATGGACATACGCGGGCGGGATTACCGGCGTATCCGGCGGCAATTCGAAACTGCTGACATTTACGCTTGACAACTGTGATATCCAGGTCGAGTCGGTCGGCAAAAACGCCGTCAAGGTCTGGCTGGAGCCGTTCGGCAAGTTCGTCCGGAAGTACGCGTCGTTCTCGGTCGTCAACGAGGCGGTCGACCCACAGAACCTTAACGCTGCCGACAAAGGCGCGTATTACGAAATCGATACCGGCGCGATGTTCATGGATATACAGAAAAACCCTTTCAGAATTACATACCTGGATAAATCAGGCAAAGTGCTGTGCGACAACCAAGACCAGAGCATGGGCTGGACAACGGACGGCGAGCTGACCGTTAATTCCAAGCTGCAAAGCGACGAGCAGTTCTGGGGCTTGGGTGAGAAAATCAACACCTTCGACCGGCGCGGCACTAACATGGCGATGTGGAGCCACGACGCCTACGGCGACATACTGAATTCCTCGGTGCCGACGACGATGGCGGACGGGCGCTATTACATGTCAAACCCGTATTTCGTCAGCTCGAAGGGTTATTCGATACTGTTCGACAATTCCAGCCGCACGATGTTCGACCTGGGTAAAACCAGCGGTAGCCGGTATTCGTTCGGCACGTACAACCCGAACCCCGGCGGTGAGCTGGTCTACTACTTCATTTACGGCCCGGAGATCAAGCAGCTCACGAAAACCTTCACTGACATCGTCGGTAAGAGTTTCTTCGCGCCTGAATGGGCTTACGGCAATATCCAATGTCACTACGGCTACACACAGAACGACGTCGTGAACGTCGCGCAGACATACCGTCAGAAGCAAATCCCGCTCGACATGATGATGGCGGATATCGAATGGTACGATACGCAATGTACGCCGACTGCCTGGAACCGGAACGACTTTCCGAACCCGGCGGCCATGCTCGCGACGCTGAAGGGTCTGCATGTCCGGATGGGCGTTATCGACGACCCAAACGTCTCCGCCGAGGGCAGCCCGACGCCGCCCGATTACGTAACTGGGAGCACAAACGGCTATTTCGTCAAGGACATCACCGGAAATACCAAACAGGTCAAGTGGCCGTGGGGTCAGTCCTACGGCAACCGCGGCTCGGGTAATTCCGGCCTTACGGACTTCTTCAACCCCGTCGCGCGCCAGTGGTGGGGCAACCAGCACAACATGATCCTCGGCCAGGGCGTCGAGGCGTTCTGGATGGATATGAACGAGCCAGCCAAGTACAACACGGACTGGGTGTTCTGGAACCAGCCGAGCAAGGCCTTAGGCACGGTCAGCGACGTCAAGAACGCCTACGCGATCATGGCCAACCAGGCGATGTATGACAAACTGCACGAAAACGGCAGCCGCTCACTGCTGCTGACACGCTCGGGCTACACGGGCACGCAGCGCTACGCGTCGCCGTGGACTGGCGACATCGGCGGCGACTACATCTCGATGTCGCAACAGATCAACCTCGGCACCAGCCTGTCGATGACCGGCTACAACTACTGGGGCTTCGACATCGGCGGCTTCTTCACCAACATCGACAACAAGACGTATAAACGCTGGATTGAGCTGTCGGAGTTCATCCCGATCCACCGTTTCCATTACTGTTCGGGCGTCGAGGCCAAGGAGCCGTGGACGCACAACTCGGAGAACCTGTCGAGAAATCTTATCAATCTGCGCTATCGGCTTGAGCCGTATCAGTATTCGCTGACCGCCGACAACATCCTTGGCATCGGCATCGAGAAGGGTTACGGCCCCGGCGGCACCGGCATCCCGTACGCCCGCCCGATGGTCATGGAATATCCGAACGACCCGAACACCTGGCAGATGGACAGCCAGTTCATGGCAGGCCCGAGTTTCCTCGTCGCGCCGGTCACCGAGAATTCCGACACCAAGAGCGTTTACCTGCCGGCCGGCCATTGGTATGATTATTTCAACGCCCCGATCATATACAACGGTGGCCAGACTCTGAATTTCGAAGCGCCGGAGGACGTGCTGCCGGTGTTCGTCAAGGAGGGCTCTATCATACCGATGCAGCCGGTCATGCAGTACATGGGCGAAAAGCCGGTCGATCTGCTGACGCTGGACATCTACCCGACGGTCTCCACGGGCAGCTTCGGCTTTGTCCTGTACGAGGACGACGGCGCGACCGACAACTATAAAAGCGGAGCTTACACTACTACCGCCTATGACTGCGCGGTCAGCGGCGGCGGTTCCGCCACGACATACACACTGAATATTGGCGCGCGTCAAGGCGCGTACACGGGCATCGCGGCCCGCGACTATATGATGCAGTTCCACAACGGCAACATGAGCAATATCAGCGTCACGCTGGGCGGCGCGGCGCTTTCGGCGGCGGCCTCGCTCGACGCCCTCAACGCCTCCGCGAGCGGCTACTTCATCGACACGATGAAGGACATCTGCTACGTGAAGGTTCACGACACGGGGCTTGCCGCGACAGTCACGCTCAGCGGCGCGCCGGTCGACCGGTCTTCGATGGAATTTGAGGACGGCGCGCTTACAGGCAACGCGGGCGTGGCCGACACCGCCGAAGGCTTCAGCGGAACCGGTTATGTGACCGGCCTATCTACATCAACGGACACCGCGTCGATCGACTTCATCCAAAGCGCGTCGGGCCTGTATCCGGTCTACATCCGGTACCGCAGCCCCTCCGACGCCACGCTTAACGTGACCTGCGGCGGCGGAACCGTCACCGTCCCCGTGTCTGGCAGGAGCAACTGCACTTGGGAGGAAACCGTCGCGCTGCTTGACCTTTCGAAAGGCGCCGGACGGGTCACGGTCTCCGGGACGGGTTCGTCGGGTGTGGTCATGATCGACTGCATGCGCATCCCAGACGCGCCTTACACGCCGCCCGCGCCGAAGAATACCGTCGAAGCGGAGGATTCGACATTGCTCGGCGGCGTCCAAACAGCGTCGTCGTATACCGGCTTCACCGGCGCGGGTTATGTCACAAACCTGGCGTCGGCCGGCGACGGCGTCACGTTCACCGGCGTCAGCGTCGAAAAAACCGGCAGATACGCGGTTAAGCTCAACTACCGGGACGACAACCAGACTACCGGCACGATTCATATGTACTCCAACGGCCAAAGCTCCGCAGCCGTCGCGGTTAGCCTGCCGCGATTCAGGCAGCAGACCAACGTCGTCACATGGTACCAGGCGACGGTCACGCTCGACCTCCTGGCCGGCAACAACACGGTCACGGCGGTTCTGCAAACCGGCGACAACGGCGCAGGCATCTCGGTCGACAGCCTTTACTACCCGCCTGAGCCGATCGACTTGGTTCAGGTTCCGGTAGTAAACGGCGGCTTCGAGACCGGCAACACAAACGGCTGGACGCTTAACCCGAGCGTTTCCGGCAGTTCCGGCGTCGACACCTACGACGCCATACTGGAGAATTACAAATTCTATTACTATAACGGCGGCCAGGCGACCACGCAGAAGATTAGCCAGACGGTCGCCGGCCTGACGAACGGCAGCTATCTCGTGGATTTCTGGGCGAAGGTGTACAATCTGCCGCCGAATGTCTGCCAGTTGCAACTGAGCGGATACGACGGCGCGTCAACGCTGAATTACGATTATCCGTACAACCCGAATTGGGCGCATTACAGCTTCCCTGTCGAGGTCAAAAGCGGCAGCCTGACGCTCGGGTTCTATTACAGCGCGCCCGCCGTGGCTTCGCTGCAACTGGACGGCGTAACGCTTTGGCGCGTCGTGTCGACCGACCCGTTCCTGAAGGGCGAACTCGGCGCAGCGCTTTCCGACGTGGCGCGGCTTACACGATCCGACTATACCGCCGCGAGCTTCAACGATTTCCAGTCGGCGATGCAACTGGCGCAAAGATGGTTCGCCGACCCCACGACAACACCCGATCAGCTGGCCGCCGCGCTGGATCTGCTAAGCGAGACCAAGGCAGCGCTAGTGAAATTCGCGGCTGACTCGATACCCGTCTACACCGACGACGGCGGCGGCGTGATCGAACCGCTGTCGGCTACGGCGTTCAACGTGTCGCTGGACTACACGAATATCAGCTGCATCGGCGAGGATCTGACGATGATCGCGGCGGTGTACACTAAGGGCGGGCAGTTGCAGTATCTGGGTTCAGATGAAGCGACGGTCGACGTCGGCGAGACGGGAACCTTCAGCGTCAGGCTGTCAATGCCTGCCAACACCAGCGGCGCGTTCGCAGCCGACGGCCATTATATACGCATTTTCCTGTGGGACAGCAAAACGTTCGCGCCGGTTTTGGCGGCATCAAGATAACTCTTATAACAGTACAATTCTTTTGTTCTCTAGATACGACAAAGTAATCAAACAGGAGGAGTATCATGCCGAAAAAATTTCGGTTTAAACGCGCCGTCGCGATGTTTTTAGGGCTGCTGCTGATGTTTTCGGTCGTCACGATAAACACCGCCGATACCGCAGAGGCCGCCGTCCAAAAGGGCCTGTCCGACCTTTCGCGAGAGGCCGCCGGCGAGGGCGCGGTGCTGCTGCGCAATCCCGATTTCGGTACGGGCGGCGCGGCGAACGCGATCAACAAAGTGCTGCCGATCAGGAACGGGCAGACGGTATCAATATTCGGACGCGTCCAGGATTATTATTACGCCGGCGGCACCGGCTCCGGCGAAGCGCCCCGCAACCGGCCTTATACCGTCTCGATCGCGGACGGGTTGCGGAACAACCCCAACGTAAATGTTAACGAGACTTTGGCAGGCATTTACGCCGATTACACCAAGACGCACCCGTTCATTGAGAACGGCGGCTGGATCGGCAACCAGTCGTGGGGGCAGGATGAAATGCCGCTAACCGACGATATTGTGTCGGCGGCGAAAACCGTCTCCGACGCGGCGGTAATCATCATCGGCCGCACGGCAGGCGAGGACGATGAGCTGGCCGCCGTCAAAGGCTCATATTATCTGACCGACGCCGAACTGGATATGATCGGCAAGGTCTACGCTCAATTTGACAGGGTAGTCGTTGTGATGAATGTTTCCCAGCCGCTCGATATGCGATGGATGGACGACTATCCGAACGCCGCCGTCCTCTATGCCTGGCAGGGCGGCATGGAGGGCGGCAACGCCGTTGCGGACGTCTTGACCGGCGATATAACGCCGAGCGGCAAACTGACGGACACGATTATCCGAAACCTTGCGGACAGCCCCGCGTATCTCAATTCAACCGCAGCCGCGTGGCAGTCACTGAATTATCAGGAGGATATCTACGTCGGGTACCGCTATTTTGAGACGTTCGCGCCAAACAAGGTCATGTTCCCGTTCGGTTACGGGCTGTCGTATACCACGTTTGACATAACGACAAACGGCGTAAGCGAATCCGGCGGCAAGATCACCGCCGACGTGACAGTAAATAATACGGGCGTCATGAAGGGCAAGGAAGTCGTTCAGGTGTACTACGGCGCGCCGCAGGGTCTTTTGGGCAAACCGGTCAAGCAGCTTGCCGCGTTCGCGAAAACCGGAGTGCTGCTACCCGGCCAGTCCCAACAGATGACGCTGACGTTTAACGTCAGCGATATGGCGTCTTACGACGACGCCGGGAAAACCGGCAACAAATCCTGCTATGTGCTCGAGGCCGGGGATTATAAGGTTTATATAGGCGGAAACGTCCGTGACAGCGCCGAAAAATTCACGTATAACATTCCGGCAACGACCGTAACCGTGCGCGACGAGGAAGCGATGGCCGCGACATCCGATTTCACCCGGATGAAGCCGTTCGCGAACGGCGACGGCACGTTCTCGGTCGGGTACGAGCCTGTGCCTAAACGTACCGTCGATCCGGTCGCGCGGACACTATCAAGGCTCCCTGCAGCGCTCCCGAGGACGACGGCCAAGCCTTACAAGCTTATTGATGTTTACAACGGCGCGGCCACGATGGATCAGTTTGTCGGGCAGTTCACCGACTATGACCTCGCGGCGCTGACGATCGGCGAAAGCGGCGACGGCATGCGCGTCACGACCGGTACCGCCGGATGCTTTGGTGCGGTCACACAGTCGCTCGCGGACATGGGCATACCGCTGATGGACGCTTCCGACGGCCCCGCCGGCATCCGCGCGAGCGTCGCGGTCACAAGCGCGATCCCGACCGGTACGACACTCGGCTGCACCTGGAACGTCGATTTGCTGGAGAGCCTGTACCAATATTTTGGCAAGGAACTGAACATCAACAACATAGACACGATCCTCGGCCCGGGCGTGGAGATCCACCGGTATCAGCTGGGAGGGCGCAACTTCGAATATTTCTCGGAAGACCCGCTCGTGAGCGGCATGATGGCGGCAGCGGCGGCCAGGGGCATCGAAAGCCAGGGGCCGTCCCCGACAATCAAGCATTGCTGCGCCAACAACAAGGAGTACAACCGCGGCGAGGTCAACTGCAATGTGTCCGAGCGGGCGCTTCGCGAGATTTACCTCAAGAGCTACGAAATAGCTATAAAGAGCGGCAACGTGCGCACGATAATGACGTCGTACAACCCGGTCAACGGCACGTGGAACTCGTCCGATTACGACCTGACGACGATCATCATGCGCGACGAGTGGGGCTTCAGCGGTATATTTATGACCGACTGGTGGGCGCACCTCTCGGAAGACCAGGGTTTTTACACCGGTGTTGGGAACAATGCCAACGGCAAGGCGATGGTTCGCGCCCAGCATGACTTGTACATGCGCGCGAACGACGGCGCGGCTGAATCGAACCTCAACGGCATGAACACGCTGTCGGCGCTTCAAAACGGTAGCCTTACGGTCGGCGAGCTACAGCGCGTCGCGAAGAATATATGTACATACGCGATGAAGTCTCAGGCATTCGCGCGGCTCAACAACATCCCCTACGTCCCGGTTTACGCGCCCGGCCCGGACTGGTTCGGCGTCACAAAGCAGGACGCCGGCGAAAGCCCGCTTCTGACCGGCATTACGATCGGCGGCAAAGCAATCCGCGCGGACGTTTTCGACCCGCTCAGGCTCGAGTACAAGGCGTTTTACAGCGGAACCGGCGATTATCCCATCGTAGACGCGACGGCCGCCGCCGGCACGACGGTCACGGTCAGCCAGGCTACCGCGGCGTTGCCCGGCGCGTACATAACCGCGCGCAGCGGCGACCAGCAACGCGTCTACCGGGTGCTGTTCCAGACCGCTGACGGCCTCCCGCCGCTGCTCGACAATCCGGTCTATGCTTATCTCGGCGGGATAAGCGTCAACGGGGTGCCGCTGTCGGATTTTGACGCGGCTAAGTTCACTTACGGCGTCGGCCTGATGTCACAGGATACGCTGCCGGCCGTCACATATACGCCGAACCCAGGCGTTACCGCGACTATGACCACGGACGCGGCGGCGCGGACGGTTTCAATCCACTGCGTCAGCGCCGACCAGTCCAATACGTATGCGCTGCAATTCGGGCAGCTGCCGCAGAGCGACGATTTTAATACCGCGATGCTAAGCCCCTTCTGGAATGTCAACACCGAGCGGCCCGGCAACTACGAAACGCCTAACAACTGGTCGCTTACGGCGAACCCCGGACATTTGCGCATCATCGCGGAAGTCGGTGATTTCTGGCAGGGCGACTCCAACCTAAAGAATTTCTTCCAGCAGCCGGCCTACGGCGACTGGGTCGCGACCGCGAAGATCGACATGAAAGAGGCCCCCGGCCAGAGCTACAAAGGCTGCGGCATCGTCGTGTCGCAGGACAACAACAATTACCTGTATCTCAAATACGAATGCAGCGGCTCGCGGATCATGGGGCTCTTCAAAGAGGTGAACGGCGCCGACCCGATCCAAATCGGCACGCTCTCAGGCGTCGCGCTCCAGAACCTGTTCGGCGAAGACAGAACGATATATCTGCGCATGAAGAAAATCGGCGACACCTACACCGCCTACGCCAGCCCGGACGGCGTGAATTATTACTCATTCGGCACGACCGGCGCGGTTTATGATACGCCGTTGTTCGGTTTCTGCTGTTCTAGCGGCAGCGTCGCGCCGGCTACGCAGTTCTACGCGGATTTCGACTATATCCATTTTGACTACAACCCGACCGTCCCGACAGTCAATTTCGGCAACGCAAACACAACGATTAAGGTTGCCGACACTGCGGTTGAGCCGATCGCGATGTCGACGTACCTGAAGCCGGCCGCTTGCGGCGATTCCGACGGCGGGCTGTGTTATACCGGTTCCAGAGCCGGCGAATACGTGACCTATAACGTGAACGTCGCCCAAACCGGCACATACCGGCTGGCGGCTCGCTACCAGGCGACGAACTCCAACCCGCTTGCGCAGATGGGCTTCTCGGTCTATGACGAATCTTCCGCCTTGGCGACATTCTCCTATATCCAGTCGACTGACGGATGGGTTACCTCGACTAGTTCAAGCGCGATCCCGCTGACGGCGGGCGCGCACCAGGTAAAAGTCGCGTTCAGCACCGAGGGCATCGACCTGAACTGGCTTGAGTTTATGCTCGCCCAGGATAATGTCGACACGACCGCGCTCGCTCAGGCAATCTTCGCCGCAGAAGCGATCGGCCTGTCGCAGTACACGATGATGAAGGCGAACGCGTTCAGGGCCGCGTTGGCGGCGGCTCACGCGGTTCTGAACGACCCTGTCAACGCCGATAACGTCGCGGCAGCGGTCACGGCGCTCGCGGCGGCGGTCACGGCGCTGAACTCCAGCGTGCTGCCCGTCAACGTCCCGCCGGACAAAACAATAGCGATACCGGGCGGCATACGCATTCTGCCGGTCGATACGCCGTGGAGCTACGCCAAGGACGGCAACTATCAATTCCGCGGCGACGGCTCCAACAACTGGACGCAGCCGAACGACGTACTGTATCTGGGCAGGATCGATTTGACGAACCTGGCGGAGATCCGCGTAAACTATTCAAACGGCAACGGAGAGACGCACACGATGCGCATCTCGTTCTACACCGAAGCCGACGACCTCGGCACGCCCACGAAGCGTCAGATCAGCGGCGACGGCAGGCAGTACGACGTCTATTACGGCGGGGATTTACAGCTGTCCGGCGAGGCGGCGCGGATCACGTTCACTCAGGCGAACGGACATTGGGAGACATACGGCATGTGCTCGACCGACGGCGTCAAAATGCCCGACACGAATGCCGAGATGGTGTCGTACGACACTGCGAACTGTTTCGTCGACAACAACGTCGCCACCGGCTTCAAGAACCTATACATGCGGTCGGAGGGTTACGCGATCAACGTCGGCTGGGTTGACCTTATCTACAACACGCCGTCCGACAGGAAGCTGCCGGTCGATATCCTGCCGACAAAAACTTCGCCGGTCGCCGGCGGCATACGTATCCTGCCGTTCGACACGGTGTGGAGCTATGTCGGCAGCAATAACTTCCACTTCAACTCCGACGGCTCCAACGACTGGACGTCGCCGAACGACACGACGTATCTCGGCCTTATCGACCTGACGAACCTGTACGAAATATGCGTCGGTTACTCCAACGGCAACACGGGAACGGTAAACATCGGCTTCTACACCGAGGCGAACGAATACGCCGACCCGGCGCTTCGCACGACAGGCGGCGACGGCCAACCGTATCCCGTATATTCCGGCGGCAACCTCGTTCTGACCAAGCAGGCCGCCCAGATAAGCTTCAATCAGTTGAACGGCCATTGGGAGAATTACGGCGAGTGTTCGACCTCGGGCGTGAAAACCGCCACTACCAACCCGGAGATGGATGCGTATCTCGGCGGGGGCGCCAATTATATCGATCACAGCCTGGCGACCGGCATGAAGAACCTTTACATGAGGTCGGAGGGCTACGCGCTTAACGTCAAGTGGGTTGACCTTATTTACGCCCCGAAGACGTTTACCATCACGAAGACTTTCTCTGCGTCAAGTTTAGCCGCTGCCGCCGGCGGCAGCCTGAACGCCGAGGTGGTCATCTCGAATCCGGTCGACGCCAAAACAGTAACAGTCAACATAATCGCGGCTCTTTATAACAAATCCGGCGCGCTGTCGGATTTGCAGACCCGTTCTGTTGAGTTATTACTCGGAGCGGAACAGAAAGTTGACATGGTAACAAGCATTCCGGCCGTGACGGCGGGGATGCGCTATAAACTGTTCGTCTGGGACGCGGCTTCGTGGGTACCTCTGACTGACGCGACGGCTATTGAGTAGTGTTGAGAGGCTTTGATGCTTGAGTCAATGACCGTTGTTGCGGGATAACAGATGATTTTACCGATATAAATTACTCTTCGGTTTTGTTAATAGGGAAACGCTTATTTCCAAGGTTTTTGTTGATTGCAAGCAGGCTTCTGCGCGCGCGCCGAAGCCTGCTTGCCGAGGCGCTGCCCCGGTCCCCGTTGATCGCCCGCGTTGCGGGCGGCTGGGCTGCCCTTACGGGCAGCTTATTAGCTTACTCCGTGAATCACAGGGCATCCCGCCCGTTTTCACGTTCGGGTTGGCCCGCGGAGATATTGAGCAACCGGTTCACGGTTGATTTCGCGGTTACGAGCTCCTGCATTTCAGATTTGATTTGATGATATTCCCGGTAAGCTCGTTTCTTTTCTTCCAGCATAGGAGCATACTCGGCCCGCAGGGTAGCGACGGTCGGCAGTTTCTTATCCCGGCCGTATCCGAGTTCGTCAAAGGTTTTTTGGCGGTCTGATGTAAAAGGATGTCTGTCTCATGGGTTGCCTTAAATGCTTTTGACCATCTGGACTTTTTATATTCGGCGTAGGTGGCTCTCGTCTTGGTATAGATGACGATTTGCTTTTGAAGGGTGGCGTTGGCCGTCAGCTTATTATCAAGCTCTCTGATTTGAGAGGACAGGCTGTTGAACCTGGATGCCGCCGCCGATGCCCTTTCTTTTAGGACATCTAATTGTCGAGGCCCTTTTCCTGAAGATAGATAAGTGTCTTTGCCATCTGCTTCAAATTATGTATCTTGGCCCATCGTTGGTATCCGGCGCCTTTGCCTTCGCGCATCTTCGACTCGATGTCGATGAGAAGGTTCGGCTTTTCAATCGGTGTGCGTTCTGAAAACTCATGATGCCTGGGCGCTGTACCGGCAGGAGCGGAAACGATATGCCGGCCGGCGATGCGCTCCCGAATAGCGACCTCGGTATGATCGCCTCGGAGCGTGTCGCAGCGGGTAGGCTGCTTCTGGCCCGGAGCCAGAAAGGTGATGTGTTTGCGTCTATCGTTTATTTCATACCCGGCGGCACGCATGAGCGAAAGGAACTCTTCAAAGATGGCCGGACTTTTTTCCAGCGCCTCATCAATGGTGAAGCGGAGCTTGTCCTGATATGACAGCGGCTTCCTGTCTCCAAGCCACTCCGCATAATTCATCCCGCGGCGGCGCTTCGGATTTTCTATGACCGACAGACCGTTCTCCGCACAGAGGATATCACTGCACCGGCGTAGCGCACGGCCGGAACGAAAAAAATCCCTGAACTTTTTTCGGTAGTCCAGTGTGGTCGAGTTCCAGACGATGTGGTTGTGTATAGAGTATCATGACTGACGTCTGTGCGTTTGTGAGCGGATGGGAACGGGATTCTCATGCGGTCAATTCTAATGAGTAAGCAACGCAATTCACCCGTTGCGCGGTTGGATGCTTTGTGTCGGTCTTTTACTGGCTGAACACCGCCTCGCGTAAGTCATATCGCCCGGCCGCCTGCTCGAATGTCTCTATTACCAATTCCTTCCTCATGTTGTCACCCATCGAAACCGCAAGGCAGGCGT
>JGI20166J26741_10478893_pt1 | contig 15925 bp, 9 predicted proteins | sample TergutCu122P5_FD_26741 | JGI IMG/M metagenome (IMG submission 26741)
TTGCTACATTTTGACAGTTCAAAACCTTGTGTATGTCCTCTGTATAAATTTCTATAAGCTTTCAAAGTTGTAAAGCTCTTTTTGAAACACCCTGTACAACTGAGCAGCTACTTAATGTCACTTGCAATATGCACCACACAAATATTTTTACATTTGCCAACAGTTTCCACTAACATTGTTCATGTTTGACAACAACATTTAATCCAACTAACTGCACATGTAACCACAAACAACTCTTTGTTACTTGTGGTAACATGTGTAATTAACTGTATAATTTCAACGAACTTCTCCAGAATAGGGAATTAAATTTCTGAAGCTCTAAAATAATAGTCTACTTGACTGAGCACTGTCTAGTCAAGGAATTCCCTGGCTAAAATAGAAACCAAAGTTTGAAGGCATGAACCAACATGTAAGTATGGTGAACTGCTGATGCAAGTTTTCTTCATGTTCATATAAGTTAGCATTTAACTACATTAATTTTCTCACTTATATATTCAAACATAATGCTGAGTATTAACTGATATGGTAACAATTTTTTTGTTCCATCGGTATATCTGAAACACACGTTTGTTACACTGGTGCAAATAATAAACAGCTAGAAAATTCAAGCCTTCTGGAGTGTTACACCATGTCAACAGGTAAACAGTGTAAATCTTTTACAGTGTAGCACTTCTTTCTTCTGGGCCTGGCAGTCAAAAAAGTAATGACATCAGCTGACATGGTGTAACATCCCAGAGGACTTTAATCTTTACCAGCACCATTGTTAGAACCTCTAATCTTACAATAGCTAACTTTAATTACTATGTCAATATACTCTCAACAATTAATTTATATAGTTGTCTTAAAACTTAGGTATGTGATGTTCTAAAATCTTAGTTTATTCACTTCATCAGATATGTTTTCAATGTTCCTTACAGAAATCTTCAAGTGTCCATTAAAGAACTTTCTGTAACAGAAGTTCTCAGTCACTCTGAAGGTATTATGAAAGATTTTTGGTACATGATAAAACCTAAATTAACATACTGTTAAAACAGTCTCATACATTGCACTCCCACATTATGGGCATTTGGGTCATGGAATTCATAACAATCAATTTTTAGGAATTTGTACTGCATACACATTTGTAGTGATGCTGTAGAAGACTTATGGCTAGTATGAGTGCATGAATAAGTGGGCTGTGAGGATGACTAGTAACATGCCAGCTAACCTGCCATTCAAAATCTCTCGTGAGTGAAGTTTAAATTTTTAGAGCCTTTTTTAATTTTTTGCATACATATTATTATTATCATCATCCTTGTTATCACCTTTATGCAGGGTATATACAATTATATACCTGAAACGAACCATGTTTCCAGGGTATATAGTGTTGCAGCTGTTCTGTATTTACAATCTGTGCTACATGTAATGTTATTTTGACCATGAAATGTGTTTTGTACTTTTACATTAGTAATTTCCATAGTATGTGTGCAGTGCCCAATATGGCTCGTTTTTGTATTTCCTTAATTTTGTGCTTTCCTGGTATGTTGCTCAGGTACTTTCTGAGTGCTTTTGAAATGGTTCCAGTTGCCCCTTTCATTATCTGTATCAGTTTACTTTCACATGCCACATGCGCTGAATTTCTAATATAAGGTCTTTATATTTTAACATCTTCTCAGCTTCTTTCTTGATCACATTTCTGTCTCCAGGAATTGCAACATCTATTAAGAGGCATGCTCCTTTTTATTATCACGGATTCTAATGCCTGGTTTATTGTTAGTTATTATTATTCCTCATGGGAAAAAGCATGCTTTTATTATGAATTTACATCAAATATATTTCTGTACAAACTCACCTTCACTTATAATGTGGGAGTCAGTGAAATAATGAGGTTCATGTTAAGGAATTTCACAATTTGGATACATTCTCAAGAACACATACTTCCTGCAATGACAGGATGTACCGTACTCATTTTATTTTTAGAAATTTCATTTACCTTGTTGTTTATGCCTTTCTGACTTCTTTATGTTTCTAGCCTGTCTTCTTGTGCCGAAATGTTGGCCATTATTTCTACTTGTATTTGTGATTTCTTTTTACATTTCTCCTGGCAGTTACTGCACTTTTTCTTTTTATCTGTTCATTTACTTGTGCCTATGATGATGTTTTACCTCTATGTGTATATGCACATAGACTAAGCAACAGCTTAAGCTATAGCCACAAACTGTTTCCAAATAATAAGGATTGTAGGTACATGGATTACTGAGATGTCTACAAAGGACAGGTGAAATATGCACGATGTAAATAAATTAAGATGTTAGGATAATCAAATGTGTAATTTGCTTTATGACCATGCACCTTTAGGCGCAGTTATTTAATAAATATTAATACCAGTTTTGGAATTCAAAAAATTTTCACAAGACTCTTCACTACATGGACACTTCATAAAAGCTCCAACTGGCTAGTGATTATACATGAATGCCCAACCCTGTGCTAGGACAACTTTTAACTTGTTGTTATGTCCAGGCCTACAGAGTGTCCACAATGGGAGCCAGGAACAAGTTCTTGCAAATTTAGTAATGAACATTTGGTTTCCACACGAGGTAAGGAATTCGTCAAGTAGCTCACGTTGCTTCCCAAGGATTCTTCTTTACGAAGTTAGTACATCCTACAATGTGCAAACTGAAAATCTTTGAAAATAGTGTAAACTAAATGTACAGTTGTACCTGTGCATGTCATGAAGGCATACAGAGGAACAGTTATAGTTCCACTCATTCCTAACCTTGGCACTGTATAGGGGTGAGAAGTCAGTTTCACACCTTGGCTACCTTATCCTCAGGGAGAGGCCCTCAGTACCAGCTGAATAAGGGGCTGAGTTGGTATAGATGCTTGGAAGAAGAGAAATATCTTGCCCCCCCCCCCCACCAGGAATTGAACCACAGTTCCTCGGTTGTTCAGCCCACAGCCAAGACACTATACTGATTCACTAACCTGACAGTATGCATGTTGAAAATGTGCTACATGTAACTTCGATGATTTAAGATGCCAGTGTCTCATGATGGACACTGATTTCATTTCCAGGATTTGTCATGAAAAATGATAATGGACAGGTTTTCTAAGAATATTATACTCTTTACCTGCCATTTTGGGCATAAACACAGTTTTTGTAGTAAATCATAAATCTGAACAAACAACTGAGAAATGCAGTAATTTACCAGAGTTCAGCCAATCCTGGGTGTCAAGATGCCACAACATCTAAAATTTCCATTGTGGCATCGATCACTTAGTGGATTATTATCCTGAAGTTTCCCATATTCACATATGCAAATTGCTAAATCTGTGGTTTGTAGTTATGATTCCATCACAAAAAGAGCAACTTCAGCTGATGACAAAGCAGGAAACCTTTCTCTTCAGCTGACAGAAAAGTATGATATGCTAAAACTGGTCGTATGAAGTTGAATGCTGCCCCACAGGTTCATTATACAGGTTTTCTTTATGATGTGCTGCTGTAAATACCTTGCTCCAGTAAGATCTTCTCAACCTGACAGCCAAATTAGTTGCTTCAAAACAACTGTCATTTCACATACCAAATTAACATCTGTCTAAAATCATATATCAAAACCCTGATGAAGGAGATGGGTGTCAGTCTCTACCATGTTGGCTGATTTGGACCACCTGACACAGCTGCCAGCCTGAAATAATTTTACTGAATTCTGTTGCCTATTCCTTGCTCCAAATACATTCTGAACAATTAAGTGTACATGTGCTGGGCATCAAGATGTCAACCCTCAAATTTTGTCATTACTGCGGTCTGTCACGTTTACACAGATACCTTTTATAACAGCGTGAAACACCTGCAAAAACAATATTTTATAACCACTGACTAAAAGTAATACAACTACACAATATTTTTTCACACTTAATTCTGGTTCCTATCTTTTGGAGGCTGTGTCGAGATTGAGCGAATTTACTTCGCGGACGTGCTTCACAACTGTATGGTATATTATTTAGTGTTCAAAAATGATGGTTTGGTTGTATATTATTTCCATTGTCAGCTGGGATTATGTAGTTGGAATAGCAACTTCTTACAGGCTGGATGGTCCAGGGATCAAATCCCAGAGATGGCAAGATTTTCCACATCTGTCCCAACTGGCACTGGGGCCCACTCAGCCTCCTGTACAATGGGTACTGGGTCATTTCTGGGGGTAAAGTGGTTGGGGCATGGCTTTAACCACTCACCCCATCTAAAACCACATTAAAGAAAAAGCACAGCAATATCTTTATTCCCCCTCTGTGCCTTCATGCCATGTTATAGGGCGAACTTTAAATTTTTACCTGTCCTATTTTCATTAAAGAGCAACTGCATTAAAATACACAAAGTGCTAGTAAGTCATTAACCATAAGAGCAACAAATATGGATAATCATACTTTATGAATAGGGGTTCCCCAGAAATCGTTGAAAAAGATATTCTTCAGCGGCATATGAGGTCTAAGATCTCTGTTGTCCTTGATGGCACTGATGTCATCGAACACAAAGCCGCACTGCAGGCTGTTATAGTAGCACACCATGCAGGTGATGAAGATTACTGCAGAAAGTACCAGTCGTGCTGCCATTTTTCCTGCTGGTCACACAACACACCAAGGCTTTCAGTTTTAGCGCAGGTGTGAACTTAGTTATAAAATGCACCATGCAAATTGATAAGAAAATGACATTACAGATAGAAAATATTAACAAATTAGGTGGCACACTCTCAAACACAAATAAGCATAACACAATACCACAAACTGTTTGTTTTTTGCATCTACATGGATATAAACCATGACAGTGTAGTGTATGATGGTGCACTCATCTAATTAAACTACTTCAAACTGGTAATAAAATATGAACAAAGCTGCAAGCAAACCATATCACTTACCAGTGGTAAAGACTATATTCATGCTATATGCTTAAATAAGAAAACACACATTAAACACTCTTGCCACTTAATGGTGAATTTTCTGAAGGATGTAAAAGGATAAGAATTCTGATTTACAGAGATGTATCAGCTCTTGAGTTTAGGTACTGTTGACTGAGACATAAAAAGAGATGATGGCAAATTATGAATCAGGGGGCCTATTTTTAGGACACTATTTCCTATATTTGAGTGGGGCTGAGGGAAACTATAGAACACACATGACAGACCAGATGCTGAAATGTGAACTAACTATGCATTAATGTGCTGTGTACAAGTAAGAAGTCAGCATACAAATTCCACATGGCAGATCATAATGATTCATCAGTTACTGTTTTAAAATCAAATTTATTTTTAATGGTCACCATGTAATCATTTTCAGTTTCCTAACATATCCTAACATATGCTACCTATGTACACTTGCTCCTATTCTGTTAATTTATTTAATATTGTTAATCAATATCATAAATGTTTAAAATAAGATACTGGTTCTGTAAATTTGTTAACTCTGACAAGGAGCAATGTGCATTGCTCCTGCATATATTGTACTGATACACTGACGTATTCCATGTTCTTATGCAGTCATGCTCTACAGAACTGGGGGAATGAAAATAAATGTATGTATGTATGTATGTATGTAATCAATATGCTTTGTTTCTCAAACATCTGTCACCATACAAACAGGACATAAACTGAGAGGCAGCTAGTGCTGTTATCAAATCACAGGATTGTACAGAATGGTGGGCCTACTGTTCAAGATATGCAGTATGAAAAGGACATCTGGGTGACCTCAAAATGACTTGTTACTAATCCAAAAAATTAAAAAAAAAAAAAAAATCAGTATCATGTTCATGACTGCATTAGGGGATGGTCTGCCAGATTTGTTCAACCTGCAAATAGAGGTCCACAGAAGGAACAGAGATCCTTCAAACCCCCAGAGGAAATGTGAAGTCAGTACTGTACATAGCACTTTAATCTTCACCAACACTTGTGTGAGAACCTTAACTCTTGCACAAAATAAACTTACTTCTGAGGGACATTTTATGATGGGATAAGCCTGGCCTTAAACACTAACTGAACCAATGACACCTACACAAAATATAAATATTAAGTGAACTATATTCACATTACATAGCTATTATAAATCTGCATATCAGCTGCTTTCCTATTAACTTAAATTTATTATACTCATAATTAAATCATAAAGGAAGCCTTCACTACAGTATAATTTTGGGTTACTTATGTTCATATGCTTCTACTAAGACTACACTTAACAGTCCTGTTCTATAAGCAAACATTATTCCTTACTCGTATTTGTCAGTAAAATAAAAAGTAATTTACAGATCATAATGAATTTTCACACTTCATGTCACTGATCGAAAAGGTGTATATGAAGGCAATGGTGGGCCCACGATGGACAACAGGTCAGCAGTGCTCAAGATTCCAATTTTGAATTGTGACACAGAGAACATCTGTTGTCAGTGGTATTTCTGTTGGCTTCCTATTCTCTGTCAGAGACAGCTTATAATGATGGAAGTTTCTGTGGTTTTACCTAATATGTTGGCTAAAGTCGTATCATGTCTGCCTGATTTGTGTTGGGAGGTGACCAGTTAAAATCTCTGTCAGGATACCTACTACGTTTTTTTTTTTTAAGTTTTCTTCAGTTCTGCCAAGTGGATGTCTAGCTAGTGCCTCCAGCTAGAATATGTCTGCTAACTTCTAAATACTTTCCAACTCATTATTACATGCTGCCTTCTAATGCACAGAGTCTGCACTACTCAGAACTATTAAATAAACCATACGTATATGCATCTACTAAAAGATGTATGTGTGTGTCTGTCTGTGACAGTCATAGATGATATAGGGCCTGGAATTTTGGCTGCACTTTTAGGACGATCATGGGATATGCCATGCCAAATACAAATGCAATCAGTCCACAGGAATGGGGTGTCCACCCCATGGAATGGTAACTTACAATTTAAGTGAAGCACAAGAGGAAATGAAAATCGGACAAGAGATATAAAATAACCAAGGCATTTAAATAAATTTTGCTGCATACTTTGATAAAAGAATGCTAACCATAATTTTAATTTATTTTCACTGTATCACAATTGACAGTATTACTTACTGTAACCGAACATTCATTGTAAGGCCTGGTTTGAGTCCAGCCTGGAAAACTTTTTGGGAATATACAATAATAATGTGTGTGGCTGGAAGTTTGAGTCCCTCACCCACTAGAGGAGGTCAAGAACCCTGTGGAAAGGGAGCATTGATTGCCAGAACAATTCTTCCTAGCATTTACATAGAACGCTGAACTCAACGTTTAGGACCCAAACAATAAGGGAAGGTGTTGGCCTTCAAAACATCATAAAAAATAGAAAGGGATTAAATTTTACAGAGGCGACAAGGAGATATTGCGATGTTGGGGTAGTTGCCTCTGGGCGACAGTATTACAACATATGAGGAAAAGATGTGCCGTCGCCTGTACAATCGTGAATTTGAAAATAATGAACTCCCAAATCTGGAATATGTAAGTGTGGTGTTAATTATTATACATTTTGTAAATAACTATTCGATACGGCGAAAACACCCTTGCGATCCCTGAGACCGTCCCTCTACCACGGGTAGCCGATTACCGGTAACAGCGTTGGTGGCGCCCAACGAATAGAGCGAAGAAGTGTGTATACCGTGTCCAAATTATACCGCCAGACCAACGGCGGCATCAAATCAACATTGAATTGGCGGCAGAGGAGAGTCCATCATTTACGTCGCACACAAACGTAACAACAACCAAAGTTCATGTGTTGTGTGGACTGTTGAAAAAGTGTCATTGTATTAGTGCTGGATAAATCCCGAATCCACATCATCATCAACAGCAGCAAAGGTCAGTTAAACGAAACAATTATTACAAGTAGTACAATTAATGTTACAAGCATGGCTAGCATGAACCTTTGAAACCGAACAATAAGACTTCCTGATATAGGCAATGCTGAACCCGATATTGAAAATAGCAGTGAAGTACCGCAGGACTAAGCGGAAATCTTATTACAGGAACCTAGCGGTGAACGACTAGACTCTCCTATAGTACAGGCTTCACTTTCTGTAGGATTTGGAAAAAATGTAAAGGGTGTAGATAAGAATGACATATAACAACTACAAAAACTGTTTGCTGATGTACTAAGTGTCCTCAGTACAATGCAAGCAGAAAATGAAAAGTTGAATGAGAGGTTAGTTGCGAGGTTGCAGATTGATAATGAAAGGACTATAAATGGAATGACATATAAAATCCAGGAGGAAAACAAGATGTTAGTTGATAAATTAAAACAACATGTAGCCCAGGAGACTAACAAATTAGAACATGATGTAAGTTAGTTGAGGCCAGATACTGATAAATTCAGTTAGTAAGAAACAACATGACAAAATTGGCCATTAACTTGGATGATAAGATTAATAGGCATGTAAAACGTTCTACAGTAAATCATGAAATATTACGTAAAGAGGTCATTTCTGAGTTGAGTATAGCAAAGCAGGAGATAGATGCATTTAGACAGGAAGTTCAGAACTGGTTCAGCAGTACCAACAAAACTGAGCTAGAAGCCAGAAAGAAAACTGCAGACAAAAATGAGGAAGTAGTTGAATTGAAAAAGCAGACAGCTGAGATAAAGGACAATAAGAGTAATCAGTCAGGTAATAATATTTGTGCTGCAACAATTCAGGTCCCGCTTGAACCATCTACAATTGATGTAACTAGCAACACATCAGAATCAAATGCAAGTTGTGTAAATGACACTGTGGAGACAGGATGCTCTCTTGGTGTGCATGTCAGTAGCTAGTTGTACAAATCATATAATTCCAGAAATTACACTTCCTACTTTCAGTAGTTTAAACCGGAGTGCTGTTCAACTGAAGGACATGGATGATTACTTTCATTTTAAAATTACAGACGATTCATTAAAGTTACCTCTCATAATTAAAGCCATAACAGATGAATGTGTGAAAATCTGGTTAATGGTAATGAAGGCTAATATTCACAGTTATGAGGACTTCAAGGTTTCCTTTTTGAATCAATTTTGGAACCAGGCGTTGCAGTCACACACTAGAGCTTAGATATATAGATGCAAATATGACACGGTAAAGTATTGACAGTAACAATACATTCACAGACTTTTGTGTTACCAACACCCCTACATTTCGTGTGATACACAAAAACCATCTGACCAACACAAAACACACAGCTAATGCCTGTGACTTTAATTTATTCAAGGAAATGATCACAAGAACTTCAAAAACTGTAATTACCTACTGAATGACCAAAGAGTTTTACAATTTTAGTATTGTAATAACTGTGAAATTGTGGGATCCCACAGCGTAAAATAAGAATGACAAATTTATATTTATTGCATTTTACTTTCTTTTTAAATACTGTACGATAGCCTGATAATGGTCAGCTGTGACTGAAATATGTAGCTACCCTTTTGAATAATAAGCATAATTGTGTTGGATGCACTATTTAGAGATTTGTTATTGAAAATCAAATTAAAAGAAGTAAATCTGTACCTCGTGTGAAAGGTCATACACAGTTCCTCTTAATTAATTTAGATTACAATGGTAATCAGTCACCAAGTACCTAAGTTTATTGATGTTGATGGAGGTCACTAAGACTTCATTCAGGATCTCTGGTCAACAACACTGCATCTCAAAATCATCAACTTTTTACATAAGGCAAGTAAAACTTTAACCTGTGGTATGTCATTTTAGTCCATGTTATACTGATAAGCCACGGTGAATTCCATGTTTGATTTATGGTGAAAAGTGTGTGTCAGAAGGACTTTCCTCTGCAAAACTCCATGCTTCTTATACCATAGTTACAACCAATGCTGTACACATGTTTTATAGCCCACATATAATGCTACTTTTATTCAGTTCATATTCTACATAGCTCTGAGGCCAACATCAGACTATGCATTTCTATTCAGTGCCACAAACAGAATATTTTGCAAAACAGTGTTTCCATTCAGTGAATGCTGATGATTTATATGAAGTGTACTTATCAGATATCATGAAATGTAAATTTGATTATAAGGACCTAGAAGATACGCTGTATCAAAAAAATGCACCTAGCAGAAGTTTATACAGATCAGTTCAGTTAAAACATCTAATCTCAAGCCAACAAATCAAAATGTGCCATCTGACACATATGATAGCATTATTTTTGACTGCTTAAATTCAGAGGTCCATAAATAACGCAGGACACATTTCAGTAAGGTGTCTCTTTACATGCCCCCTTTCAATGTCAACCATGTTAAAAAAAAGCTGTGGTGTTATGTCACTAGTCACCATAACAGTACAGCAACCTTTTGCCACCCACAGGAGGTTTACCTTTCTAAAAAAAATTCTGTACCTGGCCAAACCAGTATGGGAAATTTTGTTAGGGAAACTATGGCCACCATTAACACTCAAAGAACCCTAAGAAAGATGTCTGTTTCTTTACTAAACACAACAAGTAAGCACGTAATAACACTAAATAATACATGAGTAGGCCTTGTACAAGTCACAGACAGACACACAGCAGAACAACTGCTGGAACCTAAATCAGATGCCATTAAGCCTGGTTCCAGCTCTGATGCAAGCCAAGAATTTTTTTTTCTGCAAACCTACAAATCATAAAACAGTAAATAGGCTAAATCAGGTGTCAGCAACCTATGCTTCTTCTTGTGACCTTGAAATGAATCATCTTTCAAGCTTGCACTTGTCTTCTAATGTAGTTTTTCTTCACAGCTTCTACTAACATCATGCCACGTGACACCAACTGTCCAACACATACACTTTTTTTTCTGCTACATTCCTTCAACAGTCTTCTAATTATAGTTAAGGGAAAATGTACAGATTTTTAACTTGTTCAACTGAAGACTGTTTTGAGTTTTTGAATTCATCAGCTGTCTATATTTCTAACGTCATTTAAAAACTGAAACTTCATGCACTCAAGATAATCTCGTTACTGTGCCAATAGATACAAAAACCCTGTGTCTGAAGAGATTCAGATGTCTTACAACTAATTCATTTTTATGTTTTCCAGCTAATACAAACATTTTGTTAATTATGGGCAGTTACTAATGTTTTTCAAAAGCTTTTGGAGAACGCTTAACAGTATGTTTAATAACGGACAAATGGGGCCGTAATATATCTTGAATAATTCTGCTGCTTCCAGTTAACTGTAAAACCTGTACAACCCGTTTCTGTTTCACTTCTTGTCTGTTTCACTTCTTGATGATGTGGCCCACTCTTTCAGAAAGGCTGCTGACTCCTGGGCTAAATAATACCAACAACTTCTTTAACAAAATTACATCTTCCAAATGGGAAATATCAGTTATTTGATATGTGGTTACCAAGTGATACTGTACTAAAAAATGAATACGAATATATTAAACTTTGATAGGGCATCCAACATCATTCCTTCCAAGGCAAAAAACTGTTTTCTCATTGCATTGTGTACAAACAATTACAGATGTTTCCCAGACACTTCCTTAATTGGTATGATGGTGTGTGTAAGCTGTTTTGAAACTGTGTGATGTTAATGAACAAATATGGAAGAGTAAAATCACCATTTATTATCATGTACCAAGCTATTCATTTTCTCATAGAAGAAATTTCATTCCAATTCGTATACACATTTAATGTTAACAAGACAACGCTTTGTCTGGAATTATATGTACTGTAATATATGTCATTCCTGAAGATTGATCTTCTGGGATAAAACGTGTTGATTGGTAAATGGTTATCAACATTCACATCCTGGGACTAGTTATACCTTGAATTGGAGACAGTAACTCCCTCTTACACCTCAGTAACTACTTACCAATTGACACTGTGTTATATCCTAGCAGACTTGAATATTCATCAACACCACTGTGACAACACCAAATATCGAAAATATGACCCCTGTATTATGTGCATTTCCTGTTGAATTCAACGAGCCATTCTCTTGTCACATCAGTACATAAAATGTATAGCAGACTGCCGTTCCACTTCAAAAGCATAAGATGTAACACTGTGGGTTTAACACTCACGTGGGAGAAGTCAGCTACAAATTGAATACAACTATATTTTTTAATATCGAGTAACGAATAAAAATTAAGGCTGGCGTTTCTGAATTTTATGCAATAATTTTATCTGTATATATGTCATTTTATCTGTATATCCTAACAACTGGAATTATCGCGCAAATAACCGAAGTAACGTATTATTAACGTAATGTAACTACAAATTTTAAAGTTCACACTTTACGACTTCAACTACGAGAAACAATTAAATCTTTAAAAAAATTCCCAATAAGAATGACAAAATAAAATAACGACCCAAACAAAAAAGGCTTGTAATTAATTTCAATTATCACTGCTAATTGGCAACCTATGGTTTAATGTGACGAAAAATAAATAAGGCATGTGAAACCTGAAAGTAAAAAGAGTTTCCCTATCTGTTTTAATAAAAGGCAAAATCAATAATGACTATGGATGTCAATGTTAAAATTCCAATTACATCACAAGCCGCTTCACTTCCTCTACGATTTCGGGCGATGAATCATCCTGGATCACTGGTAACGTTTTTCTTTCCCAGCTGTGAACTTTCGCACTCTCCATGGCAAAGCTGACCTAGTGTTAGGCCTAGCTAGCATATCGGCTGACCTACAGACACTCCCCGGGAAAAATGTACAAAAAACACACTTCACATCCTTAATAAAACATGAATAAACCATCCTTTCCTTAAATCGATATATAGGGTTGTGATACAATGCACTCATATGCCACTTAATAAGCCAAAACGTCAAAAAAAATAAACACTTTTCTCGTCACTTGCCTTGTCGGTTGCACGTCTGGAACACAGAGATCACTACGGAGGAAAGCAGACAATAAATGTCGCCTAATGTCTTTTTCTCAGACACTATTTCCGAAGATCAAATCCTCCTCTGAGTAGTACATGCGTATAACAATGTATAGATCGTTCGCTTAACACGTACATGTCGGCTCAAATCGACAACAGCTATTTAAAACCCTGGCTCAATAATGCAACTAGGATTTTTAGGAGCACTCTGTACGAGCGACCTCAGCTTCCCAGGCTGCCATACTGCAAACTCCCAGGTCACGTGATCCAGCCCCTTTGTGCTCAGACTCGGAGGCGGTCGGACTTCACTCAGATGTCGTTTACCGCGTTTCTTCCTTGCTACTTATTAGGGTAAACTAACAAGGGGATTTATGAGGCTAGTATACCGGGATCGACAGTGTTCTTCTACGTATTATTTATTTATTATGTGTACGTTTCCTCGCGATTAACTTACGCGACCGTGCGATCATATACAAAAATATGCCACTTTTCCCCAACACAAGCTGGCAGACGACGTAAGCCCGAAAGTGGTACACAACAAATCGAGAGGGAAAGGTTCTGCCGGGAATTATCACCCCCCCCACGCTAACTGGTGGTGAAGCAGCATTGTAATATACCCAATTTTAGTTCTGTTTCTTATATCTGTATAGCACAAAATCGCACACCACAATCACATGGATGTAACATATGGGCGACCTACAGCGGAAAACAGAATGCTTCCAGCGTTTACTACGTAAGGTTAATTACTGTGTTACGCTTACGCTGTTACTGCCTAACAGTTCTCTGCGAAATAATTAGTAATCCATCTATTTTGCGAAAGGACACACGTTAGAATTCTGCAGCTAGTGAATGTGTCTAATTGTTGAAATTACGGTAGTCTGAATCGTTGCGTGATAGAAAGTTCGAGTTTTTCTTTCTCCCCGACTCTTTACTACACAACTACAAATTCACTTACAGGAATCCCATAATTATACTTCTGGAGCAGTACTGGCCTGCGTATGTGTTTAGTCTTTAGTTGCAATGTTATGACATCGTTTCTTGACAGATTAATCAAGGAATCTATCGATTAATAATGACAGTCTGACATCTAAACTTGCACCAAATTAGTTTTACATTTTCTCGTCTGGAACAAAGCATCCGCATCTGTAGTCCATATGTTTCCTCTTGGACACTCTCAGACTCAAACGTATCACCAAGATGATCAGGACCGATGTACGGACTGACGCAACTAGAGCAAACATCTCCATTGCAAAGATGGGAACTGAAATGCCTCGTTAATAAATATAGGGCACTTCGTTCAATACACATCTCATAGATGGCGCAGGAGTAGTCTTTTAATGGCACCCTATTTGTCTTCTTTAATTAAAAGTTTGATTTCGGTCGATGGTAATAACAGCCGGTGTTCATACAACAAAGTTCGATTCTAGTCCCAGAGGTGGTTGGGAACTTTCAGTAAGATGTGAGGAGCGAGGTGCTGGAAGGGTTGGACTGGGGAATGGGTGGGAGATATTATGCTATCAGTTGCATGAATAGTTTCTCCTCTTTCACCCATTGTTGTACTCTGTGTGTGTGTGTGTGTGTGTGTGTGTGTACACGATGGAGATATAACGTCACAAGGAAAGTTATGCTTTTGTTTTCAGTTGTCTGGATAGCGAACAGTAAATTTGTAGTTACGGTAATAAAACCACCGTACTAAATGTGGAGACCTCGTAAAGCAAATGCTCAAATTGTCTTAAGCAGTAAGATGAAGATAAAAGCGAACGAGAGGGAAAAGACGCAGTCGGATTTTAGAAGAAATAAATAAACGGGGAAGTGTCTTGAACGAACAGGAAGAAGTGAGCTTCCGGATCGTCCTGGAAAGCTGTGACGTATACATAAATCGTGTTCGCTAGTTGAACTGTCTGAAGCCATTCGACTGCATCGCATAGGTTTTTATAGTAGTGTATACAAGTATAAAATGTAGTAGCACAAAAATATAAAATACAAATAAACTATAAATAGGCTACTGTTGTTGTTTGTGTATTCTAAACCTTTCTGTTCACATTTTATGGAACGATATTTTGAACTGTGAAATGACGATTTTTAAGTACCTCTGTAACATTTAACCAACTGAGAAATAAAATAAAATAAAACTTTATTTGCACCAATTTATCACACCTGCTGCATGCGATAAAAAAAATTAAGAGATTTTGTGTATCCTATAACAGCCTAAAGCGGATGTGGGTAACTGGCGATACGTGGCCTGCAATCGACCAGCGAGGGACACAGTTTTTCCCGCGACATTGTCCGGATACATTTAATAGTTATGAATGTCGTTCATATTTTTACCCTCTTTTACTAAGTAATCTCATACGTCTACAATAATTTTGCAATCGAAAGTAAAAAAATAAGCAAAAAAAGCGAAAAAGCATAAAACATTTTAAATGAAATTTTTTTACCTCTAGTAAACATCGTCACTGGAGCACACTTTCTAAATTAGATGCGTTAACACCAATCCAAAATCAGGTTATCGTAATTATCTAACTATATGATTTCATAAAACAGAGTCCTTTTTGAGAAGCTGACAGTTCCTCATCTAGTAAAGAAATTTTCCTTATTTTATCGAGCCCCAAAGGTTATTAAGATGTTCAGAGGAGCCTCCCACTTGTCGCTGCTCTGAGCCCGATAAATCCAGTCCTCGCCCTCCCGTCTTATTTCTTTAGGACTCATAAAAATATTATTAATATATTACACTAAAAATTCGAAAACATCGTCTGCTAGGATTGTGTAACCAATTGGCGCTCATCCTTTTTATGGCAAAGGTTTGCGGGCCGCACGTGGAAAAATATCAGTATGTGGAGTACCCAACCGCCTAAATTACTGTATAATTTTTATAGTATATACCTAATTCAAAAACGTAGCCGCGGGCCGCATAAAACAACCTGGTGGGCCACGGGTTGAAAATCCATCGTATAATAGAAAAGGGATTATTATGGCTTAGGAGTATTTTATTTTCCCCAGAGTCACCTCACATATACCGAGGGACTATACATTAATTACCAACTTGATGCACTGATTATTATTTATTCATAAAATACTAGTCTCCTCTACATGTTTCGAGCATCAAGTGCTCATCTTCAGGA
>JGI20166J26741_10480004_pt1 | contig 15924 bp, 8 predicted proteins | sample TergutCu122P5_FD_26741 | JGI IMG/M metagenome (IMG submission 26741)
CTGAGCCAAGTGTCTTTGATTTTGAGTTGGATATTGAAAAGCTAAAAGGTCACAAATCACCAGGTAATGATAAAATCCCAACAGAACTGATTAAGGGAGGGTGTAGAATAATTCGCTATGAGATCCATAAACTTATTAGTTCTATTTGAAATAAGGAGGAATTGCCTGAGGAGTGTAAGGTGTCGACCATTGTATCTATCTATAAGATGGTCGATAAAACATATTCTAGTAATTATAGGGGCATATCGTTTTTGACAACTACGTACAAAATTTTATCCAACATCCTGTTTTCAATGTTAACTCCTTATGCAGAGGAGACTATTGGGGATCATCAATGTGGATTTCGACACAACAGGCCAGCTACTGATCATACATTCTGCATTCGTCAAATACTTCGGAAAAAAATGGGAATAAAACGAAGCAGTGAAACAGCTCTCTATAGACTTCAAGAAAGCTTGTGATTCACTTAGGAGGGAGGTCTTGTTTAATATTCCCATCGAGTCTGGTATCCCCATGAAACCGTTAAGGCTAATTGAAATGTGTCTAATTGAAAAGTATAGCAGAGGCCGGATAGGCAAGAATTTGTCTTACATGTTTCGTATCAGGAATTGTTTGAAAGAAGGAGATGCTCTATCGCTAACGCTCTTCAACTTTGCTTTAGAGTACGCCATTATGAAGGTTCGCGGAAACCAGAATGGTTTGAAATTAAATGGAACACATCAGCTTGCTGTATGCTGATGATGTTAATGTATTGGGAGGAAGCGTACATACAATTAAAAAAAACCGCAGCAACTATAGGACACGTAGTTGCTAGTAAGGCTATTGGACTGGAAATAAATGCTGATTAAACTAAGTACATGGTCATGTCTCGAGTTCAGAATTCAGAACGAAGTCACAGAATGAGACTGACAGTAGTTCCTTTGAAAAGGTGGAACAGTTCAAATATTTGGGAACAACCTTAACAAATAAAAATTCTATTCAGGAAGAAATTAAGAGCGGATTGAAGTCAAGGAATGCTTGCTTTCATTCGGTGCACAATCTTTTGTCTTCCAGTTTTCTGTCAAAAATAATAAGATTAAGATATAGAGAACAATAATTTTGCCTGTTGTTTTATATGAGTGTAAAACTTGGTCGATCACATTAAGGGAAGACTGTAGGTTGAGGGTGATTGAGAATTGGGTGCTGAGGAGAATATTTCAGCCTAAGAGGGACTAGGTAACAGGGGAAAGGAGAAAACTACATAATGAAGATTTGAATGATCTGTACTCCTCACCCAATATTTTTCGGGCGGTAAAAACGAGAAGAATGAGATGACCGGGACATGTAGCACGTATGGGGTAGAGGAGAGGCATATACAGGGTTTTAATGGGGAAACCTGAAGGAAAGAGACCACTCGGGAGGCCCAGGCATAGATTGGATGATAATATTAAGATGGATCTTCAGGAAGTTGGATGTGGCGGTATGGACTGGATCGAGCTGGTTCATGATAGGGACAGGTGACAGGAACTTGTGAATACGGTAATGAACCTTCGGGCTCCATAAAATTTGGGAGATTTGTAGACTAGCTGAAAACCGGTTAGCTTCTCAAGAAGGACTCTACTCCTTCGAGTAAGTAAGTATCCTGAAAATGGAGGTAACGATCTCCCCGAAAAACTGCTGCTTCTCTACTACACTACACGCGTGAAGTCTTAGAAGACAATAACCATGCTGACAACGTCAGAACCTCATGTTTTACATTTCATCATCCCATTCGACATTGAATGGCTTCTGCAGTTAATGGGCTTTAATTAAATACCTAATGGGAGTTTTTACCCTATTAAGAATATCAATTTTCGACGTCAAGTATTTGTTTGTCTCTCAAATGCTAATTTGTATAGTATTTGGAATATTTAACCCCTTCAGCAGCAAAAACAAAATTTTGGATTCATAGTTTTACCGCTTATTTTCCTGAGTCCCTAAACACGAAAAGTTCAACAAATCAAAAATCTTGTTGTACTGTTGACTAACAGCAACAAGCGTTTATGCAGTTGTGAAGATGTCGTGAAAACTACAACGAAACAAGAAACACATTTAGGCAGCAAAATAACAGAGAGGCGAGTTTAAAAGAGTTCAGTGTTTCATTAACATAAATTTCGACCACAAAGTTCAGTATGTGGTTTTGAAATCCGGATGTTCGTGACTCGGTTCGCTTTCAGTTTCTTCACGTGGAGAACCACATTACGAAATGGAATAAGAATAACCATCAGCAGGCCTGTGAACTTATTATGCCCTTGGTTTTCATCACAGTCGGAATTATTCTTATGGTTAAGGGAAAACTTCCTTTCGGAACCAAACGACTAACCATTCATCTTGCCCAGTTCATGGAAATGCGGACAGGTTCTGAACAAAAAATTAAACTGAAAGAAATGCAGCATCTTCCCTCTGACTTACACTTGTAACGCCGCAGCCAAGAACCGGTCCGACTGGATGTAAAATAAACAGATTCCCTATTAAACTAACGTTTTGTATGTCACTTTGTCACTCGCTGGTATTAGAACTCCATATTTTATTACCGCGAAAATGAAGTCTATAATTTGATCCTACACTGGGCCAATTAAATCCATTTACATTTGCAACAGCGATTTTTTCTTGCCTCTGGCCTCCACAAGTACGTAGTCCTGTAAGTAAAGTCCTTCATAAGAAGGTGACAGGCGAATGCAAATCGGACAATACCCTGTCGTCTGCAAACCAGACCATCCATTACTGTCTGTAAAACAGCCCACCCATTGATCCCATGCTTGCCCTCTTGATTCCCGCTCAGACTCACATACCCAATTCTTTTTAATCACTTTTAATGCCTTCGTTTTATATACACCTGCTTCATGCCTTGTCGTCTCCCTTATGCCCACTGCATGACCCGTCCACTTCATTCTTACTGACTGAACACGTTAGTGCATGTAGTGTCGCAAGCTACTCTTTTGTGTAACGGTCGAAGCAACGAACCTCTGAAGCAAGAATCCTCGCGTTGGTATTAGGTCACAGATGACAGAATTTAGTGAGACATCTGTTATGTCGCCAGGCTAATGTAATAGCATAGCTTATTAATGGGGTCGTAGCGTCAGGAAAATATCTATCTAAAATGATAAGATTTTGCCTTGATGATGATGATGATTAGAATATCATCATCATCATCATCATCCACGTGACGTAACATTCACGCACTACTCCATGGCCACTTTCATCGTGAGTTCCTTTATTCTTAGAGCTGACGAAACGTTAATTTCATACATCAGGGTGCTGCCATGTGGTTTTTGCATGCTATGTGTTCGGCGATCAAATCTGTCTTCACCCTCAGCATATAATTCACAGAAAATATGGCAACCGGAATGTGGCTCACTCACACCAAGGGCAATATGGGTATGCAGTGAGATCAGCCCTGTCATTGAGAGGGTGAGTATAGGCCCCAGCCTTCTTTCGCCATCCTGTGACGGACGCAGCCCGTCCCGCCAGCACGGAGCCATGTAATGGACGGCCACGCGCTTCAGCACGTAGTCCTGTTAGTGGGCTACGTCGGAAGTAAAGATGCTGATGAGTAGAGCCAACTGCTATGGCTGGTCGCAACCTTCATTTACTGGATCAGGTCCTGCGTGACAGATGGAAAGACGATCGGTCAGACCAGTACTCAATTTGCGACTGTTCGTGAGATAGATTTAGAGAGGACGATTATGGATACGTAACTGGAATGCCCCGAGTGGAGAGGACATTCCGTAACATAGAGTCTGTATGTAGGCTGGATTATGGGACCTTATGTCGCCCTTATTTTTAAGTCACCTCTCTTCCTTCACCCAAAGTTCATGTACGGGAGACGCTGCCTGACATTAAAAGGTAATGTTAGGCACGCGCTCTCCACATGGGCGCCCCACGAAATACATGTTGTGATGGAAGCTATCAAATTAGGCATTAGTCCCTCAGCACTTCTGAAGCCGACTGGCTGCACGCCATGTTAGCATTCGGGACAGACGTGCCCCCTGACCAGGTCATCGCCAAGTGATGACAGAACTGTGCATTGTGCTGATGAGAGGAATTCCAAAGTTCTTTGCCGCGTATTCCTGTCCATTCTCCAGAGACTACACAAGCCCTACGTTACTATAACTGCCTGGATTTAACTGCCCAGAAAATACCGTGAGAAGATATTTACAGGTTTTCTGTCAAGTTACTTTTTTCCCGTTCTGCATGCGTTTAGTGTGTCTTTAAGATTGGATGTTTGGCCCATGATTTCATTAACTTTTCACTCATGGTCCTCCCTGAGAGTAAGATTCAACATTCCTCACGCACGAAGAATAACAGCCGAATTAGTTCTTGTTATACAACTTAATGTTTTCTCGACAGTGCAAATTTCAGTATGGGGAATGTCTGTCACATTATTTTTTCCAACGCTGCAAAAATCAGCTCAACGTAATGCAGGGCTGAACACATCTGCCCTTGAAAGTCCAAAGGACTGTGTCATTTGTACACGAATCTTTTTGTTACACGATAAGGGAACAGGTTTTTGTCTTACTAGTAAAATGTGTTGAAATATTTTTAAATTAATTTTATTGCAGGGTATGGCATAGTTTCCCCTGAACTTAATTAAGTACCACAACTTGAAAGCATATGGAGAGTTGACGTATACCTCCACACATTCTCAACTAGATAGAATTTACTGCTCCGGCTGTTTTGTCCCTGGGAATTATATTCGCGTTACCCATTGGAAAGGAATTTCGTTAGGTGCAATAGTCGGTTTGGATGTTGTGAGGAAGATAGAACTGCCTTGTACCTAGAATCAAACTTTGATGCCTTGGTTGTGTTGTCTGCCAACAAATCGCTATACCGACTAACCTATTTGGAGATGCGGATTGTCAAAATGTCCATTTGACTTTTCAAAGAGCTTTGTAGCAGTAATAATGAAAAAGGTTTAGGTGATAGTTATGCTTTAGGCCCCTGTTTTGGAAATATGGACACTGGAAGAAAGATTACAAAGAGGTGTGACTGAATACTGAATGCTGATTGATTAGATACAAAATAAGATGATGAAATGAACGTTTTCCCCCCCGGTCGGACCCGTTCCGAATTCCTGATTCGATGTTCTTACCTGGAACATAAACCGACCACCCAAGCTGTTAAAAAAACAGTCATCGCCTTGGCCCATGATTTTCGGAGACGTGCTAAACGATGGTGACATACCAACCGACAGGTGAAAGGTTCTTTCTTTGCCCACCGCAAACAGACGCTTTGGTCTGCCCCTTCACAAATAACGTAGAACTGCCGAGAAGCCTTTAAAAAGCTGTACAAATAGCCGTCCAATTAACATCACATTACCAGGCTGCCCACTACAATTAGAGACGCACAGTATCAATGATACTTCCCTTGTGAGCCTCTTTAATCTTTCATTCCCTTATACTTCAAGTAAGGGACGCTGGAAACTTTCAGAGGGCGTTCTGTGCCGGAAAGTCCTCAATTTATATGAAGTTAAGATAACTTACTTTGTTATGCAGTAAGCTTAAGGCTGCCCTACCATCCAGTCCATAAGTTAAATTTTGTGAATGGATGTTTGCTGTGAATTCAAGAGCAATAATAGCACTGATCGTGGTTACAGGCTGTGAATGGACGCTTCCCTGAATGATGTGTGCAAATACATAACAGTCAAGTGAAAATAATTGTAGGTCTCTACCAATTCGTGTAGCACACTATTTATTGTGAATTGCACATTGCAGAAACTGTATGTACACCCATATGCCGATCCTACTGATCGACATTTCTGTCCTATGTTAGGCAGAATCCCGACTCCGGTTTCGGAAATGAGATCGTTAATTTACCTCTAATCAACGGAAACATTCTAATGAGGAAACGTAGGAATTTAAGAGAACCAGCTGCTCCTTGAAAATTTCCGTCTTTCTCATAGAAGACTTCTTGTATATTCGTAAAAATGTAACAACAGTTCGCATGACCTTTCTACCTACGTTTTCAGGCTTTCCACATACCCTGAATATGGAGGCATTAAACTCATCTGAAACACTAATACGCGTTTACCAGTCTGCAAGGCGTCATATTCCAGAAAACGGACATTTTCGTCAGCACAGCTGTGCGTAACTCATATCCGGATTTTTTATTGTTAATTGTTTTTATTGACATGATGTTGTTCCATGTTATAGTCTACTTCCTGGAATTCACTGCAGAAACAAATTTCTTGCAGGAAATGGGAATGATATGAGCCCAACAGCTGTGAAAACACGTGGAAAAAGTAATAAATAAATAAATAAATGAACACTTCTGGAAGTGTGTACCACTCAGTGGAAGTTACTGTACCTAGTATGAGATGTTGGCTGTTTTACATTTGAAAACGTGACAGCGCTAAAGACTGAGTTTGAAGTCATACGAATTGTGATTCCGTGCAGTTTGGTAGGTGCTTATAATCGTTTCAGACAAAACTGTTGCGGCATAGTGACAACAGGTCTTTCCGAAACTTTGTAAACGCCGACCAGACTATAAGGTTCTACAACCTAATGACAAAATAAAAAATCTGTGTGTAGTTTCTGTTATGAATACGTGATGTGCTAACTCTGTGTATTTATGTATGGGTAACTACACCTGTACTGAACGGAAAAGTCTTGATATTTCTTGTAATTCTGTCACAAGCGGAATTGAATAAACCATGATATGTATCAAGACTAAAATTTTAAAATTCAGAAGCCTAAATAATCGCGTAAGTGACCGCTTTTGTACTTATCCCACAGCTTGGAAGTTGTAAACTTACATGCATGACTGAAACTTTATATTTATTAATTCATAACATTACGTGACGTTTTCTGTGCGTGCGTGTGTGCGTGAGTGTGTGAGGTTTTGTTAAAATTTCTGGCTTGTGAACTCCGTACATGCGGTTAGATTATACTTCAGTGTTACAATTTCGGACGGAGTGCAGTTTCTCTGATATTTATCTTAAAAGTTATTATAATGAGGTTTTTAGATTTGTATCTACGTTCTCCATGACAGGACGTTGAACTCTTTAACACCGTTTGTACAGTTTTCAATATTTCCTGTTTGGTTCGTGCCTCGTTATTGTCGGCTTAGTTTTACTGAAACAGAACCATCACTCCCTAACCTCAAATCCCCGACCAATCACGCAATCCGCTAACTAATTTTGTCTTCATTACTTAACTGTGCGTCACGACGTGTACTGGAACTTGAACGATATGACGTGGGTCCTGCCATAAAACTTAGAACTGCTCACATTTGCATAATTCTATTGTCTTTAATACTATTCGCGCAAGGCGTGACCGTAAGGTCGTTATTACTAATAGGACGATATGACGTGTGACCCTTACTTTCTGTTAATATCATGGTACTATGTTGAATAACTTTGCTTGTAGACTAATTATAGGGACTGTAAGCCGGAAACAAAGAGACTTTCCTGCAGGGATGCAGTCCAGGTAAATTGCAGTGGCTGTGTTTAATGCAATCCTCCAGTGTCAGGATTCGAAATGAAGAAAAAACTCGTGATTTCGGGCTTCCGTCGCGAAATAGCTCTGGATTATTATGCATTCTCGGGATGGGGCCGATAGGTTGTCCCGAAATGTCGGTACGAATTTACCACTATTCCCTGCGTAATAACCCAGAAGAACGCAGTTCTCAAGAAAACAAACCCTCTGGTATGGCTTCGGCGACTTGTACAGAAGGTGAGATTAAAGTGTCGTACCATTCATTGATAGGCTGTCGACGTACATTTTATCAAATTCTCACTTTCTATGATTCAAACACAAGAGTAGTTTTAGACGGAAATAGTAACACTCGTTGTAAATATCCGAAATTTCTAATTTACATTACTCGGCTGCATTTTGTGGCTTTTCTAATACTTTAACAGTTTTAAGCCCGAAATTTATGTAAATAATGCACCAGTATCGAAATTCAATTCTTGCCCCACAGAATGCACATAGAGTTACCATTACATAAGTGCTATTCAGACTTCTTTCCCTCGCCTGCCACTGTCACAAACAAAACATCGACGTCTACCACAAGGTACTAAAATTATTAATAACTTGCAGTTTGTAATTTTAGAGTTTAACTTCTGCAGTAGCTCATAAATATTTTTCTTTGCATTTAAATATATTGAAAACAATTTTTATAGTGCGATTAGCTTCTTTAACCATACAAGGACGGATCGTAGTCTGTTTTATTTTGTACCGCGCAGTAAACACTCTCCATCTCTGTTATAAAAACTAATCAGTTGTTGTATAGAGCAAAGTCACTGTTTGTTCTGAGATAAATACCAAAACATAAATGAACTCTGTGGGCAGAACCTAGACTTTTTGAACGTTAGATCTAGGGAACGTGAAATCACCACTCAGCTTTAAAAGGTTAAAATTGAATTATAAAAAAAAATGTTATTGGGAAAGAACTTGACATACCACTAAGTTACCCTCTGCACATCAGCAGTCTAACACTTACCACCGGTTGAAAAAAAAGACTGCTTTAGCGAAAGGAGTAGCCTTTAGAGAAATAATCGCTATGTCTTGATCATTATAATAAATATGGGCACACTCTGTTCCGCGGGAGAGAGCCCCGGTGTCCATTGGATGTGAGGCTGGGTGGGCCCCCAGACCCAGTCTGGACGTCAGATTCTCCGCCCTATTTGTTGCTCTTCCAACCCGTAACTTAGTCACGGTACTGACAGTGCTCCAGGCTCTCAACTCTTTCCGGTTCAGCACCCTCACTGAACACGAAACCTTCTTCCTCACAATTTACGTACGTTGTTTATAAGATCAGTGTTAATAATATCCTTCTGTCTTCTTTTCGGTCTTGCATATGGCCATTTTCAAAAACTTTTTCCACCAAAATTCTGCATGAATTCTTTGTTTGTGTTACCCTATCCACATCCAACTTCGTCTACCCTTACCAGCTTTCGCTGCCCTAATAATGTTATGGGAACAAAGCACATCACACCACAGAATTCCTTATTGCGCAATGTATTGAACTACCCACTTGTCGTTGATGATGCTCGGGGTGAAGGTAACAGAGTTCATTTTGTATAGGATTCTAAAATATTGTTTGGTTCCTTCGCACACTAATCCATCTTGCATAGAAAAAACTGTTCTGATATATTTCAACGCCTATTATGACGTTAACAGTTTAGAGAGTCGTTATTTCTACCTTCTGGATCTAAGGAACCGTTATATTGAAAGTGTGACACACGCATGCACACATACACACACACACACACACACACACACACACCTGTCCATCAGCCTCCACCCGCATCCGACTTCCACCCAACTGGCCTCTGCGAGACTGAAACACCCTCCCACGCATATGGTTGCGAGACAAGCAACCGTTAAAGTGACGTAAATGACGTGACGATGACGATGATGATGATGATAGTAATGTATAATATTATTAAAAACACTTATAGTTATCAAATAAAGGGGGACGAGGCTGGTCAGGGCATTCAACGCGCATAAAAAATAAGATTTTTAAAAATGTTTTGGAATGTTAACTTTTGGAAACATGACATTAATATGAATAATATTTAAGAATATAGGAAATGATCGCAGAGCGTATCACTCCTCTCGCCTTTGCGTGTCTGTAGTAAGCAGTGAGCAATTGTAACCTTGATAAACATAGTAGAAAATGTAACCATTGGCACATTTGTAACTTTGGAGACCAAGGTAACTATAAAATTACTCGTACATGTAAAGTTAGCAACCAAAATAGTCATAAAAGTGCATATAACCGTTCGTGATATCACCGAGTATTGCCTGTGATGGGTGGAACGACAGCGTACATCTGTGAAGTGTCATGACCTGAAAGGTTTGCTTTATATGTAATAACCTTGGCGGAACGGACTGACGCGAGCCGATGATCACCCGGAACAAAAGAAATATATGACGTCATTCAGTATGTTAACAGTCGCCAGACGCGGCGGACAGGAACTACAATTACAGTTTACTGCGTGCCCTCTTCGTACGTAACTTACAATAGGAAGAGTGCAGTTGGCTATGGCCCCGTTTAGTTGGTAGCAGTGTGCCGACGTTTCAGAAGATCCTGCTTCCGCCATCACCCCTAAGCAGCTAGTTGTGGCACAGGAACATCGTCGAACATACAACACGGCATCATCACAATCTAGAAGACATAAAACTTAATAATCACCACTTTGTGATGTGAAATCTTGACGTGACGTCCGTAAGGGATCGCTATATGTTAGGGCTACCATGTGTCATTTTTCCCCCGGACATATCCTCTCCTTCGACCGAAAAATGTCCGTCCGCAAATTTTTTTTTAATTTGTAGAAATGTACGGATTTTTTACTATTTGTTATTTCTTAAAGGGTTTGCATATTGTAAGTGTAGTGAAGCACAAAAATACATTTGTGCAATTTTTTTCAAGGAATGCGTACTTGTAATGTTGTATGAGCACTGTCCAAGTCAAAAACAAATTATTTATGCAGTGGGCCTTTGGAATGTCTCGGAAAACTTTGGCACAGAAATTCTTAATAATTTGAAGCCTGTCAGAAACATGCGTAAAAAAAGTTTCACGTTGAATATTGTACACATGAAATTAGTGAATTACTAGCAGAGAAACGCTGAGAGAGACTTTCATTTAATTAAGTTGCATTTGTATGTCCCCTTTCTTAAATTTTTTCGCCCTTTTGTCCTATTTTTTATGATCGATAAGTGGGAAAATGTCCTCGTTTCTTGTGATGGGTAGGCGGTACCTTTACTGTATATGGTACTTCATTTCATTTCGGTAAACAATATTCATGTTCAGTCTCTGGTTATGTTTTATGTGTTATTCATAGCAGCACCTGCATCTCAGAGTCATGTCAAGGTGCTGATGATGATGATGAGGATGATTATTATGATGATGATAAATGGTTCATTCAAGGTTCATCATATCTCGTAAGATCGTCATTGGATCCTATGCTAAATGTAGCTTAATTTAGCTTAAATCAGTCCACACACACACACACACACACAAACTTTCTGCATAAATCCATTTTAATATACTTTATCGGCGAACCCGATGACTCAGGCAGTAACCCGACTTGTACTGGGGAAATGCCCGATTCGAGTCTCGACCGGGACACTAAAATGACTGAGGATATTCGTGAATATCCTTCAGCCAGCAAATCATAACACGATCGATAATTGCACATCGTGTCCAATACGTTATTCATTACAGAGGTAAAGGTAAATCAATCCCTGTTCAGGCCTGGACAGACCTTGAGGGTTCCAGTAGGTTGAGACTCCGAGATTTCAAGACTGTCGGCACATGAATTCTCCAGGAAATATTCCTGGCATTCATTGCTGTTAGAAGCTGAGTAGATCTCAGGGTCATAGTGCGCCCGGAAGTGTTGTGTCAATGATGAATTGCAATGACACAGTCGGGAATCGAACCCGCGACCTTCCGGCCTGCCATTCGTTATTGTCATCATATCATCGTTGTCATCGAGTCAATGGATATTATATAATGTGAGCGTCGTTAAACTGCCATCAAACGAATATTATAAATGTTTGTATCTAATCCACGATCTCTCACTAAGATTTAGAAATTAATTACACCATTTACGTGGTTGTTTTTTCTTCCTTGTTTAAATAGTGTGGCTTGTGAAAAGTACTTCCTGTGTATGATCCAGAGTATTTCGAGGCGACCCGTTTCTTAGCACAGTCGACTAAATATGGTTCTGTCAGTAGACATGATCCAGATCACTTTCTGCGTAAACATAATGAACTGGCTGTAAACAAAGAAAGGATTGAAACGTCTATAACCTGATCGATACCCACTGTCATAGCCTGGAAATGTATATAAATAAATCCTTCTATTAATATACATAAGACATATTTTGTAATCTTTCAAAGATGTTTACAGTACTCTGATATAGGCTGTCTCATTCTAGGTTCAGTGCTGAATTTTCCTCTGTAATTACCTCGAATGGCCGGTCCCAGTGGCTGCGTGGTCTAAGACATTAGGTCTGCAGCCGTTCGTCTGCTGAGATTGTGGTTTCGAATCCAATTGGGGCCTGTATGTCTTTCTGTTGTGAGTGTTGTGTGTTGTTAGGTAGAGGTCTCTGCGATGAGCAGATCACTCGTACAGAGGAGTCCTACCGACTGTGGTGCGTCGTTGTGTGTGATCTAGAAACCTCGTGAATGAGGAGGCCCTGGCCCCCTTGGGGCTGTTGCGCCCCAAAAAAAAGTACCTGGAATAAGGACAGTGAAGTAACCCTTTGATGCATTCTGCCTCGGCTGATGTTAATAGTACCTCATTTTGTATCATTACTAAATAAAATTGCCCATACAGGTAATACGACATGCATCCAGAACCAAGGACACATCTATGCTAAATTTGAAGTCAGCTGCACCGAACTTCTGTTTTTTTCTCTCTCTGCAACCTTTGCCTCTCCAAAATGTCATCCATTTAACACTTGGAATTAGTTTGAACTTTACGAAATCATTTTGTAAATACAGACTACATGAATTTACTCTTCAGCACTTAACCTTGAAATGTTGTTCAAATGTCATTAATTACGTCATTCTAAATAACTAGCCTCTGCAGCCATATTCCTGTATAACTTCGCAGCCTTATGGATTCTTATTACAGTGCAAAACTGAGTCAGAAAAGGAGGACTTCATAATAAACCAGCATTTCTGAATGTATGTATTATAGCTACTTATTTATATGTGAGATCTGAATTTCTGACGGTGGTGAATGTGAGTTTACTGTCTTCTGGGTTTAACACCGCACAGTCTGGTACACAGGTACAGATGTTTCAGAAAAACCTGGTTCCTCCGTCTTCCACTTTGAAGATGAATTGAAAATTACATGGTAAGAAGTGATCGTGGCCTAATACTCGTGGAAGAACTGAGAAAGATTACAAAATCCTCGGTCAGGTCACTTAACCCGAAAAGTCGGTGAGGCATAAAACAGCGCAAGATAATAATGTTTATTACCTTTCATAATTTATCATCGGTTCTTGAAAGAGTGTTACGTGATCGCTAAAGTAACACTTAGTCTTCATCCCTAAAGCCTTTAAGGATTGTTGTTGATGTTGCTGATGGTGCTTCTGCTGCTGCTGCTGTTGTTGTTGTTGTTGTTGTTGCTGCTGCTGCTGCTGCTGCTGCTGCTGCTGATGATGATGATGGTGCTACTGTTGTTGTTTTTGTTTTCGAACCACTTTCCTCTATCTCGCAAAATCGTCTAACCTCAAGTCACCGCATTTTCAAGCCTTTCTCGCCTTCACACACGCCATATTCCTTCATGAAGTTAGGTCACTTAAGGGTGTCCTCTGTTGCAAGCGTTCAAGTCGTCTCTGATGTCGGCTTTTTTCTCGATCACATCTCATGACTGGGTCAGTGAACCTGTAGTCTTGCATTTGGTGGACGTGTTGACAACATTATGTCTGTGTGCATGACGTTTGGTATTTTATTTAAAATTCAGTTGTGATTTCTGAAATATTTCAATTTTTAATTTTTTCTACTATTATCGAGAAGAAACTAATCAAACTGTATGTTTCAGTCTAAAACACGTTTTTACTGACTGCACAATTGCACGAAAGTTAAGATAAGCTGAGGACACGCGATGGCGCAGTTGGTTGTGGCACTGCGCTAACAACCCGAAGGGTCGCAGGATCGATTCCCCATGGTGCCATTGGAGTTTTTCATTAACATAATCCTCTCGGCCGCAATATGGCCTTGGGGTCGACTCAGCTTCTAAGAGAAATGAGTACCAGAAATATTTCCTGGGGGTAAAGGCGGCCGATGCATAAGGCTGACATCCTTACCACCTTCTTGAAGTCTGGTACCCTCAAACTCCTGGAACCCTCAAGGCCTGGCCATGACTGTACGGAGATTGCTTTACTTTTTATAAGATAGGCTTTCGTGTCTTCCTCAGGCAGGGCGCTGATATTGTAACAGTTATATAAAAATTAAAACTAGGTTTTTAATTACACTGAAATTAATCATTTTACAGTAAGATCTGAAAACTACTTTGTAACCAACTGTCTGTAGGATTTTATGTGCAGCAGTGTGTTAACTGTTAGTCATCTTGACAATAAATTTCCATGTCTGTGTACAAATACAACCTGTATGGTGTATTTGTATCACTGGTAATCATAATATACATAATGATTGAAAACTGGTGACGTCACGCCTACTGAGAACATCGTAAATTTGTAATACCGCTAGTATGCGTAGTATAGTCACCCTGTAAGAAGTGACCTAATGCACAGCAAATGATCCTGAGCTTTCTGCGCAATGTAACGGTCTGTAAAACAGTTACACGATGTACAGTATTTCATACATCGACGTAAAGGAGATTTATGTTGCTCACGTAAATATTAACGCCCTGTTGCACGCGAACCCCCAGAGACAGTTACAAAATGGTTTTCAGTTCACAATACAAAATCGATTCTCACTTCCCCTTCTTTATACAAGTTTCAGGAAAACGTAAAATTATGAAGTTCAATTTATATAGAAACCTAGTTGTAACTTTCAGACACTTCTAACCATGGACAATATTGTCGCATTTCACCGACAATAATTTGTTATTGTATTATCAGTAAAAGTTGTAGATTGACACGCACAGTATTGATTACAAGTACAACACGACACTTTCATACTAATGAGAATGTAAATAGCTTAGGTAAATAAAGTGTCTTGAAGACGCTAAAAAGTTCAAATTTTGATTCTTTTGAAGAAAACACTTAAACAAATACGTTTAAATCTTAATGTTGTACGTAACTTGCATTGTATTCATAATTACCTGTCTGCATCCAACGAACGTTTATTGCATCATTTCTCATATACCAATAGTTTGGTGTATGGTGCATGGTGCTTTAAACGTTGGTATGATGAAGACAGGTAATTACAATACGTTTACAACTAAATACCAAGTATATAACTAGAAGTCAAAACACAACCAAATTTATTGCGCTGTGTTGTACAATATGTTACACAACTATATGTTTCGGCCATTTTTAGGCATCTTCAGGTTGTATCCGCTTAGCCTTGAGAGTAATGTACCCTGATGACAAAGTATACTACTTTGATGATCTGTTTCGGTCCTTTTTGGGCCATCTTCAGGTTGTATTCGCTTAGCCTTGAGAGTAATGTACCCTGATGACAAAGTATACTAGTTTGATGATCTCATCAAAGTAGTATACTTTGTCATCAAGGTACATTACTCTCAAGGCTAAGCGGATACAACCTGAAGATGCCTAAAAATGGCCGAAACATATAGTTGTGTAACATATTGTACAACACAGTGCAATAAATTTTGTTGTGTTTTGACTGCTAGTTATATATTTTGTTTGATGTGATTTTGACCGTGCATCGTCGTTAATATGTGGAAATAAAATGCCAACTAGATGCAACAGAGGTTGGCATTTTATTTCCACATATATATTTTGTATTTAGTCTATAGAACACAACGGGGATGTCGCACCTGAAAGTAATACGTTTACATTTCAAGAATAGAAAAAGTCTTACTGTCCAGAAAAAAATAATAATTTTAAGACAAAGAAGGAAATTGCTTGAAACACTATGACGTGTTAGCAGTTAATAATGTGCTCTGCTGCTTGTCTTACAATATGTGGCGATTTCATTACTTATTCCTTACGCCTACGTTTGTCACGTTGTCTGAATGTGTAATTTTTACTCCCATAATGGGTACTGTTTGATAACGCCAATCGTGAACCTCAGTGATGTTAATAGATGAACCTTAACATTGATGAAATTGTGGTTGGATGGTAGGGGAATGCGAAGTACAGAATGGCGCAAGAAAAATCGGCCCGCTGTCTCGTAGACCAACGTGAGCGTAGATCTCGGACTCTGTACAGGAAATTAAACAAATGCAAATGCAAAGTACTTACTGGTTAGAGAAGGTGCTGAAAATGATCTCCTTGTACGTCAGTGCACTTTT
>JGI20166J26741_10481115_pt1 | contig 15921 bp, 10 predicted proteins | sample TergutCu122P5_FD_26741 | JGI IMG/M metagenome (IMG submission 26741)
CCCGCCGCGCCCGCTCCGGGCAGGCCGTCAATATCCCGCAAACCGTAGTAAGCGTCGATATACGCCGGCTTTTTTATCTCCAGCAGCGGCAGCAGCCGCCGCAAAAGCGCCGCGTTCTCCGGGTTCGCGAAGTAATTGGCCACGGAGCGGGAGATGACCCCGCCGAAGCCCCTTACCCCGTCCAGCTCGGCAATCAGTTCCTCCGGGCCGAGGGCCATGATCCGCTCTATGTCGTGCCGGAAGTGATCGCACAGAAGTTTCGCGTTGGCAAGGCCCACCTGCGGGATGCCGAGCGCGTTGATAAGGTTCGGGAGCGCGGCGGAGCGTGACTTTTCGACGGCCTTCATCAGCTTGCCGAACGACTTCGCGCCGAAGCCGTCCATTTGCGTTATCTCAGCCTCGTACTTCCCGAGGCCGTATATGTCGGCGTAATTCGAGACGAAGCCCCGGCCGATGAACTTTTCCAGCGTCTGCTCCGAAAGGCCCTCGATGTTCATGGCGTCCCTGGAGGCGAAATGCGCCAGCGAACGGAGAAGCTGCGCCGGGCAGTTGGGGTTCGGGCAGCGGAGGAACTCCACCCCCGCCTGGGAGTCCAGCTCCGCCGGCCCGCCGCAGACCGGGCAGCGCTCCGGTATGACGGCCGCGCCGCTTCTGGTGAGGTTCCCGGACACCTGCGGGATGATCATATTGGCCTTGTAGACCGTGATCCGGTCGCCAACGCCGAGCCCAAGGCCACGCAGGACGCTGACGTTGTGGAGGCTGGCCCGCTCGACGGTCGTGCCCTCGATCTCCACCGGCTCAAAGACGGCCACGGGGTTTATCAGCCCCGTCCGGGACGTGTTCCATTCGATCCCGAGGAGCGTCGTCTCGCTCTCCTCGTCCGCCCACTTGAAGGCGATCGAGTCCCGCGGGAACTTGGAAGTGGAGCCGAGCGACCTGCTGTAGTCCATGCCGTTCATCGTGAGCACGAGGCCGTCGGAGGGCGTGTCGCTCTCCGGGATCCTGCTCTCGAACCACTGCACCCATTCATGGATATTATGCCTCGTGACTACTTTGTATTCCACCGTCTCGAAGCCCAGCGACGCGAGCCACCCGAGCTGGTTCTCCTTTTTGTCGCCGAAGTCCGCGCCGTCGGCGCGAAGGACTGTATAGGCTATATAGCGGACGCCGCGCCCGGCGGCGACCCCGCTGTTAAGCTGGCGGACCGCGCCGCTGCACAGGTTGCGCGGGTTTTTGTACTTTTCCGCGCCTATTAGCTCCGCGTTGATCCGCTCGAAATCGGAATACGTGATGACGGCTTCGCCCCTCACGGCAAACGCGCCCTTAAAGCCGACTTTAAGCGGGATGTTTCTGAAAACGCGGGCGTTGTGCGTGACCTCCTCGCCTATGACGCCGTTGCCGCGGGTCAGCGCCCGGATCATCTCCCCGTTTTCGTAGGTCAGCACGACGGTCAGCCCGTCGAGCTTCCAGGACAGAATGCCCTCCCCGTCCGTCAGGAAGCTCTCGAGTTTGGAGACGTTCTTCGTCTTGTCCAAAGACAGGAGCGGCGTCTCGTGGGCGACCTTCCGCAGGCCCTCCACGACGCCGAAGCCGACCTTTTGCGTCGGGCTGCCCGCCAGGACGACGCCGCTCCCGGCCTCCAGGGCCAGCAGCTCGTCGTAGAGCCTGTCGTATTCCAGGTTTGACATTATCTCCGTATCTTCGTTATAATATGCCCTGGCGGCGTTGTTGAGAAGCTCGACAAGGTCTTTCATGCGGTCGGGGACAGCCACGATAATCTACTCCATTGTGCCAGAGTTTTTAAAAAGTATATTAACATAGTACAATAATACTGTAAATAGGAGGCCAAACATGGACTTTGCAAAACGAAAGCGGGCCTGGTACGACCTGTACGCCGGCAAGCGGGACTATACCGTGTGGGTCAATTATAACGGCGAAAAGGGCGACCGCCCGCTGCCGTACCCGGAGAACGGGGAAAAACGCTTCGAATGGGCCCTGAACGCCTACAGAAAGGACATGGAGGCCCTGTCCTGGCTGAACGACGACAAGATACCCCCTCTTCGCCCGTACACCGGCACGGAGATCTTCGCGGCGGCTTTCGGCTGCAAGGTCCATTATCCCGGGGACAACATGCCGTTCGCCCTGCCGCTTATCCGTGACGTATCGGAGTTTCGCGCGCTTAAAACTCCAAGGATCGAGGACAGCCGCCTCCTCTCGGAGGTCGTGGAAACGGCCGACAGGCTCCGCGCCGCCGAGCCCGGCGCGATATTCCAGCTCCCCGATATCCAGAGCCCCTTCGACATAGCGGCCCTGATCTGGGAAAAGACCGACTTTTTCAGCGCCATGTACGAGGAGCCGGGCGCGGTCAAGGAGCTGACCGCCATGACGGAGGCTTTGCTGGCCGAATTCCTGGATATGTGGTTCGGCCGCTTCGGAACGGAATTCGTCGCCCACTACCCCGATTACTACATGCCGCGCGGGATAACCCTTTCGGAGGACGAGGCCGGCTCGATCAGCCCGGGCATGTTCCGGGAGTTCTGCCTTCCCGGCCTTAACCGGCTCTCGGAGCGGTACGGGGCCATAGGGGTGCACTGCTGCGCCGATTCGGAGCACCAGTGGGAGAATTTCAGGAGCATAAAGAACCTTACCGTTCTTAACCTTGTCCGCCCGGACGACACGCTGGAGAAAGCCTACAGATTTTTCAGGGACGCCTGCGTGCAGACGCACAACGCCGGATACATTTCCGTATATTATACTCCGCTCGTGCCCGGGACGAGGCGGATCTTCGCGGCGGACGTCAGTACGAAAGAGGAAGCGGAGGCCGCGCTGCGGGCTAAGGGATACTGATGACGCTGAAAAATCACATTGACGAATACCTGAAAAGAGACATCTACCCCTTCCACATGCCGGGGCACAAGCGCGGCCCCGTTTTTTCGCCGTGGGCCGCCGGTTTCCTGCGCCGCGACCTGACGGAGATCCCCGGCATGGACAACCTCCGCGCCCCGTCGGGCGTCCTTCGGGAATTTCAGGAACGGATAGCCTTAATTTACGGGGCGGGCGAGGCCGCCTTCCTCGTGAACGGCGCGACGGCGGGCGTTTTCGCGGCGGTTATGGCGTCCTGCGGGGACGGGGAGCGCCTCGTCGTCGCCAGGAACAGCCACGGGAGCGTTTTCGGCGCGATGGCCGCCGCCGGCGTGCTGCCGCGCTACGTCTATCCCGAAACGACCCAGGACGGGCTTGTCGGGTGGATCGCCCCGGACGAGATAAGCCGCGCCCTGGACGAAAACCCGGATTGCCGCGCCGTGCTGGTCACGAGCCCGACATACGAGGGGGTCGTCTCCGACGTCGCCGGAATCGCCCGCGCCGCCCACGCGCGCGGCGCGGTTCTGATCGTGGACGAGGCCCACGGCGCGCACTTCCCGTTCCACGAGGCGTTCCCGAGCCCGGCCGTTCGCCTGGGCGCGGACGCGGCCGTCGTCAGCTTTCATAAGACTCTGCCCTGCCCGTCCCAGTGCGCGGCTTTGCTGTGGAACGGGGCGGAAAACGGGGAGCTTATCCGGCGGTATCTGGCGCTGACGCAGACTTCCAGCCCGTCCTACGCGTTTATGGCAATAACGGACGAGGTCCTGACGGAGTTGCGCAACCGCGCGGAACACTTTGAAAAATACGTCCGAATGCTGCGCGGCGCCAGGGAACGCCTGGCCGGGCTTGAAAATCTCCGGCTTTTTACGGGAGAGGCTTCCGGCGGCTCTGCCGGCGCGGATCAGGCGGCCGGATTGTTCGATATAAGCAAGATCACGATCCTGACCGGCGGCCTTATGACCGGGGCGGAACTGGAGCGGGAGCTTATCGCGGCAAAAATACAGCCGGAGCTCGCCGGGCGCGGCCACGTCCTGGCGCTTACCGGCGTGGCGGATACGGAGGCCGGGTTCGGGAGGCTCGCGGACGCGCTGTACGCAACAGACCGGCGTTTGGCAACAGCCGTCCGGGCCGGAGGAACCGCACGGGCGCGGACAACAGGCCAAAAGGCCGGGGAAAATCCGCAGATAAATGACGAACGGTTCACGGACGCGGCGGCGGAGACGCCGCCCGCCGCCCCGCCGTACGCCGGTTTGCCACGCGTCGCCGTGCGCTACAGCCCCAGGCTTGCGCTGCGCATGAAGACCAGGAAAGTGAGCCTCGCCGACAGCTTCGGAGAGGCGGCCGGCGAGTTTATCGCGCCGTATCCGCCGGGGATACCGGTCCTGGCCCCCGGCGAGGTCATCGACCCGGCGGCGCTAGGGGATTATCTCCGCGGGCGTGAGACGATTTCTATTATCTGCGATTGATTTTTCAGCGGTTTTGATGTATTATACCTATATCGTACTCTTTAGGGGTGGGTGGCGCGTATGGGGAGGATAGTCCTGAGTTCCGGGGACATAATGCTGGCGGCCGTTCTGGCCTTTTTCATAACCTGGTTCATAACGAACCTTATCGGCGTTTTGCGGGCGTTGTTCAGGGCGCCGGCGGAGATCGGCTTCAGGGAAAGGGATCTCAGCCGCATTCTGGACAGGTGCTACATGATGTTCCCCCGGGAGGTCATAAATTTCCGCGGCCAGGTCTATAAGCGGGGCATGACGGTCCGCGTGAAAACGGTCAGGAACAAGATATACGAGGGGCGGCTGATCGGCCTTAACAGCGAGAACGTGCTGTGCGTGCTGACCGCCACCAACATCATCGCGCATGAGCTGGACAAGATCGAGGACATGAGCATTTTGGCGTAAAACCGCCGGATTGGGCGACCATCCGGCGGTTTGTTTTCGGCTTTTATTTGACCATTTGATACTTAGACTTCTTCGGAAATTGGCGCTTGTCATTCTGAGCGATGCGAAGAATCTTGATTTTAAGGCCCTTCGCTTCGCTCGGCTGACAATGAAAAATCAATTTCCGAAGAAGTTTATTCGACCTTATTTCCGGCCAACACCTTGTTTTTTTTTACTCTTTTTTGGGGAACCCTATCACTACAACGAACAGTGTACCTATAACAGCTAAAACATAAGATTCTTCGCTGCGCTCAGAATGACAAATAGGGGGTTATAAAGGTTACTTATTGTATCCCCCCTCGAAAGGGCAATGACAATGATCCGTTCAATGATGCGTAAAATCGGCGCGAAACGCGCGCTGTACGCGCAGATACTGTTTACGGCGCTGGCGTTTTTGATAATGGTCGTCCTGAGCTATCGCTTCACGAGCGACATGGTGCACGGCTATCTGGCAAACAACACCAAAAGCGTACTGCTGTTCGAGCAGGCCAAGATCAAGGCCGACCTCAAGGAGCCGGAAGCGACGCTCGGTTGTTTTTCCCAGTCCGTGCGCGGCATGATCCTGCGGGGCAGAAACACGGAGCAGCTGCAGAACTATGTCGACGATATCACCGAATACATGATGTCCAACGCTTACAGTATGCTGAACCTGAACGGGGAGAACGGATATTTGGAAACGCTCCCGGAGGGGCCCGCCTATCTTAACGGTATCGGTTGGGACCCCCCGGACGATTTTGTGCCGCAGGAACGTCCGTGGTTCAAAGCGGCGGTGGAAGCCGGCGGCGATATAGCCGAAACGGAGCCGTATGTGGACGCGTTTACCGGCGAGGTGGTTTTCACGTACGCGCGCGCGCTTTATGACGCCGGGGGCCGCCGGCTGGGGGTAGTCTGCAACGACGTGCTGCTCAACGATATAGGCAAAAACGTGGTGGAAACGTCTCTGGCGCCCGGCGGCTACGGTATGCTCATAAGCCGGGACATGGTGATGCTGGCCCATCCGAACCGGGACTTTGTCGGCATAAACGTGCGCGATTTAGGGAGCCCCATATCCGAGCTGGCGGACGAGTTGCTGGACAAAGGGGAAATTTCCGAGAGAACGATTTTAAGCTATAAAGACGAGGAATCCGTCGCTTTTTTCGGGAGGCTTGCGAACGGCTGGTATCTGGGGTTCATGACGCCGAAAGGCCCTTACTATAAGAGTGTTGCAAACATGGCCATCACCCTCAGCATACTCGGGGCGGCGCTCGCCTCCGCGCTTATCGCGATATTGGTGCGCATCTACGCGGCAAAGAGCCGCGCCGACGCGCAGAGCAGGCAAAAGAGCATCTTTCTCGCGAACATGAGCCACGAGATCAGGACGCCTATGAACGCGATAGTCGGAATGGCCGCGATCGGAAAATCCGCCGCGAGCGCCGAGCGCAAGGATTACTGCTTCGCGAAGATCGAGGACGCGTCCAAGCACCTGCACGGCGTTATCAACGACATTTTGGACATGTCCAAGATCGAGGCCGGCAAATTCGAGCTTTCAAATGTGGAGTTCAATTTCGAGAAGATGCTCCAGCGGGTCGTGAACGTCATAAGATTCCGGGCCGACGCAAAAAAACAAAAGCTCACGGTGCATATCGGAAAAGACATTCCTGCTTCCCTGATCGGGGATGACCAGCGGCTGTCGCAGATAATCACGAACCTGATGGGCAACGCCGTAAAATTCACGCCCGAGAACGGCTCCGTAAGCCTGGACGCGCGGTTTTTGGGCGAGGAGGACGGCGTGTGCGAGATCGAGATAGCCGTGACCGACACCGGCATCGGCATAACCCCGGAACAGCAGGCGCACCTGTTCAACGCCTTTCAGCAGGCCGATTCCGACACGTCGCGCAAATTCGGTGGGACCGGCCTCGGCCTGGCTATCTCCAGGAACATCGTCGGCCTGATGGGCGGAAAGATTTGGGTCGAGTCCGCGGCCGGCAAGGGCTCCAGATTCGCGTTTACGATACGGGTAAAACGGGGGGCGGAACAGAAAAACACTTTGCCGGGCGTAAACTGGGGCAACGTGCGCATCCTCGCGGTGGACGACGACCCGGACGTCCTGTCGTTTTTCGAGGAAACGGCCCAAGGGTTCAACATACACTGCGACACCGCCTCAAACGCCGAGGAGGCGATCCGCAGGATTGAGACGGACGGAGCGTACAATTTCTATTTCGTCGACTGGAAAATGCCCGGCACGGACGGGGTGGCCCTGACAAACGCTCTGAGATCCATGTCGCCGGCGGCGCGCAAATCCGTCGTGGTCATGATCTCGGCCGCCGAGTTGAGCGACGTCGAAGACGAGGCGCAAAAGTCCGGTGTGGACAAGTTCATGGCCAAGCCCCTTTTCCCGTCCTCCATAGCGGACATTATCAGCGAATCCATCGGCGCGGCGCGCCAGCCCGAGGATAAGGAACCGGACGCCGCCGGCATTTTCGAGGGCCGGCGCCTGCTCCTGGCGGACGACGTGGAGATCAACCGGGAGATAGTCGCGACCATGCTGGAACCGACAGGCATAGGCATAGACTGCGCGGAAAACGGCGCGGAGGCCGTGAGGCTTTTCGCAGAGACGCCCGGGAAATACGACGTGATTTTCATGGACGTGCAGATGCCGGAAATGGACGGCTACGAGGCGACGCGCCGAATCAGGGCGCTCGACGCCCCGAACGCCAAAAAGATACCGATAGTCGCTATGACGGCGAACGTCTTTAAGGAGGACGTGGAAAAAAGCCTGGAAGCCGGCATGGACAGCCATATCGGGAAGCCGCTGAATTTCGAGGAGGTCCTGAATCTGCTGAGGGCCTATATCGGATGCTGAAACATTTGCCGGCCTATATCGGATGCTGAAACTTTTGCCGGCGACGCCGGTCAATACGAATCTTGTGAATTTTGCATGTTTTCGGGCGAACGCAGTTCGCCCCTACGAGCGACGGTCGTTCATTGCATATTTGTATATTCATGCGTTGTCGTGGTATATTTAGCAGGTCAGTCTGATTTATGGAGAAATGCACAAATCACATGTAGGGCAGGGGCTCTGCTCCTGCCGCTTTTGATCTGTTTCTGCCGATACTCAACTATATATGTGGTTTACGGCGGGAGCAGAGCCCCCGCCCTACAATTATTTACCGCTGTAATAGGCAAATTCACGGAATTTAGACTGACATGTATATTTAGCCGCCGATATTGTTTTCCGAAAACCCCTGTGCTAAAATAGGATCGTATAAGTCGTTACGATTTGAAATGAGCTGAAAACGAGCGCGAGACGATCAACAATGTAAGAGGGGCGTTTCGCGCGAAGATTGAAGCTCAATTTCAAACGAAACGACCATATGGCGACGGGGGTTTTCTCTTTGCAAAGGATCGGGGTTGTCACAAACACGGAGAAGGACGCCGATTTTTCATATACGGAAAAGGTGTTGGGCTGGATAAAGGAACGCGGCGGCGAGCCGGTCCCCTTTGACGGAAACGCGGGGGAGTTTTACGGCTCATGCCACATGGCGGTAGTTCTGGGCGGGGACGGCACCATTTTGCGCGCGGCCAGGGAGGCCGCCAAATATGACGTTCCGATCCTCGGGATCAACCTGGGCGGGCTGGGATACCTGACCGACGCGGACAAAGACGACGGCGAGAACGCCGTGGCGCGGGCGATGAGCGGCCGGTACAGGCTCGAAAAGCGCATGATGCTGGCCCTGGACGGAAAGTTCCCCGTCCTGAACGACGTCTTTGTGTACAGGGGCGGCGCGGGCAGGATGATTTCCGTGGAGATATACATAAACGGCGACTATATGGACACTTTCCGGGGCGACGGGCTGATCGTCTCCACGCCGACCGGCTCCACGGCGTACAACCTCTCCGCCGGCGGCCCGATTTTGAAGCCGGACAGCGAGATGATCTGCATCACCGGCATCTGCCCGCACTCCCTGACGCAGAGGCCCTGGGTCATCTCCGGCGACGACGTGGTCGGGATACGGCTTAAGGGCGGGGCCGACGCGTCCGCCAGAGAGGCCGGCGTGATCGTGGACGGGGAGGACAGGACCGTCGTCACGCGGGACGGATTCATAAGCATCGCGCGCGCGAAAGAGCACGCGACGATCATGCGGACGACGGGCCAGAACTTTTACGAGATACTGCGGCGGAAAATGGGCAGGGACCTGTAGGCGGAGGTGTTCCCGTGAAAGTCAAGCGGCATTCGAAGATAATCGAGCTCGTGGAAAACTACGACATAGAGACCCAGGAGGAACTGGCGGAGCGGCTCCGCGGAGCGGGTTTCGACGTGACGCAGGCCACTGTCTCCAGGGACATCAGGAACCTGAGGCTGATGAAGATACCCGCCGGCGAAGGGCGGCAGAAGTATTCGCCCACCGCCCCGGACGCGGGCCACGTCACCGACAAGCTCATATCCGTTTTCCGGAACGGCGCGGTCAGCCTGGATTACGCGGACAATTTCGTCGTGATCAAGACCCTGTCGGGCCTCGCGATGGGCGTCGCCGCGTCGCTGGACAAGATGGGCTATCCCGAGATCATGGGTTCCATCGCCGGGGACGACGTCATCTTCTGCATGACCAGAAGCGAGGAGGCCGCGACGGTTTTGGTGAAAAAGCTAAACGCGGTTTTGCCGGAAAACTGACAAACGTTGCGTAAAATACCGTCTACCTATAAACAGCGGAGGCCTGTATGCTGGAAAACCTGCGCGTGCAAAACGTCGTGCTGATCGGCGAGGCCGAACTCCGCTTCCGCGAGGGTCTGAACATCCTCTCCGGCGAGACCGGCGCGGGGAAGTCCATCATAATCGACGCGCTTAAATTCGCGCTGGGAGGCCGCGCCGGGAAGGATTTCCTGCGCGCCGGCGAGCAGGTCGCCTCCGTGGACGCGCTTTTTCGTGTAAGAGAAGGGAAAAACGCCGAGGCGCTGCGCCTGGCTGGCGTCGGGCCCGACGAGGACGGGAGCGTCCTGCTCTCGCGGACGCTGAATTCACAGGGCAAGTCCTTCTGCCGTATCAACGGAAAGCCCGCGGCGACGGGGATGCTCCGGGCGGCGGCCGGTTCGCTGATCGACATCCACGGCCAGCATGAGAACATGTCTTTGTTCGACTCCGGCCGGCATCTGGATATCCTGGACATGTTCCGCGCCGACGGGGCCGCCGGCGTTAAAAATGACCTGGAGGAGGCGTACGCGCGGTTCCACGGGGTCATGAAGGAGATCAAGACGCTTACTGCGGTGGCGGCCGACGGGGACGCGAAGCTAGAAAACCTGAATTTTCAGATAGAGGAGCTTAAAAGCGTAAGGCTTATGCCCAAAGAGGAGGAGGCGCTGATAAGGAGGCGCGACGCTCTCCGCCATTCCGGCAGGATTTACGCGGACGCCGTGGAGGCGCTCGCGCTCCTGCGCGGGGGCGGCGACGGGGAGGATTCGGCCGAAAGCCGCGTTTCGAGGGCGGCGTCCGTTTGGAAGGGCGTCGCCGGCCTCGACGGGTCCCAGGAGGAGCTGGCGGGGCAGTTTCTCGAGCTGGCCGGGCGGCTTTCGGAGATAACCGGGGAGATCGAGAGATACGCCGGCGGCCTGGAGGAAGACCCCGCGGCGCTTGACAGGATAGAGGCGAGGCTCGACCTGATCGCCCGGGTCAGGCGGAAATACGGCGGGGACGCCGAAAGCGCCCTGAAGCGGCTGGATAAACTCGAGCGGGAGTCGGAGGCGATTGTAAGCGCGGCGGAGAGGCTCGGCCGGCTCGGCCCGGAGAGGAAAAAACGCGCCGTCGCGCTGATAAAGCTCTCGTCGGAGCTTTCCGACGAGCGAAAAGCCGCCGCGGACGGCCTGCGGACGAAAGTCGAGGCGGTCCTGAGGGAACTGGGCATGAAAAACGCCCGCTTCGAGATAAAGATGGACAAAAAAAAAGCGTTTTCGCCGAACGGCTTCGATACGGCAGAGTTCCTGATCTCCCCGAACCAGGGGGAGGAACCGAAGCCCCTGTCGAAGATAGCCTCCGGCGGGGAAGTCTCGCGGGTCATGCTGGCGATAAAGACCGCGCTGGCGGACGTGGACCTGACGGAGGCGTTCGTGTTCGACGAGATAGACGCCGGCGTCAGCGGCCGGACGGCCCAGAAAGTCGCCGAGAAACTGCGCTTCCTGGCCGGGAAGCACCAGATAATCTGCATAACGCACCTGCCGCAGATCGCGGCTATGGCCGACGCGCACTTTTTGATAGAGAAGAAATCCGACGGCGCGCGGACGACGACCTCGGTGAGCGAACTGGACGCGGAGCGCTCCGTCATGGAGCTGGCCCGGCTGATCGGCGGGGCGAGAATAACCGAAGCGACCGTGAAGGCTGCGAAAGAGCTGAAGGAGATGGCAATATCATGACATCCAAAGAGCGCGTCAGGCGCGCGATCAATTTCACCGTCCCGGACAGGCTTCCGATGCAGTTCAACGCCTTCGGCGTCAGCGACGTCGCCTGGCTCGGCTGGAACCAGACCGGTACCGGCGACCACGCCGTGCGCGAGACTTACGACGAGTGGGGCTGCAAGTGGGGCCGGAGCGAGGTCCAAAACATGGGGAGGGTCACGGGCAACCCGCTGGAGGATTGGGAGAGCCTGGCGGGCTATAAATTCCCCGATCCCGACGACCCCGCCTTTTACGCGGGCATGGAGGAGAGGGCCGCGCAAGTTCCGGGGGACAAGTACGTGTTGACCGGCATCTTCATGGTGCTGTTCGAACGGCTGCACAGCCTCCGCGGCTTCGAGAACTTTCTGACCGACCTGTACCTGGAACCGGAAAAGGCCGCCGCCTTGGCCGACCGCGTCGTGGATTTCGACGTGAGGATCATCCGGAATATAAAAAAGCGCTTCCCGACGGAGATCGACGGCATCTCCTTCACAGACGACTGGGGCACGGAGCAGGCGTCCATCATCGGCAAAGAGCTGTTCGACGAATTTTTCGGGCCCCGCTACCGCGTCATCTTCGGCGAGTGCGAGGCGGCTGGCTGGGACGTGTGGCTCCACTCCTGCGGGAAGGTGACGGAACTGGTTCCGTCGCTTCTGGACGCCGGCGTGAAGGTCCTGGAACTGCAGCAGCCGCGCGTGTTAGGCATAGAGGAGTTCGGGCGCGAATTCGCCGGGAAGGTGTGCCTCGTCTCAACCTGCGACATCCAGCATACGCTGCCGTTCAAATCGGACGAGGAAATAAGGCGGGAGGCGAAGCTGCTGGTGGACTGCTGGGGAACGCCGGGGGGCGGATTCATCGTCTCGGACTACGGGGACGGCGCCGCGATAGGCGTGCGGGCGGACGCCAAGCGGGTCATGTACGACGCGTTTGCGGAGTACGACAGATGGCGGAAAAACGGAGGCAATCCCCGGTAAGGAACTGTCCAGAAATAAACTGATAATATTTTTTTGAAACGCCGTAGAAGCGTTCGTCGTTTCAAAAAAATGTGCATGTTATTTCTGGACAGTTCCTAACCCCCGGAACCCCTTTTTTGTCATTCTGGAGCGCAGAGAAGAATCCTATGTTTTGAATGATCCTTCGCTTCGCTCAGGATGACAGTTTATATAGGTTGCCCTATATTGAACAGTTATAATTTGTAGGGAACGGTCTTGACCGTTCCGCATATTTGTAGGGAACGGTCTTGACCGTTCCGCATTATACCGGAGTGCGAAAACATTAGCCTCCTCTGTCCACATCGTCGGCTAATGTTTTCTGCATCCGGTATAGTACAGCATATCAAAAAAAGTGGTGTTATACCGGAGTGCGAAAACATTAGCCTCCTCTGTCCACGTCGTCGGCAAATGTTTTCTGCATCCGGTATAGTCGGAAATATGGTTGAATTGCCAAACAGTCAAAACATACAGTAGGGCGGGGGCTTGCCCCCGCCGGAAGCTCCCGTATGGCGCGGCGGGGGCAAGCCCCCGCCCTACATTTGCGGCACGTTATTCAATATAAAAAGCTATGCTTCTTATACATTTAGTATTATCAACCTTATTTCCGACTAACACCAAAAAAGTTGGGCTGTATGTCATCCTGAGCGAAGCGAAGGATCTTAAGATTCTTCGGCTTCGCCTCAGAATGACCATGAGCGGTAATTTTTGGGACGATATATAGTCGTTTCGATTCGAAATGAGCTGAAAACGAGCGCGAAACGACTGTTGTTCTATCGCGCGAAGTTTGAAGCTCAATTTCAAACGAAACGACAATACTGGAGGACAGGGAGGCGCGCCGCGTGGACAGGGATAAGGAAATAAAACTGAAACCGCTGCCAAAGCCTGTATACAGGCCTCCGTCCAACTCGCGCGAGGCCGGCGGCAGGGATTCCGACGCGCGCGCCGGCAAACGGTACGACGGCCGGCCGGCCGGGTCAGGGCGCGCGCCGGAGCAGTCCGGCGGCCGAGGGTCAAGGGGCGGCGCGCGTTACGCGAATCCCGAAAAAAGGGACGTGCAGCAGCCGATACCGGACGATTTCCCCATGGTGCCGCGGAAAGTCCGCCCGACGGCCGCCAGGGATACATACTCCGCCTCCGCGGCCGGGCGCGGCGTGTCCAGGAAGAAGCTCCGCATGAACCGCAAGAGGCGCGAGGCCATAAACATCACCACGAAAGCGCCCCGCAAAATCAACCAGAACGCCCTTTTCTGGGGGATCGCGGCGCTGGCTTTCTGCGTGTTCATTTTTGTGATAGTCTGGGGCTTTACCAAGAAGAACGCCTACGAGATCTTCGTGAACGACGAGTCCGTCGGCAAGGTGATGATGTCCAAGACCGTCGGCGCCGACAGCGTCCTGACCGCGGCGACGGCCCGCCTTAAAGAGGAGAACGGCGCGGACGTGCGTATCAACGAGACCGTCGGCGCGGAACCCGTCCACGTCTCCAAAAACGGCGCGCTGGGCTTCGACAAGATTGTCGCGGAGGTGGAGAGCCGCCTCACCTACGACGTCCTGGCCTCCGCGATCTACGTGAACGGCGAGATGAAGGGCGTTTTGAAGGACGAGAAGACGGCGGACGCGGCCCTGGACAAGGTCAAGGCCCAATACCGCCAGGCGGGGCTCAACATAATCTCCGAGGGCTTTGTCGAAGACGTGCGGGTCGAACCCGAATACGTCGGAAAAGACCGGATACAGAGCGCGGACGACGTTTTCGCGATCCTGACGTCCACCTCCAGCAAGCAGGATATCTATACCTTGGTCGAGGGAGACAGCCTTGAAAAGGTCGCGAAGAAATACGGCATGACGGTAGACGATCTGCTGCACGCCAACCCTGGGATCACCGTGGACACCAAGCTGAAAATCGGCCAGCAGCTCAATATTACGACGCCGAGCCCAGTCGTGTCCGTGCAGACCGTGGAGGAGGTCACGATGACCGAGGTCGACCCGATGCCGGTCCGCGAGCAGATAAACCCCGACGAGCCGGCCACCTACAAAAAAATAATCCAGCAGGGCGCGGACGGGCAGAAGGACGTCACTTACCGCATAACCAGGATAAACGGGTACAAGCAGGCCCCCGTGCCGGTGAACACGGTCGTGACCAAGGCCCCGGTGGCGCAGATAGAGGAGATTGGATCGAAATAGATAATGGATATATGATATTTTTTCCAACATATACTTAAATGTCACAGGCAGGGCTTCATCATGGGTTGTAATAAACACGATAAATCCTCTAGGGTCATATTTTCTTATGATTTTAGCCAGAGCAATACCATCTATTTCGTGATTCAAATTGACATCTAAAAAATACAGACCAGCAAGTGATTTTTTACTAACTGCTGCTATAATTGCCTCAGGATCACCTGTTGATAAAGCGACCTTAATATCTAAATCATAGATCATTATGCAATCCACAACACATTTGTGTATTTCATAGCGGTGTTTCTCATTGTCTTCACAGATAAACACACTTAACATATTAACTCACCTCTTTATTTACATTTGAAAGGATAACCTGTTGTATAAACTCACCGTTTTCGATAAGAGTAGATAATGCTGCATTCTTGCTTCGATTGATTATTTGGCGCGCGTTAAACAGTCCTAAACCTCGGTTTGCTCCCTTTGTAGTATAGTTTTCCTTGAATATTTCCGATATGGGCGGAATATTTGAATGTATTGGATTAATGATCCAAATTATCGTATTCTGATTGTCCAATGCAATTGCAAACTTTATATAAGGATTCTCTTCCTGCCGACAGGCTTCAATTGCATTATCCAATAAAATTCCGATAACTCTTGTGAATGAAACAATATCAAAATCGATCGAATCGATAATTTGCGCTATTTCTATATGTACATGGACACATCTTGCTCCTGCGCCTGCATAAGTTTTAATGCCATCAAGCCCTTTAAAGCGGGGACGTGAATATTTTGAAGTTTATCTATAGTGCTGTTTGTGTGTTTCATTCTCTCACCAATAGGTACTATATTTTCAGTAAAATAAGTTTCAAGACCTTGCAAATCGTTTTCTTTAATATACCCTTACTGCGCAGCGATGATATTTATGTAATCATGCCTGAATTTCCGCATTTCATCGTACATTTTTTCCAGATTTGACGTATAATCTTGCAGAACCTCCAGTAACTCCAGCTTGTGGGCATTTTGTATGGATTCCTTGATTCCTTTGAAGAAAACATATACAGCAATGAAAAGAAAAACCAGAAAAGCTGAACAAATCATGGTAACAATCAGGATACTCATTTTGGGATCACGAATAGTGGGCAGCAAAAAGAACATAACATATATTGCTTCAAAAATAATAAGCGAACCAAACAATACGTAATATTTGTACCTCCTTGTAACAAAATTACCTCTTTGAATTCTTATGAACACCGTTAGTTTTCCTCCAAGTTTTGAAATAATCAAGGCAATAGTATACATTAAAAAACAAATAAAATAGTATGTATATGTTTCTTCTCTAGTAGCATCTTTTGTTGAATCTCCTAATATAATCCACACAATATATGTAGCAAGCGTAGTTGACAGAAAAACGATAGCCGTACTGACTATAGAATATATTATACTATTATACTATATCTCGTGAGTTAAAAGTTCTCCAATGTAAATAAGTTGAAACAATCAGCGCACCCAAGAAGTTATACAATGAGTTTGCGAAGACTTAAAGTATAGCCA
>JGI20166J26741_10482226_pt1 | contig 15918 bp, 7 predicted proteins | sample TergutCu122P5_FD_26741 | JGI IMG/M metagenome (IMG submission 26741)
AGCGTGCTGCTCGAAACATGTTGAGGAGTGTAGTGTAACATATATATTGTTGAAGATTAAAAGAATTGTGCACTAAGTTGGTATTTTGAAAAGTCTATATCACCAGTGTTTCGCAGAAGCCTGCCACTCGTATCTTCACAAGACAGGCAATGTAGCACAACGTAATATTGTGGCTCGTTCGCGTAATTTTTATACCTCGTCGGCTATTCTAATGGCCTGATAGCGTTTCACTCGATGAGAACGCTTTTTTTGGAGAGTTAATGTCCCCAGTAACAATCAAACGTGCTTAGGTTTTCACACAAAGTGTCTAATGATTTCGTCCGATTTTTTTTCAACAGAATTTCATAAAGTCCCCAATGTTAAATTTTACGAAAATCACTCCAGTGGAAGCGGCTCTGATACATGCAGATGGACAACGTAACGAACGTAACGAAGGGAACAGGCACTTTTTGCGAGTATGCGACAAGCGCCTAAAAGATTTTGGGTAAAGGGAGGACAGACAAGAACTTTAAACAATTTCTGTTGGATTTTGTGTCATGTCATACACGTAACTTAATACATTAATCTTCATGGTTACCAGCGTGACAACCTCAATTTTAACGCTTACTACTTGCATTTGGGAGGTTCCCAGTTTGAATCTCGGCCGTTTAACCAATCACATTGCCTAACGTTCGACTGTGGTTTTTCTTCAAATGCCGGCAGATTACTTTGATTTCGTCCGTACCTTTCCACATCATTAAACTTCATTGCCCAGTCGCTGTATAGTCTGAGTTAATGGTAGGGTCTTTAAATAGAATAAAAATACGAAATACAAGAAGAATTTTTGACTAACAAATGTCAGGCCTATTTGAGAATAAATTTCCATATCAGACTGCTCTTCAGCGTTACTCACTGTATTACTAACAGAAAATCTTCAAACATACCGCCGTGAGATAATGATTGGTATCATAATTCGCTTTTTGAAATGAAGCGACATGATTTGTTTTTCAGTCTCACCCCTTGTCTATAGTAAGATGGGCCACCCGTCCGTTGAATATCATAATAATCCTTCAGAGAGCTGGTTGTGAAGTGTGCCCTAAATATAAGTCTTTCAGAATATCGTTCGTTGTTACGTTATTTGCAATACTGTGCTGAATTTTCTTTACCCACAAAAGTAAGAAATTGTATAAACCGGTTAAATACAACGTTTCGATAAACAGCATACAGCCATGTTAATAGATCTGTTTCTCGTTTAGTTAAAAAGCTGTCATCACACTCCTTTTCAGAATATGTAAATGGAAGCTTTCATAAAACAAAATTGCACATCACGTAAGTATATGAGGGAGTGAAGGTATAGCTCCACGCATTCTTAATGTTGAAAATAGAAGGAAGTGAGTGTCTAACTTCACGTTTCGGACAATTAAACTCCGGGGCTAGAACTCCAACACCTACTTAATAGGCGGCTGGTCGGTTTCCGAAACAGTTTGGATGTTTAGAAGAGGAGGTAAATCTGTTGCCCCAGCCGAAAATCTGAGCAAAATATCTCGGTCGCACAACCTACTTCCTAGTTACTATACCGACCACGCTCTTTCTTGTCCAGCTTTATACACGGTGGGTCAAAAGTAGGTATACAGTAATTATTTTTTTCTTTACAGGTATTGTGAGTGATGGCAATACTATCCTATATACTATATACTGTATACCTACTTTTGACCCACCTTGTATATACATGGCGCTGAGTCCTGCTACATACGTTAATATTTCCTCAGTTAATCTAGATGTCCCCGCTTTTATTAAATGCCGATTGTCGAATGTTGTGTTAGGAAGGGCTCTCCATTATCCTTATCTTGAGTAAGACCAATCAGTCTCATACTCCACCATATTCCTTGAATTATTTTATGAATATCATCCTCTTACTTAAGCCTAGACCTTCCAAGCGGCCTCTTTTCCTTAATTTCCCAACCAAAACCTGTATGTGCCTCTCACATCTCCTCCATCAACATGTCCTTCACATCTTATTCTTCTTATTTCATCATCTGAATTATATCTGATTAGCAGTACCATTCATTGGAAGTGGGATGTGGGGGCATGGATTGGATCGAGCTGGCTCAGGATAGGGATAGGTGGCGGGCACTTGTATATGCGGTAATTAAACTTCGGGTTCCATAAAATGCGGGGAATTTCTTGAATAACTGAGAACCGGTTAGCTTCTCAAGACGGACTCTGTTTCATGGAGTAAGTAAGTAAGTAAGTAAGTAAGTAAGTAAGTAAGTACCATTCATTAGGCTCTTCATCTTGCACTTTCTTCGAGCTTCCGTTTTGCTTCTTCGTGAGAAGCCCAAGTATCTTTATCAGCACATTATTCTCGAGCATATTCAAACTAGGATGAGTATTTCTTTGCTGTGAAACTGACAAATATTTACACCCATGCATATAAAGCAAAATGCAAGTGTTTGTGTGTGTGCGTGCGTGTTTAGTCTGTATATTTTTAAATATCCCATGTGAAAATAAAAGTTTATGGACCAATTGTCGCAGGCACCTTCAGAGAATTCATTAATTTTTTTATCGAATGCAAACATTTCCAGAGTCCTGCCTAAGAGATTACTTACGAAATCTTAAAAGTTTAACTGGTTCAGGCGCTGAAACCAGGCGATTTGGCCGAGCGATGAGAATTCTGCAGAGAAACCTTAACCGTAACTGAAAACGAAAAGAACTTATCCTCAAGGTTCGTTCTTAAAGGTGATAAATTTTTACGTATCAACAATTAAGTGACCCGGCATAATGTCCGTGTCTGCGAACAGAAAATGCGTATATCAACTATGTTAAAATAGCTAATATTAACCTAATGCACGGTGTGCATAACTTCAAAATAGAAAATCTTGATGTCACCCTCGAGCACGGAAGAGATTCGCCAAAAATAAAAGTGTTCATTGCCATTTCAAAGAAAAGTTCTCTGGCCCTTGCTTTTTCTTGGAAAACACAGTAGATATAAACCCTCATTTTATGATTTCTGTCTCAGTTGGAAAAGAATTTTAATGACTTTATCTTCGAAGAAGTTTAGATGCCACCTGACTTCCACGTGGCCGTCCGGAACCACTTCAACGCGCACCTTCCCGGATGGTCAAACGACAAAGCAAGTAACGTGTCGACAGATATGGCTGACAAGACCACCGCATTTATCCTTATGACTTCCTCCTGTGCGAATGCAGAGAAGACAAAGAGTGTTTTCCCTTCCGAGCTGCGATCTTTGCCAGATTTGTCGCTGCAGATCATAAATTCGATACCTGCTTTTACTACGGACACTGTCCAGAGTTTAAGACCAGTTGGATTATCGTCTAAACATCTGCCATGTCACACTCACAGCATGTACCCAGTCCTGTGACGTGTGTGTGTAAAACTTTGGGCTTCTCTACCGACTGATGAAGGTGCGAACTTCTTATTACGCCGCATTTGTTTTCTATATTATTTTGAAAAAGATAAGCCCCTCGGTTACCCCCATATGTGAACCACTTTTGGGGTTTCTAAAATAACGTCTCGTACTTTTAGTGGAAAGGCAAATTGGAAGTAACTAAAAGCAAAACTCTTTCGAAATACTAGTATCTAAGAAAGATACGTCGGTGCGGAATTTAGGCTATTGCATAACTCGTAACTTCGTGACTTACACAGAACACGGTAATCGTCAGGATAAATAAGTCAAGAAAGTTTGGATAAGCTGGGCACGACGGCAACAAGTTTGGAGGTGACCGCTTGGAAGACAGAGAAGGAGATAACAGAGTAACACAAGGATGGATACTGGAGTAACCACAGGGTGCAATTTTCAGTCGCGTAGGTTATTACGAACTAATATTCAGATTTAAGTTTACTATTACACCAAACGGCAAACATGGACAACATTAAATTTTTCCCTAAATATTGAAGTCATGTCTTATACCATACGTTTCAGCAAATGTACGAACAATGGGCCTAGGTTTCCAAGAGAGTTAATACCAAAATTTGCAAATCGACATGATTCTTAACAAGTTTAATTAGTCTTCGATCCCCAGAACTTATTTCCCTAAAATGTTTTGTAATATTATCCTCTCGTTGCTTTCAAACAGGCCTGCAAACAGTAGTCCTGTATTTTTCTTGTTTCTTCCACCCTACATTTCAATTTAAACATGTGATCACTGAATCTGAATATTTAATGTTCCCATTTTCTCTTATATTTTCATCCAACTTTCACAGCCGCATACTTTGTCGACAGTGAAGTAGTAATAGGAGGCTTGAGAAAAATGAAATAATACTTTCATCATTGTAAATAATATCACCGACGTGATTAAAAAAATATAATCCTGGAATGTTTAATACGTTTGGGAAAAATGAGAAATTTAAGAAATAAAAATTATCAGGCGAAAAAGTAGAAGTGACTAGAAGAAGAAGTCTGAATTTTACATAAAAAAATTTGTGTAACAGATCAACCAAAGCACATCGGTAAAATCATTTTATCGCATATTATGTATTAGCCACAGGTTTCGGTCGTTCTTGCGACCATTTTCAGGGAAACGGTTTGGGGTGTGTTTTTAAAATACATTACTGACATTACGTCACAATGAGAGCAGAGAATTTTCCGTGGTCAACTGAATAGCCATAGGTCTCAACCTAGCAGAGATGAAGTTACAGGTTTCATTGGCTTACATGCCTCATTACTGTCCTACTTACTTACTTGTTACTCGTATTTACTTGTAATTTTTAGTCTTTCCTCAAAGTGTAACCTCACATCTGACATATAAAACTATGTATTAGTTCCGCTAGCCTCTCCACACAAATGAAAGCTCTCTAAAATAACGCACTTGCACCACTGTTGCCTACAGCGAGGCATCACATGCCGGGGCCAGTGCGCGGCGTGGGCGGCTGTCCAATCGTGACCTGCCCCGGAGCGATCGTGTGCTTCAAACAACCCCCCATCCCGCCCCACCCCACTAACCCATGCAACTATGTGGGTTTTAATACAGAAAAACAAAACAACCCAAAAAATAATACTAACTGTTCTAGGTAAACATTACTTATTCACCTAAATGCAACCCAGAGCAGAAAATGGAGGTAACATAAGCTTCAATCAGAAATATTTGGGATCAAAAGGTCATCAGCTTCCTCAGCATATTGCGTTCCATGGAATATGTACGTAGCTACAGCAATATTCAGGGTGTCCCTCACCACAGTTGAATACTGAAAGATGAATTATCACATTTGAATTCAATCAGTTCTGATCGGAAGCCTACCGAAATGAACTCTTCTACTTGGGAACTGCAATGGCCAGCCGACCAAGCTAAATCAATGCCTGACAACTCACTTACTTGCTCAGAAAGAGAATATTCGTCTCTTAGGTCAGGTATCATCCAGAATTAAATTTAGAAAATGGGAATCTTACATTAGAGACACAGACTTCAAATGCTGTGTCGTCAAGAAATAAATGTGCAAAGACCCTAATTCGAGTCACCCATTAATGATGTTAAAATTTTAATTGAGGGAAGTTAGAAAAAATTCAGTATTGTGACGTAAAAGAAAGCAGAGAATGGTATAAATTGTATTAGAGAAAGGCTGAATTTTTGCAAACAAATGCAAGAAAATTTAATACTGGCGATAGCAGCCTTTCACATTTTTATCAAGATACTTTTATATATACTTGTCTTTTAAAAAATAAATTCTGACGCGATTGTGCATATATATATGAGTAAACCCGGTGTCGTTCTTGTGTTTGATCCACACAGTTCGCTGAAACCTGCCACCAGCAACACGAGGTAATTTTAGTATTAAAAGTAACAGGATTTACTAAAAGCATAACAATTTTCAAGTAAACAGTCCATGAGATCTGCCTTCTTTCAGGATTTAACGCAATGTTGAATAGTAATTGCTAACCGATGTTTCGAGACAACTTATCGGTACCATCTTCAAGGGTCAAACACTTTATTGACCCTTCGAGATGCGACAGATAAGTTGTTCCGAAACGTCGGAACTACCATTCTACGATGCGAAAATCCCGGAAGAGCGCAGATCTCATTCACACGGCGGCTGAAATCAACAGTACGTCTTGGGATTCACTTCTTCTTCAGTAATACGACCAGAGAGGACTAACAGATCTTAGACAAGTATTACATTTAAAAGTTCCTTATCCTGCAAATGGAATTAGAATTTGTTGGTCTGAATAATAAGTTGTACAAGATGCACGGTATATATATATTAAAGTATTAAAACAAATACCCAAGTTGGAGATTTCCTTTTACACTAAAAATTTATGAGAAGCTTTCAGTGGTAAAACCAGTTACATAAAGGCCTAGGACGCTTAAAAAATAGCAACTTTTTGGTTTCTAACTGTTTTTAAAAATGCCAAGTAAAAGAGTTTAGTTTTGATTGAAAATACTGATTGATGTTATGATTTTTACAGGAACGGGGATGTACAAAATTATACTACGTAATGCATATAAAATTAATTTTTTTCAGCAATTTTGTAGTGGGGCAGATTATAATATATATAGTGAAAACCCGGAAATAATGGTGAGGGAACTGGTCGTTTTGTATTTAGCTTTACTATTTCAGAATTCTACGGAACTGTTCAGGGAGACCCATAAATTAACAAATGCAGCCTCACAGTGCTCCAGGCCGAGATTCTAACTGAATATCTGTTTTGGCGCTGAGCCAGCATGCTCTGTAGCAGTACCTAAATTGCTTTACGAAGGCACGACCTATAGGCAACCTAAGTCTTAAGTTATAAGCTTTTCTCTAAATTGAGAAGTCTTTTCCCATTTACGCGTGTGGAATGTACATAGTCAAACTCCGAGAAGTGTGGCTGAAGACTTGAGGTTGAACCAGACTGCCGCCTTGCTAGGCCTACCGCTGTACGCAGGACCCATACATTCCATCAGTGCGCACTTGACAGGGTAAAACAACCGTTTTGAAAGAATTTATAATGCCTTCATTCCTTCAAACGTACCCATACATGTCCCTGTCTGGAGTTCCACATGTAACTCAAAATATCTTAAAGTCCAACCCGTCCAAAACAGATATCACAGCGGCACTCTCCTCTCACGAATGCGCGACACCGTCAATACTAATCTCATTCAAAACTCCATCCACCGAATCACAGCCGAATATTTTTCCAACTCTCCTTTCCATTCTAAACCCCTAATTTTGCGAAAAGGAAATTACACCTTAGACAACCGGATTTCTCTGCATACAAAATATAAACTTAAAATGGCGGAACATATTTTGATGTAAACATTTCACCAGCAGACACGTTTTTTAAAAATAGTTTTTACTTATGTTTTTTTAATTACTTCTATTTCGTTTTGGTTTAAGGTGTTCATATTTATTTAAACTGGTTATGGAAATAATTCTGTAACTTTTTTGTACATACTGTAAATATTTTTTAGAAACAAGCATTTTATAAAAATTCACATATGGTGATTAGCGGATATAAAAAATTATTAGTTGTACATTTGATTGGTTCACCTCTGTAAGTAGACTACTGTCACTTTATTAATATTTTCATAATTATTCTCAAATTTTAACAATTATTCCAGGTTTGTAATTTTAAACATGTGCACACTAGTAGAAATGTTACTGATACAAGGTAATGCCAAACTTGTAGTCCCTCAGAACGGAGAACTCATTTCAGGTCCAGGCCAAAATAAATGGGAATTGTGATAGGAAAATTGGAAATAGGATATGTTTTCCTCTGTGTAATTAGACTGCCCACAGCAGCATCATTCTGTCAATCCTCCGTACTCATTCATTTTTATAAATCGTCGTTACATGATCTAAACGACAGAGAGCGTCTTTAAATAACACACTTTCAGGAACGTAGCTTACGTGATCAAATACTTAAATCCATGACCAAGAACTGTATATACGAATTCCAGTATATTTAAAAAAAAAATCCCCATTTTGCAGCTGCACGCTTTTGGATCGCCCGACACAATACAAATTTCGGTAGTAAACAACTGAAAAAAAAAACAGGATGTCTTTGCCTGTGTAATGTGTTTTGTCGTTCTTGAGGAGAAACAATGATAACAGAACGTTTCAAAATAAATAAATAATGAGGGAAGTAATAAAGGAAGTACGGTCTTGACGATCCGAGAATCAAACCCGGAAGAGGCAATAGTTTCAGTACCCATCCTGACCGACCCTGGGGCCCAACCAGCCTTCGGTACAGGTCTCGTTCCTGGGCGTAAAGCGGCCGAAGTGTGGCGTTAAACTCCCAACCTCCATCTAGCGTCGAGGTTAAAGAACGAGTACAGCTATACCTCTACTTCTTCTTTGTGCCTTCATGAGAAGTTGTAGGATAAATTTTACCAGACCTTAAGTAGATAATCAATGCTTTACGCATAATTAAGCAACCTCAAACGTCACATCACCTCGCTCTCTGCAATGCAGTATTCATAATTTTCTTGCCTCGATTAGCAAAGGAAGAGACTATAAGTGTACCTGAACGTAGAAGGAATTAAAATGCAAGCCGATAGAGATACATGCTTTTTTTCAAGTCTATTTTGAGTCAGAAGCAACTATGTCTCACATTAAGGTCCAGAAGATATTCTCGGCCCCAATCCTTGAGAGCGATGCGGTAGTAATTGTGCAAAGTTGTGAACATAAACTAGCGACGTTAGGATTTTCATGGAACAAACAGACGTCATCTGGTGAGGTAGGAAACGACTGTGTGGGTAGGGCACAGTGCATTACCATACCATTGTCGTATCACTGAGATTAGTTTCCAGGTCTTCAGAGGAAGTGGGTGGAGTTGGTGCAGGCAAAGGTAGCCAACAAATATGACTTGGTTTCGAAACGCGAAACCTGAATCTCAGCAGAAAATTACAGCGTTATTTGGGATTGCACTAGCAGTTCCGTTGGGATTCAATGTTTCTCCGGCCGTCTTTGAAGTGCAGTGTCTGTGAAAGATGAATTGGTAAAGATATGAAATCAGGCTGTCATTTTTGGTAGTTTCTGTGGGGAAACTAAAAAAAAAGTCACTAATCTTCTGTGCCTGAAGAGCCAAATTGCTGGCAAGTGCCTAAAATATAAAATTCGAAGAAAGAGCAAAGATGTTAATCATCCATTCGCAAAAAGAAATTTAAAAGATCACTCAATTAAATATGCCTTTTTGCCTTTCTCTTCCCTTCTGTTACTTTCAACTCATATTGTGTAGTCACAACAATGGAGTCTCTTGAAACACGAGAAATGGGCAGAAAATGTTCAAATTTAAGAGAAGAGTCTTTAAATAGGAAATAACAAGGTAGTTGATGATTCTAAAAGACAGCAAAAATCTCGTACTATAATGAAATAACAAATCCCAGGGCGATATCAAAAGAAATGCACAAACTGATATCGGATGTATGGTAAAAGAAATGGGAGAATTCCCAGTGGTTTTCATGAATGGGCATGTTCTTCAATTTTGCGTGGGAAAGAATTGCGGTAAGAATTCTTTGTGGGGAGGAGGGGGAACAACCAGCCAAGCCAAGGTCTTGTCTTGTCTCACAGGTGTCAGTAGAGTTGCAGATTTACAAGGAGATTGTGTGAAAGTGGGTATTATGCAATCGATCATCCATGGAAAATTTTCCCAGTAGTCATATCAACGCATTGTGTTTGTTGCTGATAAAACGACGGTAAATAAGTAACAAGTAAATAAAATAATCATTATAATTTGAAACAGTCTATCTCAGATTGTTAAAGTCAAAATCCAGCTTTAAAATTATTTCCGCATTTACTAGGTGTACACTGGCATAAATGGACTAACTTATTCTGTGTCCCATATGTGAAAGAACTACATGTCTCTCGTTCCATTTAATCACCATCTGTAGGTTATTCTCAGGGGGCGATGACTCCAGCCCTGGCCGGCTGCCGGCCATTCCTCAGGGGTGGCAGATGCGAATATACAGCCTTCATCCACCCAAGACTGTCTTTACGCTTTAAAGAGCCAGGTCCTAGGGGTGGTGAATCTGTTTGTGCAGAACACAGCGAATCTAAAGGAGTAAACCTTGAAAAATCATCTCCAATCCAACAGTGTGAGAGTTGTGCCTATGGGATGAATGGCAGTGTGTCGTGAACGGCGCCTTCTGGGATATCAGGCGACCTCCCAAATGTAACCTAGCCTTACCAATTAAGGCGGCTTTTCTCGGTGGACTGGATTTTTCCTCTCCACCATTTGGAAGAGCATAGGAAGTCTGAACTTAGGGAGCGCTCCTTTAACTGGGGACTCCAGTAAGGATGCTAAGGGGCTCCAGTCATGGGGACCTCCTGTACTTGGAGGCTCCGCAAGGGGCAACCGAGCAAGATACTTGCAAATCAGAGTCAAGTGGGACTCCCGCTAGATGGGAGGAATACTTGTCCAGTGCAGTGAAAGTTCTGGGAATCTTGATGTGTTAGCAGAGAATCTTGGTACACTAGACCTCCGGAATAGAAACAAGAATCGTAGCGGCGCTGCCAAGAGGCGAGCTGGGAAGGTCAGGCTGGCGGAGGCTTCTGCTTGCGACTCTGCTGACAGCCAAAATCAGCAGGGCCTCCTAAATCGAGGTCTCCGTCCCAGAGCAGTCAGAGTTGCACCCCGCAGGAGCTCAGCACTTCTGGGCTCCAGACAGAACGAGGTGAAGTACCATCGAAGCACGGGCCTAGTAAAATATGGGCCCTTGACTCCGGAAGGTAGTAGGCTTTTACAGAGTCCTGGCAACCGCCACAGATCCTCTGGTGGCTCTCCTGACACCGGGCAGGCGAAGAAACCCGGACGTAACAGGCATCTGAGCTATATCAAGGCTGGGTCTGAGGACGACTATCAATACATGATGGCTACCCGAACGTGCAAGTCTCAAAGGAGAAATTCATCGACATCCATTTTGATATTGGAGGGCTTGTGGATGGGCTCGCTGAGGAGGGGTTCATCCCAAGTTCATCTGGGCCTACTGAGATAAAAGGGTGCTCATTTTGGTGTGCCAAGACGAAGAGATCTGGAACTGGCTGGGTAGCAATGTATCAACTTTGAAGGAATAAGATGGTTCTAGGCTCAAAATAATGGGTCTGGAGTCTGTCCCTACCTACAAGGAGTGATGGCTCGGGTTTCCAGGCCCTGTGGAGGATACAGAGCGCTAACTTCAGCGACTCCGTAGGCTGAACCAGGCATTGAATACAAGCCAAAGGAGAGTTTATGAAAGCAAGGGGGAATCTAACGGGGTCTGCACTTTTCTCAGCACTGACTCGACGTCAGTCGTTGGTTGGAGAGGATAAAGTGGAGTCCTTTCAGCGGCTTGGGGCAGGTAAAATTTTCCTTTCCCGGCGTCAAAACAAATGGGAGGAAATAAGAAAAACGCAGGAGAGGAGGGGGAGGAGGAGAAGGAGGCAATAGTCGGAAGTGAGGTTGAGCATGGAGTATCACTTCTCATGCTCAACCTCATCTAATAGTCTGTAATACCTCATCAAATAGTTTCACTTTTCTCGGCATTCCATTATTCAAAATTCAATAATGTACCGGCATATTTTGTGGGTCAGGATAGCCCAGTCGGTACAGCAACTCGCTACGTGTTAGACTGTCCGGGGATCGAATCCCGTCGGGGCGAGATTTTTCGCACCTGTCCAGACCGGCCGTGGGACCCACCCATCCTCTTTTACATTGGGTACCTGCTATTTCCGTGGGGGGGATTGACCACCCACCCCATCTAGCGCCGAGATTAAAGAGAGAGTACAGCTGTACCGCTACTCCACTTCTGAGTCTTCGCGGCCTGCTACAGGGTGAAATTTACTGACATAGTTTTATATACATCATCATTTTATTACAGAATTAGAATTCACTATATAACTGCTCTATACTTCAACCAACACATACTAAATAATTTTTAACTTGCACTATTTTATATTTAGCCATTCTTATCCTATACCTTAAATTTTTATTCAAAAGTACAATTTTATCCGAAATTATATATTTTTAATATTATTAAGTGATTGTGACTCGTTTAACTACAGTTGTATTCTTGTATCAATAACTTTACCCTGACAATGGCCGGATTACTAGCCGCAGCATGTTGGTGAATATATTATAAATACAAATACTCCATAAAATTGAAGTGCATTTGATGGCTGTTGATACATGTTATACACGTAAATGTTCAGGTGGTTGAGGGGTGTGTACCTTATCCAGCGCGTGGAAAATAAGAAACGAACACTGTTTATTTCGTGAATACAATGAGAAGGAAGCACCTCTCAGATTCAGACATAGACATTAAAATAATATTAAATAAATGTGGTGCTATTGCTTAGCTGATTCACCAGGCCAGAAGAGCACTCAGTGGGGCAGTGCAGTTAACATTCAGGATTTATCGGATTCGGCTATGTTCTTAAACAACTAGCAGAATGTAAGCTTCTCAAGGTCTTTGATCTATCGAGTTAGTTAACAAAAGAGTATTAAAAATGGACAACTGCTTCCTAGTTTGTTTAACGTATGTGGATTTACTGTGCAATATAACAGCCGTGTACCGCTATCACAGCACGACTGATGTGCCATTATTTTGAGTACCCAGCATTACACATAATGGCGTTAAGGATTCCGGAAGCTTTAGGAGAAAGGTAACCAGTATTTAAATCAACGCAACTAAAAACATAAAGAGACAGTTCTCGCATGTAGCCTGAACCTATCCATTTCAGGCGGAAAAACTTGCCTTTCACTAAAACGCCCTTGCTACTACTCCTTGGTATTGTGTTACCGCCTCTACGTAACAGTCTACAGAGTGATGTATTACTGCAGATTATAAAATAAAATGTAGGATAGCTTGGCGGTATAGAAAATTAGCTACGGTTAAACTTTCCCTGGATAATCTACAGACTCGAGACCACGCCCGAGTCAAATCGAAAGCCGAAGCCTGACCTCATGACCTCTTTGTCTCACTGCCCTATATACAGTATTGTATCAACATCATACTAGAGTCCAGAACCTAACCCCTCTACCGTGAAAGAAGACCAGCTGCTAGTGACACAAAATATATAAGAGGCATTTCTCCTTCATTACCTAAGAGTAAAAAGGTAAATTTTACCCTATAGCAGGATCTTAAGACACAACAGGGGATTATAAATATAGCTTTACTCTTTCTTTAACCTCGCAGCTAGATATGGGTGAATGGTACATGCCATGCCCCGGCCGGTTTACCCCCGAGAGGGATCTGGTAAGCATTGTAGAGGAGGCTGTGTTTCAGGGGTGCGAAAAATCTCGTCCCCAGTGGGATTCGATCCTCGGACCATCCAGGTGTACTTACGATTATGCGAACATTTATTGCGTCAATCTTAATAGACATCTTTTTACATCCATTAGAATACTCACACAACTCCACTAGAGGTTGCGGCACTTTTCAGGCATCATCAAACCCAGTATACACAAATGATGAATTTCAATGAGCTCTAGGTGTGGGATGTTACGCAGCCATTATAGGCAGTTGCTTACCGACATGCCGATTCAACCTATCAGCCACATCTTTATGGGTCTCCTTGGACTGCTTGAACCTTGAAGATTGGATAGATAGTTTGCCCCGAAACGTCGGTAAATAACTAACAATCGACGCTGCGTAATATACCAAAAGAGAGAAGATCTCATATACACCGCGACGGAAACATGTGATGCACTTGATGTATTTTTGACCGTGCATCATAGTATAGACTTTTTCAAATTACCAAATTAATGCACAATTCCTTTATTCTTCAACAATATGTACGTTACACTACGATCCTCAACATGTTTCAAGCAGCACCCTACTCATCTTCAGGAGGACAAATTTTATTACTACAACCTCTGGTATCGTCACTCTCTGTAAACAGCCGTACTCGGTCCGCTCTCAACCCGCATACTGTACGACTGTTTACAGAGAGTGACGATACCAGTGGCTGTAGTAATACAATTTGTCCTCCTGAGGATGAGCAGGGTGCTGCTCGAAACATGTTGAGGATCGTAGTGTAACGTACATATTGTTGAAGGATAAAGGAATTGTGCATTAAGTTGCTAATTTGAAAAAGTCTATGTAATACACTTGTTAAAATTGAAAAGCACAAAAAGTGTTTAGTTTTGTCATCCGAAAAAATGTTTCTAACCTAGTTAAGAATAATATAATTATATTAACTGAAAGCTAATTTTCTTGTTATAAAACCTTAGGGTTTTTACATTTTAAATGTTGTAACAAGTTTCTTTATTTGTTCAGCGCTTCAGCCAACTGTTGGAATATTATTTACGTACATTTTTGTCGCTTCGAATTCGTATTGTAGATACCAGAAAGTTATCATCTCTTGTAACGCTTTTTATTAACGTAGTTTTTTTATGTAACTCTTCAATAATTGCGTCTTTGTGTTCGTGTTGGTTTTCACTTTTGACACAGGGGTGTTCAGAGCAGGTGTTACCGTGCACGGTATAGTGAACGTATTGCTGGCTTGTCTGGTCTGGGTAAGATATGTCATTTACCTAATTTGAAGAGCTAATAAAATAAATTTCCTCTTGTGTGTTATAGTTTTGAGTATTGAAGCCCCTGATAAATATCGTAGCTCGGTTTGTAGCCGGCGTTCAATATTTTATAAACGACTAGTATTTCAGAACAAAAGGCACAAACGCCTTATACACACGGTAGTAATAGGGGTTAATTTCAACGGTACCATGTGAGTGCTCGGTAAAACGTTACTTCTTAAAAACATTTTAAATAACTCGACAGTGTTTGAAGAATTGCTATTTGTGTCATTAAAGTGCAGCGCGAAATAACAGAACGGGTGTTTTGTTATCTATCAACAGAACCTCATATTGTTCCACCTGCTGTCACAAACGCTGGCGATGTAGTCATAAGAGTGTAACCGAAAGTTTTATCTGACGTGGAAGAAATGACACGAACTGCATTTGTGAATAAGCCATGAAGATATACAAGGGAAAGAAGTTACAGCCTTACTTATTTACTTACTTCTTCTCATGTAGCGGAGTCCTTCTTGGGAAGCTAACCAGTTCTCAGCCAGTATAGAAGTTCACCGAATTTTATGGGCCCCGAAAGTTCATTACCGCATTTACAAGTGCCCGCCACCTGTCTCTATTATTAATCTTGCAACAGACGGGGAGTGTTTCATGTCCCGGCTGCCTTGTTCTGGAAGAAATGCCTCAAGTAACGACTCAGTAGGAGGCTGGGTTTACGCCAGATATGGCCTGGAAAACTTGGAGAAAAGGAAAAGATCTTGTCCTACCCAGGGATTGAAATACGATATTCATATTGTCCAGCACGTAACCTAATATCTATACCCACCATGTTATACAGGCCCCAGATTGAAAAAGGTAAAATTTACATAAATCTTAGTCAAGGGTGATATTTTTTGGTGCTGTCGATTGTTAAGTTTGTACAGCGTTGGTGATGGACTGCTAAATGGATAAACGGATAGACGAACGTAAAACTTTGGTATAAAGATACTGACAGGTAAAAACAGAAGTTCTATGAGAAAACCTGCCCCAATGACACTTATCCTTGAAGTATCCAGCACTGACTGGCCTAATATGGAACCTGAGCCTTCGTGGTTAGAGACCGCCAACTAACAGCTTGAGTCATATCACGACTTGACACTGTATTTGGTTCAAAAGAAATGCCACGACTTAATTTCGGAATGCCGAAATATAAGATATTTATTACAAATTTGTGGAGGAAACGTCTCTGCCATTAAGTAGTTTGTGTCAGAGAGAAAGAGTTGCAAAGTTTACGCACTGCATATCGCCTCTGACCTTAGTACAACCGCCTCCCTTACCTGCAGAACGTATAACTGGCACTCAGCTCTGAATCGTCCGCATAACCACGGTGCTCATTATTAACCCTTAGGCTACTAATGTCATATATATATATATATGGAGCTCCTAGTAAAGCCAGAAATGCTAACGTCCTATATATATGGACCTACGTTTGGCAACGCTGAAACAGTCTCTTTCTATTT
>JGI20166J26741_10483337_pt1 | contig 15912 bp, 6 predicted proteins | sample TergutCu122P5_FD_26741 | JGI IMG/M metagenome (IMG submission 26741)
TTTTTTTTTTTTTTTTTTTTTTTATCTGATCATTGCATGAAACTGATTGACAAAAAAAGAATATATGCATAATGATATATATAAAAATAAATATTTCATTACCATTAATACTGTCTAAAATTTAATGCAAAAGCACAGTGACCAGGAAAATTGTAGCAAGAGTATGGTCTTCTGAACTGTCAGGCCATGTAGTTTTTTTAGATACTGTTTCAGAGGACTCTGCTGCCCCACACTTCTGGGTGGAAGCAGGAGGTTCCTCTGACCATGGATAGCCACCTACCAAATTACATGGTATCATATCACTAGACTGTATACTTGACACCAATAAGAGAACTTAAAATTTAATATGTGAAAAGAAAGAGTTCTTTCAAGATTTGAGGTATTCAGAATGGTGAGGTCTCATATTCTGATTGTTTGGATTATGGTAACATATTGTCAAGTATGTGGCTAATGTTTTCAAGGAACCACACTGCCTCCATCCTCAAAATGCAGCATGTTCTTCAGCAACACTGATATCCAGCCAGCTGACAGAATGGCTTCATAACCTTAAGACAGCAACACAGTAAAACAATGTTAAATCAAGATAAGTTAACTTGAAATACATAATTCCAAGCATGAGACATTCCCCAACTTTAGACATAGTGTTTGGTGTAATTTTTTATGTGGTTCATTAAAAAATGACATTATTACAGACTTTTGATTAATGGAAGTCAGATAAGTTGAAATAAAGCAAGACTCCAATTGTCTGGAATCCAATTATGCAGCACAAAAATTAGAAATTTCTAGTAAGTGATTATTTTCTTATGAATTACTGTGTGCTGGCATGTTTTTTTCATAAAGTGTAATAAATTATGTATTGACATTTAACAATAAATACAAGAATGGAGGTTGTAATTACCCAATTATATCACACCATCACAGCTTACAACAAAACATCAGGATTTACACCAACCTTGTAACAGGCACATGTGCACTGAAAAAAATTGGTTATTCAAAATTACACAACACAAAGCCCAATTTTTTGGTTCCAAGCACTTTGAGTTAACAAGGTTTTACTGCATGGCTTCAAATTTTATGTTAACACCTAGTGAATCACAGTAAATATAACACCACAAGATGCTTACATTATATAAGAAATTTTTTTCATGTCCAGCAACACAAAACCCTGCAATAGCACATAAATCTGAACCCAAATGGCATGTGTTGTAACACATTGTTTAAATCTGCTTTAAACTGTAACAGATGTGTAAACCAACTTCAGGTAAATTCTACTACATGTAGCAAGAGTTCTGCCACACTACTAGCACAATGGTACAGAACATACAAATACTGGTGATACATGCCATCCTCCTCAGTGCAGCAGAAAACTGGGGGACTTCTCACACCATCCCCAATGGATGTGAAAGCTAACACTGATATGCTGTAATTTGTATACTTTCGTAGGCTCTGGATCGTTGTTTTCAGGGAAGTTGTCACTTTTGTTTCCTGCTCATCTTTTCCTGAAATCATTTTAACATTAGGCAGAGTGCTACTTCTGAGGGAAAATGCTCAAGTATGAAACACAAACAATGCAGTTAAATTAATATTTATTGTCCAAATGCTTGTGTAAAAAGTAGTTGCTTCAGAGACAATGGCTTAGCATTTAAGTCTTCTAAGACCATTGAGAAATATTTTCCTTCAAGTTTTTGAGTATTATTTGTTTCACTTGAGTTAAAATTGTTTCAAATTTAATTAAGCACCATGCCAAGAAGATGTATGGAGAAGTGAGAATATAACTTTACACACATTCTTAAGCTCAGCACAAAGTGGTTGGCTTTGAACTGTGGCTACTTCAGCTCTTGGTTGAGAGACTTGGTTTCCTTTATAAAAGTTGCTGCATCACAGTAGAGCCAATGTGAATGATGGGAAAAAGAGAAAAATCTCTACTTCTTTTGGGAATAAGCCCAATTTCTCAATCATCTAGGCAGTAATGCACTCACTATAGTGGGCTAAGCTAATCCAGCTCCTTACAGTAGGTGCACTGCTGGTAATTAACAGATATAACAGGAACCAACTATTGTGTCATTAAGTCTACTCAGGCCATGGTAAATGCCCCACAGATGACAGAAAGATGACACTCATGGCTCTCAACTCTCTGCCTACAGCTGTATTCCACTCCAACCCCTCTGGCATGCACCAGTCAGCCCAAAAACACTTGCTATTAGTGAAGATATGATACAGTTATCAAAACCAACATTCATGTGAATGGAATGGCTACATAACTGCAGGGCAATATAAGAAATATCACAGGAAGGAAAAGCATAACAGTTCAGGGCATACGTGACGACAGCCAATCCATGGACTTAGTCCTGTGGCCTGAGTACACTTAGTACTAAAAAATATTTTGCCTACTGACATGGTAAAATAGCATCACAGGTTATGTAATTTTGTACAGACAAGAAGAGAGAGTTCTTTACCAACCACAACAATTTTTGTGCATTGTACACACTGTCAACTACATTATTTTAAACTGGAAGTGAAAACACTTTAAAATTAGCTCATGAATCTCTGACGACTTGTTAATAATCTACAGGTGAAACCAAAAGATTTCTTCCTTGTACATAAAAAGTAACTATGTTGCTTCCTCTTTCCTACAGCTGACTTAACAAGGAAACATCTGACTATGTACTTAAATATACTCCATGTTCTTGTCAACATGTGTAGCAGTCCACTGGCACACCAAATTTGGAAAACACAGATTATGTACACAGGATGATATCAAGGTTTTCTACAAATATGCAGACTTTTTCAGCTAGTTTAAATTTTCCCTGTAACCTAACTAGATGTTGGCTTGTTGATTTTGATGATTTTCATAACATAATTTTAAAATCAAACATAAATCATATATAGCTTCAGGGTCAGCTACCCCTGCCAGTCCCCCATTGAAAAATTCTGGGTGCACCTTTGTAGCAGTTACAGGTATCAAAGTGCTGTGCAAACATTGAAAGGGTTTCTTAATGAGAATAAAATATATTCCCCATTCTTTTAATTACATGGATAAATTTTAAGTTCCCAAATTCAGTGCTGTTCTGTCTCTATACATTTTAGTGACTACACACTGCAATACTGAGAGGGAAAGCAAGCATATTCTGCATGAGTAGTGGATACTTCTTCTAGTTTGTAATAAACCGCTTTACTTTCCCTCATTCAAATCCTGACCTCATGAATATGAATCTACAGAAGAAAACACTGCTGCCCTGTTGCACACTGGTATTCATGTATTATATTTATAATGTTTCTTCATGCAGCAGTCCAACATAAAGCCACATAATGCCAAGTTCCACAACAGCAGAAGGCACCGACAGTGCATTACTTGTAGTACAGGGAGTCCGTGAGGAATGGGTTTCTGGGATGAGAGGGTTAAAGCAATAAAATTACCCACCATACCATTCTTCAGCGGGCTGATGTGACACTTTGTAACCCATGACAACTCCATTGCGGCCTTCCATTGGAGGTGGGTCCCATGAAACCTGAAGGTTCTGCGATGTCAGTGCTGAACACAGCACATTCTCAGGTGGGAGACTTGGCACTTAAAGCACAGAGAAAGGCAATTATAAGGCTATATTCTGGTGTATCAGCACCAGAGTGTGCTGGCATGCAGTCCACAATATATGGGATACTGTGTAGTAGTGACCTGCTGCCTGCATGTTCAGAGAATCACAAACTCTGAAGCTGGGGTAGCAACATCCTGTCTCCATCTTCAGCATATACAGGCAGAAGATGGATGCTGTATGTTCCTCAAAAACGTTGGTACCTGTCTGTCAGAGTACATGGTGTCACAACTGACAGAAACACAATCTTTTTACCACTGCTGTAAAACCTAAATCTTGGTAACACTGACATTCATACAATTTAATTGGATTCAGATATGCTACAGAGTTAGAATTTTATCTTATACAAGAAAAAGAAAACTGTTTTTAGTTTATTTTACTTTATGGTGTTATAATATAATTATGTCTGTGTGTGGTGTGTGTGGGTGCATCTGTCTGTCTTAGCCTTGTAACAACTTCTAAGGAAAGAGACATGTTATAATGCAACTTGCATGAACACAGTATCATACGAGTAAGAAGTTATTCCACTGTTTTGTTTAAAAAAAGTGTCTGTATGTTCAGACATGTGAAGTTTTGTTTCAAACTCTCTCTAATCTCTCCCTTTTTTTAAAGTGGTATTACTATCACATGCTCAGTTACCTTCATAAACAGTTTCATCTTGCAAAGAAAGCTAATTTGTTTCAGTAACCTAGATAATGACTCAATTGCTATCCGGTTTAAAAGTCCCTGAATAAACAATACCAGCAAACTGCAAAGATATTTGACGTACCTATGTTGTGGAAATACTGTGAATGGTCTGATGAATATACTTAATCTTTCAACTTATAGATAATACAGGCAGATTAAGGTATATGTTTTGAATATTAAGACTTTGAATCCAATTCTGGGGTGGCAGCATCCGCAGCGCACATACTGTCACCCCATCATGCCAGTGATAGGATAATTATGAACACACGATTATTGACAGAGGCAACCCAGGGCTTAACATGTGCAGAAAACCAGAGAGGGGCAGGGATGAATCTGCTCTTCACATTTCAATGTTCTATCTTTGGTACAGGTAAAAACTGAAATGTGTGAGTAGACATACATTACACAGATATGACCAGGGATTAACTCAGAACTTTCTGAATAAGAATTCAGGGTATTGCCCTGATGAGTCCTCCAAGGTCATGCATTTCACTACACATAAACATAACTCACACTAACCATCTTCTTGAGTGCGGGCTGTGACTTGCTCAGATGATGGGCCAGCACCACGACTGTTGTAAGCCTGCACCAAAATAAAGTAAGTGGTATATTTGGCCAGGCCCTGTAGTAAAACCTCACCCCCATAATGAGCCCCAACTTCAACAGTCTTGAAATTATAGCTGTGTGTTGTTGTTGAAGGAGATGAGGATATTGTTGTATGCAGTGACTGTTCCTGGTATCCCACATAGTAGCCAAGTAGGTTCCCATTCCACAGTTCCCTCTCTGGAGGTTCCCATGACACAAAGAGCTCTGTAGAACTTCTTGCTTCAGCACGAATGTCTACTGGTGCTCCACTTGGAACTACAATAAAGAATCACTGAATGTTAATGTTCTCGGTCAACAAAAAATGTGATTAGTGATACAGAAATATTTAGGTCTCAATAAATAGACACACTGCTTCTTCTGAAATGTTGGTACCTATCTACCAAGTTACACAGCACTGTAATTTCAACACTAACTGCTGTGAGAACCTCAAATCCCTCACATACTGTCAGTGCATTCACACTCCAATAGTCTTGCTTTTATTAGAAAATTACACATCAAAATGATAACTTAATGCAAGTGTCACATATCTGAGCAATAACATCTTTTCATAATCAATCAATGAGAATGGTACGAAATATTTAATACCATCACAGGTATTAGGTGAAAGCTTAGTCAGTGTAGTAACTGGCCTATGACATGGATGAATGGGGTTCACTTCACAGCAGGATCAGAAATTTCTGTCTTTATCATGATGTCTAGAATGGCTCTGGTGCCCATCAAGCCTCCTACCCTTGGTTTGGGATAGTTACTTTTCTTGTCAATATCACAATACATAGTAACTAGAACATTAAAGCAGTAATAATGCTGAATTTAAAAAATCAAAGTTTACTCATGTAATTAGAAATAAAGACTGGGAATGAAAATTTGCATACTGCATCCAATGTCTCTGACACAATATTAGTGTATTGTTTTAAAAGCCATGGCTATCATATATACTGGCAATGGTAGGGAGTAATTTTTTGAATACCTTTGGGTGCTCTGAGTTACATCTGCAACAGGAGGTGAGACAGAGACTACATTTTAGATGACTGGGTAAAAATGTGTGGCCTATTTGAAGGAAATGCACCAGTTCTTGTCAGGAGGGACCAAAGAAAGTTTTTTACTCACCTTCTTCCTGAGTTGTGACCTGTATAACCTCACTGGGGTCACTAAGACCCAGTCTGTTCTCTGCCATGATGCGCAAATGATAAGAACTGGCTGGGTTCAAGTTTTGTATTGTGGCTGTGGTCTGTGTCCCTGGAACTGTTAGCTTTGATGGCTGGGCTTGCCAAACATCTGGGAACACAAACCATTCCCACTTATATTCCACTAGACAGTGTTCTTTTCAAAAAGCTGGTCATTACTAAAATGCTCAAATAGTTCCTGAAGTTTATGAAATCTAAAGGTTCATTAGTGTTCAGTACACATCATCCCAGATTATCTAAGGCAAATGTCAATATTATCTTTCCATCTACACATACGTTTCCCAAGTGACACCCCTTCAGTTTTTCTGACAAGATTCTTTATGTATTTTCCATGCCTCCCATTCATGCTACATGCCTTGTAAATATAATTTTCTTCGGTTTGATTTGGCTAACATTATTGTATGAAGAGTATTAACGTTGACATTCTTTAATCAGTAATTTCACCAAAACAAAACAAAGTATAAGATTACAATTTTTAAGTTTCTAATACAATTTTTATATGTTCTTTGCATGATGTTCATAACATGAAAAAAATTAGGGCTGGTTGTGTCTGTCTGATTGTACATTTCATTTAGACAAAAGCAAAAAAAATTTTGATGAAATCTGGTATGTATGAAGGTTGATACAAAAGTTATGAGTCCTATTTTCTTTGGAAATGTGTCAGGTAGAACTTCTAGCCTTACCCACTTGATAGTGACACTGTCCAGCTCCATCAGGATCACTGGTACTCCACGGAATCATGTTCAATAAAAACAGTAGCTATGCAAAATGGTGGACATTGTGGGTGTATGTATTAGGTAGAGAGAGGTGACTGAATTCATTGCTGCAGAAGGCTCTAATCCAATAAACATCTGAGAAGTGTGTATGGTGAGGATGCTGTTGATGTTAGCCCAGTTAGAAGCTGGGTCTGTCATTTTAAAAGGCATGAAAAGGACATTGGTAACATGCCCCACAGTGGCCGACCAGCCATGGCAGCGATGAAAATGACCAAAGGTTGATGCGCTGTTTCAGGATGACCACCGCATCACAAGTGAACTATGCACCAAAACACTGATTGGAAAACTGACAGTTATGTCCATCATCAGAGAACTTGGCTATGGAAAATTCTGGGCAAGGCGGGTGTCGAAAGTGCTCACTGTTGAACACAAAACAACCCAAGGAAAACATCCATGCAGAACGTCTCCAGCACAGTGAGAAAGACAGAGATGCTCTTCTGTCAAGAATAATTACTCACAATAAAACCTGGGTTCATTATGAAGACCCACTGATGAGAAGAACAACCAGTGATGTTGCATCATTAGTCATTGCCAAGCAATAAAAAATTCAAGCTCCAGACTTGTGTGGGTAAAGTCATGGCTAGCGTCTTCTGGAAGAGTGAAGGAATCTCATTAGAGGAATTCTAGGAGAGATGCCACAATAAATTCTGGGTGATATGTGCAGATATTTTGTTAAAACAACAAATTCAAAGGACTGAGCCCAACAGGAGGACAAATGACGTCCTCCTCCTGCAGGACAACGCCAGACCACACACCAGTCTGTGCACAAAGGAGGCAACTGCAACAATGGGGTGGACTGTTCTCCCTCGTCCTACCTACAGTCCTGATTTAGCACCCTGTAACTTCCATCTTTTTGGCCCTATAAAAGATCCACTCCAAGGATGCTGTTTTGCAGATAGAGATGAGCTGGAACACAGTGTGTGTGAAGAGCTCTGCTGTGTCAGCAAACAGTTTTATGTGACTGGCATACAGCATCTGATGCAAACGTGGAAAAAGTGTACTGATTATGAAGGAGACTTGGTGGAAGAGTAGTTTGAACTTTGTAAAGAATGTACCCATGATATCCGTAAATTTCATTATAACTGTAATTAGTTCCTGTGAAAAAACAGGAGGCGTTACTTTAATGCCGTCCCTTGTATGTTATGCCACTTGAGGCCAACCCACTCTCCTAATTTTAAATTTCCTACAATCATCAGTAATAACAATATGACATACAAACTTGGAGTGGCAGTACTACCTTTTAATGTAGAATCCCAAATGACGTATCATAACACATATTCAAAAAGTAATCACTTTTGTTAAGGTTTGAAAAATGTAAAACAATGAAGTGCAGGCTGCAGAAGTCTTTACTTGCCTCTTGATTTGATACTGGAACTAAAATATCATTAAGAGTTAACATCTGAAATTTGGTATGAAGATTACAATGAATTCTGTACAAAATATTGTTTATAAGGTGTGCCATGATGCTGTTTTGTGCATGGATGACCACCTTAGACTGCCAACACTCTCTCCTGCCTTACTCTACTGTACCCCTCCTCAAGTCTTCAGGCTTGGTCCTTCCAAGAACTACCTTTTCCTGCCACTCTGTAGTCACGGCTCAATCTGACAACCTATTTCAAACTTAGTCTCAGAAGGTGATTTGTATATGTTTTGATACTGGTAAGACTAAGAGCATCCTTGCTGGTGGTGAGTGCTGGAAAGAGTTCTCTTTCATTTGTTCATTTTATCTGGTGACAAACTTGTAACATCACACCAGCATTTTATGTTGTTTTCTCATATTAATGGTGTGCAGCTTTTCTTGTTAGTAAGACTTATGTTGGTGCGACATTTTTATCATGATGTTCTTTGCAGATGGGGGTGTGTGCCAAAGAAGCATATCTGTGTTTCTTCTTTATTGAGTTGTTTATTTTTACAATACATTGTATTTATTTGTTTATTTATTGTATGGTTCTCTTGTGATTATCTGTATAATACCTCCTGCCGTAGCTTCCACTGGTTCTCTGCTGTTGTGAGGGGCCATAAGCCATTTAGTGTGCATATGCTAGATAGGGAAGGTGGGATAACATCTGAGTGGTAGCAGATTGTGTGAATTCACCACACATTCCCTGATGTATTTAACTTTTTTAATGTTTAGTTACTTATTCAGTTGGGTTGCCTATTTGGCTATTTGTTACATTCCACAGCACTGATGTCAGACAAGAGTTCAGTTGTTAAACTTACACAATGTGGAAGTGTCTTTATATTTCAGATACGAACCCCAAATTTTCTTTGCAAGATTAATTCTTGTTTGGATACATGTGACTTTGGTTTGTTATGCTGGATGTGCAAGTTTTCCATGTCTCTCCATCCTTCCCTATTTAATTTCTATGGGAAAACATGTGCCACCTGTCCTTGGTTAATGTCCACTATGAGTCCCATACAGAGTGGCTGGTAGGAGTGGTGTTCAGCCCTGGCAATCTGTTCACTAATACCACATGAAAGCTGTTGTTCTTCCAGTGCTGTGCAATGACAGCAGTGGCAGCCAAACGAAGGTGGACTGGGATAATGTAGCCCAATGTAAGTACAGCATAATATATGGTTTAAAGTTGCCCCACTTTGAAATGTGGTGGGTGCATTCATGCATGCCACATGGAGCTCTGTGGGTGGCAATGGGTCTTTGGCACAATTCCAGGTGCAGTTCAGCTAAGATGCTTCCCTTTCACGTGAGATGTGTAAGCATCTCTACTACCACCCATACATACCATATGCCCTGCCTGTCTCATTATTCAGCATTCAGTTACCCAAATAACACTTGGTGAGGAGTATGGTTCACGAAGCTCCTAATTATGCAACCTCCTCCAGTCCCATTACCTCGTCCCTTTTAGGCCATAATATGTTCTTCAGGGCCATATTCTTGAACAGCACCAAAGTGAGAAATCAAGTTTCACACACATACAAAGCAACTGGCAAAATTTAGTTCTGTATATTTTAATATTTATATTTTTTGATAGCTAAAGAGAAGACAAAAGATTCTGGACTGAATGGAAGCAGGCATTCCTTGGGTTCAACTTTCTCTCAATTCCTTCATGAATGTAATTTTGATTTGTTACAGATGTTATCAAATATATTAACTCTGCCACAGTTTCAAAGGATTTACTATCTTTATGCTGTTACTTGTTTTGCATGCTGCTTATGAGACATAAACATATACTTAGTTATCTCAGCATGTGCTTCTAGACTAATTTCCCTGCTAGCAGCTAATACATCTTCTGCGTGTTTTTTTATTCCATGCATGCTTTCACTCAACAAATTAACATCCTCAGCATAAAAAAGAAGCTGATGCATCACATTCAATTTCAGCCCTTCCTGGTTTACTTGAACCTTCCAAACGGGAAATTCAAAAGCAAAGTTGGAAGAGTAAGAATGATAAAGTAACTCCTCTTTTCACAGCATTCTTAATAGGCAATGTGCCAGACATGTTTGCCTATCGAGACTTCACTAAAGGATTAATTTAACCACACTTTTCTTAACAAAATTAGTTTTATGGGGAAACCAAACTCAATTAAAGCAGTATCAATCGCTTTTCTAAATAAATCACAAGTATTTGACAAATTCGGAATACAAAATCACTAATTTACCTATTATGCCAAAATTCATACTGATAATCCCAAATAATATGATGTATATACAGAGTTACCATTGACTGAAGAATGCTGGGTAAAATGTTGTATGTATTTAAAAACAGTGATATGCCTTGGTAATTACTATGATGTTTTATCACCCTTATTATAAACAGGTACAATGACTGACTCCTTCCAATGTTAAGGCAATTCTTCCTTTTTCCAAATGGCATTAATAATTTCATGTAATTCAGAATGTACTGTTCTACCTCCTGCTTGAATCAATTTTTCTGGAATTTGATCAATACCTGGAGATCTGCATCCCTCCAAATTTACAATCGCAATTTCAGCCTCAAAGGCACTAGACACTCTGTTATATGTATTTCAGCCTGCCTCAGAACATTAACCTGAAGAACATCCAACAACAGACACAAGTGATTCTTCCATCTATCAAAGTACTGTCAGAATCTGCAAGCAGGTCACAAATTTAGTTGTAGGCTTGCAATCTTTCTTAAATTCATCTACCCCTGTATACAGGCTTATAACTTTCTGTTCTTACTGTTTATTTCAAAGTCATTAAGTTTACCTTTCAAACATTCCCTTTTTTGTTCCTGAAGAATTTACTAGTTTGATGTCTTACAGTGTTCAGATTACTTGCATTAATTTGGCTTGGATCCTGTAAATATTAAAATTTAGCCTGCATGCACACACACACACACACACACACACACACACAGACAAGCAATGTCAGGCCATGCATTGTCAAGCTGCATGATGACCTTTTCCTTCTCTGGTTGGTTGTCATTCAGTGCATGATAAAGCTTCTGGAATGCCTGATGTAACACCCAGCACTGATCATTTTCACTCACAGAAAACTGAATACGTATCCTTCAACATCCAAAAGAAAGTTCCCATGGCGTTGCAGGCTTAGGGCAATGTTTTAGGCTTCCTTTTCTTTTGCAGTTTTGTAGTGCTGTTCCAGGCTGTTTTGTTTTTGTAAAAAGGGATGAAACCAGCTTTAGTCAAACACATGGAATGTTATTTCACTGATGTCTGTGCTCTTCAGTCAGCAAACACAACATCTAGGGGCACAAATATTCCAGTATCTGAAACTTTCCACCACTTCTTGGATTGCACAGTCTCCAATTCCAGCTCAGCTGCCATTTCCCTGACTGATACATTTTAATTCTCTTTAACAAGATCTTCAATTTTCCCTTCGTTTCTCTCTGCAGAGACAGTTTGGAAACAAATGCTACAAGACAGATCATTGATGCCACTGTTCCTGTCTTTAAAATGCTTTAGCCATCATCTGAAATGGCCAGTGCCCATTCAGCCATCTCCATATGCACACTGCAGTCATGCTAATATCAAATGTGGGCATATCATCCTTAACAATAAATTTGATCTCTGCACATTGTACCCCCCATCCCCTTCCCCCCCAAAATCACTCTCCAGCCATTCTGTTGCACTGAAACATGACCATGTGACAGGTACAGGTGACGTGATTTTCAGTCTGGTTTGAAAAAACAGATGGAACTGGCTGTCACACATCACACACTGTGATATCACCTGGCATGTGTTCATAATTCCACGATGTTCAAGGCTTCGGGTATGACTTTTGTTTTATGACTTTTAGTGTATGACTATACTAAATATTATCTGCATCAGGCACACAATTTAGGAGTTGAAAGAAGCAGCAGCATAAAATTAAGATAAACTTCTCTGTTCAGCATCAAGCCAAAACATACCACCTATGACCTAACACAGCATTAGTCAGCTGGTCCAGGTTGTGGCACACTTCAGCAGCAGTCAGAGACAGTAACAAATGAATAACACAGTACTAAAATGAAAACTTGCGCCTGCCACTGTGATCACCACAGTTCCAGCAAAATTACTTCTTACAGCCAGCAGAAATACCCATTCTTCACTATGGATTTTGTTGCTTTCCTTTTCAGTTCCACAATATAGTGTAGCTAAAACATCCAAGAATAAATAATATTTAAATTAAGAAATAAACATATTAATTAAAAATACTACTTGGAAAAAGTTTCAAGTCACAGCCAGAAACCATACCATAATTTTTTCACCATTTTCACATCCATGGTTACCTCACATACTGACAAGAGTATGGGGTAAATTTGGTTATCTTTTTCAATGGTTGCAGTGGGAGAGTGGCTGGAAAGTTACGTTTTATACATATGAGATCCACAGTGTTAAGCATCTTGTCTTGCATAAATGTGTGCTGTGTGCTGGAAGTCTGTTAATCAGTACGATAAAACATACCATACCTGAAACTAATTTGTATTGAATAATATAGTTTGTGATGGCACTGTTCCCAGCATAGGGTTGTGTCCATGAAAGTTGAAGTGAGCGGCTTTGTTGATCATTTACACGAATATTTTTTGGCATTTCTGGCACCTCTGTAATATAAAAACATAATTCAGTGATTATAGACATTTTGTTCTTACATCATTATCAGTAGAATTCCCACTGAAAATTCGACAGAAAGTGTCTTCCTTTCTTACATAAACTACACTGTCACTGTTCATAGTTTAAACGCAGTTTGTTGAAAAATTCGCAGCATGTCTAGATGATCTGTGGCCGGAATACTGACTAGGCTACAGGCTGGACAACTACAGAATCATTTTGTCCAAAATGTCCCTACAAGGCCCCTATTTAATGGAAATGTGGGGCTTCTTCACAGACAAGATGCTGACCACTAAATTTCATCCAGTGCCACGTTTAAAAGATACACTTTTTGTAGGCTGAAGTAAGGTATAATGTTGTCATACCTTGGACAATGAGTTGAATCACCATTTCATCTTGACCATACGTGTTGCTGGCATAACAGGACAGAACTCCAGTATCATGCCGATATGTGTGTGATATCCCCAGTTCTGACACCATTCCATCATCCAACAGCTGCTCTCGGATTGTGTACCTAGCAATAAGTTAGCTCTGTTAGTTGCTGTCTCATATCATACATATTACTTTAAAAAAAAACTTATTTTGAAAAACGTCTTTTATAGGTTTTATCTTCTCGCGATTGGAATTTTGATCAGCTGGTCAAAAGATTCCTTGCCTATTATGCAACTGGAAAATTCACTACTACGTTCACAATGGCCAACCACTGGACTCTAATCTGATTCACATCATAATACCATATTTTCTATGACTAATTTTAAAATTATCCTTTTATCGATGTCTAGATCTCCAAGGGTCTCCTGTTTTCAGTTTTACTAAACAAATTTTACACACAACTTTACTCTTTGCCAAGCAAGCCACATGCTTTATCCATCTCATTCTACTTAATTTAAACATGAAGCTTCTCATTATGCAATTATTTCCTTCTTCTTACTTTGTCCATCTGAATTTCAAAAACTCTACTTGGCCCCCTGTCTTAATACACACTCAAAGAGTATTCTTTCCTTAAAGTGTGATCAACTGTCACACATATACAAAAATTGTACACCTATAAGCATATAAAGCTGCACCTTTGATCTATGTCCTCCCCTATTCGCTTGCCACCAATCTTCCACATGATCTCGATGGGAGTGTCCCCCAGAGCTGTGCACTGAACATGTGCTTGCTCCCCTTTCTGTACCTGCATTTGTTTCATTTTTTGAGGAAAGAATGCAGGAGCTGAAAAATACAGACAACACAATTCACACACAATAATTCACCTCAGTTTTCTACTAATTTATAAATTATTTTTTTAATATATTCACACAAGAAAGAAGCACTAATTTCACTGTTGAACGTAACTTAAGAAGAATTATGAGAATTCCAGGTTATTAACATAAACCTAGCTATCGTTAATTTCAATAGTCCAGACTTAAATTCTCTCCAATTTTTTTAATATATAACTCTATAATTAGCGATACTACACACATAGGTAAAACAAAATCTAGTCTACATTGTTCATTTTCAGAATAAATCACCACAGAAAACAGATGAACAAACAGGTGAAATGGAAATGTACATTGAGATCCCCGTGTTGCCTATACACCAACTGTGACCTTCTCAACAATTCTGATCAGTGATGACCAACCTGTTTCACATGACAGCTGATTTACAAAGCTCCGACTGCATGAGCTGAAAGCTAGCTGATGACAGTGAAAGTCACATTTTGCATCCAAAATTTAATACTAACATGGTAGTGACAAAAATTATTTACTAGTAATCATGTATGGGGCAATATTAACATATAGTTAGGACTTATGAGTTTTACTTTGAGGATAAGGAATGTGAGTGAGAAGTCTGTCACTGTGTTTTTCGCACTAACTTCTGAACATTTGGATGTGTGTGAGAAGGACCAGCTAGGAAGCACCTTTTAGCACTTCATTGTTCGTCATCTTTCTCTATTTACAACTTTATTCTGAACAGATCTTTTAACAAACATAAATACTTCTGGAATGGTTGTTGTTTACTATGCGTGATCTTTAAGCACTGGAAACTTAAAGCAATTGGTCACGTTGAAACATTTCTCAGGTCTGCACTACTCTACCCATCTTTACATAAGAAATTCAGCCATAATAATTTCAGCTCTAATATACTGATACTGAGAGTAAGTTGACTGTGGACTCATAACTGCATAGATCTTGAAAACTGGAACTGAATTCTGGTTGAATATATCGAATTTATTCTATTGCCTAGCCTCAGTGGGTTTTTCTGTTCTCAGAACTAGTAGTGCACCATATTATTTGACTGCATGTGCAGTTCAAATATTCCAGGTTTTTTTTTTAATGCTGTTACTGTATGAAATATTTCAATGACAATGATTCAGTTTATCCAAGCGTTGAGTGATGTCAATGCGAAATGCAAAGTGGCACATCCAGTTGTGATCAAACATCTGAAGAGGTTTTCCCCTTTACACCCAGAAATGATTCAATTTGTTACTTCATGTCACACATGTATTTCAGCACCCAACCACCATTCAACCAACAAATTTCATACAACAGAGAACATTTATGTGATGTGATCAAAAAATACGGTGAATGTTTAAATAAAGAAAAATATTACAGTAAAAGACACATTGCCATTAATCCCCCTCAAAATACCCCCCACCCCCACCCGCTTTGAACACACTTATCGCATCATTCTTGCCACTTTCTGAAGCAGTTCTGGAAGTCCTCTTTCGTGAGTGTCTTTAGTTGCGCTGTCGTGGTTGCTCGATGTCCTGAATGGATCAAAAATTTTACCTTTCATAGTCACTTTGACTTTGGGGAAGAGCCAGAAGTCGCACGGTGCCAGATCCGGTGAATAAGGTGGATGAGGACACACTGTAATATTTTTATTTCACATAAATTGCCATACCAGAAGCGATGTGTGACACGAAACGTTGTCATGGTGGAGGATGAAACCATTTGTCCATTTCTCAGGTCGTTTTCTATGCACATCGTTTCTTAAACGCTCTAATAAGCCCTTATAATATTCAGAGTTCACCCTAGTGTTCCTGGGTACAAACTCA
>JGI20166J26741_10484448_pt1 | contig 15909 bp, 9 predicted proteins | sample TergutCu122P5_FD_26741 | JGI IMG/M metagenome (IMG submission 26741)
GACCCCTGGCGTACCGGAAAGTCGTCGTCTTTGGCTGGCCGTCCACTTTATCGGCCGCGGTGTTCTGGTTGGCCCACGTGTTCTGCGTGTAGACCGCGGGCGTTCCGCCCGCGCCTTTGCCGATGGAGCCGTCGGGGTCCAGATAGTCGTACACGCCCCACTTCTTGCCGGTCACGGGGTCGGGCCCGAAAACCTTGTCCGTCACGCTGTTGTACATCCCGAAGGAATCGCCGGGGTTGATTGTCGCGGGGTTATGGTCGCCGCAATCCACAAAGTAGGCCAGATCGGTGGCGACAACGGGGGTCGCCGTCAGGGTAAAACCGTCGATATAAGCTTCAAATCCGGCCTTTCCGTCGACCTTGACGCTGAAATTCAATGTGCCCCCGCCTTCCGGGATGCGGACAAGCCCCGATACCGAATTGTAATCGGCGCTCGGCGCCAGCGGCATATACAGGTTCTGGACGGAGCCAACGGAGGCGGAAAATTCGATGGAGTTGCATTCCCCCGCGTTCTTCATCGCGAAGCCGAGGCGGTAGACGCCCCCTTGCGGGACGAACGCGCTTTGGCTCAAAGCCGCGGTGTAGGCGGAGGCTCCCGAAAGCTTCAAATAATGTATGCCGTCGTAGCGGTCGAACACGTTCGTCTCCACGGCGGCCGCGCCGGTCGCCGCCAGCGTCCAGCCCGCGGTGTCGCCCGTGCCGAAGCTGTTGTTCGCAATCGGCGAGGCCGGGTCGTTCTCGTTTTCGCCAACTGCCGTGTTTACAAAGTTGACGATGAGTTCAACGTCCTGAACCACGTTTGAGACCACGACCTGATAAGCGCCCCCGCCGATATCCACGGGCTGGGCCGCGGCGCCGTTCACCATAGCCGACACAATGCCGGCTTCCGGGCGCAGCGTGAACGTCACCGAGCCGCCGTCCGCCACCACGTTCTTATCCGCGACCGCCGTCCCTCCCGCCGTCGTGCGTATATTGACCTGATGTTCGACTGTCGTATCGGCGAGGGGAGCGGCCAGGGCGGCCGGCGTGATAACAAATTTGTATAAATTGGGCAGGGAGTTGACAAGCGGGATGTTGCCCGGCTTATCCATGTAGTAATCGTTGGCGAAACCCCTGGCCGGGTAGCCCGCGCCATAGGCGTTGGCGCTGTTTTCCAGGCCCTTGAGCACGCCCCAGCTGTCGTCGTTGTATACCTTGATGGTGTTCTCGCCGGCGTCAAGCTGTAGCATGACGGTCTTTTCCTTGAACGTATCGCGCGAGATGGAGTTGATGAAGAAATACCGCCCGGCCGGTTTGCCGTTCACCTGGAAACAGGCGAACTTGTCTATGATCTTGGTATTATACGAGTGCGTGCCGAAAATCTCGTCGTTGGATTCAAATACCTGCATCGCGTAAGTCCCCGCCGCGGCCGCCGTCACCTTGAATTCAAGGTATTTGTTCACGTCGCCCGCCGCGTCCGGCGAGCCGGTGAGGCTGCGCCCCACCACGTACTGCAAATTGGTTCCGTTCGGGGACAGTTTGGTGACGGCTGTTTTATCCGCGGTCATCGTCGTTGTGAACAGCTGCGGAACCGGCGCGCTCACGGTCCCGACGTTTTTGCAGTCCCATACAAGATATGGAACGCCCGTCAGCTGCGCGCCCGCCGGGATCGCGTCCTTTGCCAGGACAGTCTGCGAAAGCTGATCCGCGCCGCCGGCTTTCTTCACGCGCATACTATCCAGCGCTATATCCGCGGTTGCGTCGATATCTACGATATTGACACCCTTTTCAAGGTAAACGGTGGCCTTGGCCGAATCCCACAGGTTCGCCGTGTCAACCGCGTCCACGGTTTTTGTAAACCCGTCAAACGTGCGCGCCGTGTTCCCGAGGTGAATGCCTATAGACCCCGCCCCGGCGGACTGGTAGCGCAGCGTAAGGTTATACAGGCCGCTGTCCTGCACGACCACCGTCCACCGGATTCCGCCCCCGGCGGCCACGGGGATTTTATTAAGCCCGGTGACGTAGCCGCTGCCGGTGTAGCCGGGCAGATCGGTTCTGGTTGTAACCTGTGTCTGGCTGGTAGAGGCCAGCGTGTTGAAATCGGCCTGCTCGGCCTGGAACACCTTGTCATAGGCCGGCAGCGGCTGCCCGTAGGCCCCGGCGAATGTTACATGAAGCATGTCGTGCAGCAGGTTTGTCGAACTGCTGCCTGTGCCGCGTATGGCGAGCTTGTGCGCGCCGGCCTGTAAATCCAGATATTCGGTATGTATTCCCGTCCAGCCGCGCTCCATCGTGTTGATCATCACCATGCTGATTGCGGAGCCGCCGTCAACGGACAGGGTCTGGGTCTGGTTCTGCGGGCTGTGCAGGGCTTCGTTGCCCCGGTTGGTGCCAAGCTCATTGCCGTAGACAAACTCGATTTTATACCTCCCCGCGGCCGGAACGCTGATGTTGTAGTCGATGCCGTCGGTTGTGCTGAAGCCGACAACCCCCTGGCCGTTGGAAAGATAGTACTTGCCGTCGCTTTGTGTGGACATGCCGCTGCCCGCCGTCGCGGCGTTCTCGGCCTCGTACACGGCGTGATACGGGGCGATCAGCGGGCTGCCGGGCTGGTCCCCGGCTTTGGCCGGCGTCACCGTAAGGCGGTAGGCGTCGGAAAACTTCATGTTTTTCATATCAATTTCGAGGTTCCCGTCCTGAAGCGCGTACGTGCCCTCCATCGCCGTTTCCGGCTCAACGGCCCCGTTGAAGCTCTTGAAATATGTGGCGTCTATTTTTACGTTGACCTTCGCGGCCCCCAGAAAGGTTTGGGTCTTGTCCAGGTCCTTAAGGACGATGGTGGAATTGCCGTCTACGCCGCCGAACAGCGTTGTGGATATCCTCTTGTTGTCATCCAGGGTCGAAACGGCGTTAAGGCCGGTCAGCGGCGTGTTGAGCCGTTGAACCGGAAGGGTTTTGCCGGACATATCGCCGTACCACTGGTACAGCCACCACGCCCCGTTAGGCTCGTTCGCGGAAGCCGCGATGTCGTTAAGGTTGTCGGCCTGGTGCCAGAAGGGGAGGCAGGCGTATACCTGGTTTTCCTCAAAGTTCGCGAAGAAATTGATCAGGCGGCCCGGTACGCCGCAGTCAACCATGGCCGCGTACTCGTTAATTACCACCTGAGTCTGCTCGTGCCCGAGGTCCGCGCAAATCTGCTTGTAATCCGCGAATTCCGTGGGGTAAGCCGCGAACCGGGAATCGGAATTGTCCAGCTGATGCCATGTGATGACGTCCGGCCAGCAGTTGTTTGTATTACAAAACGTGAGGAAGCCGCGCATACCGCCGGACCTCCAGCCGCCGTATAGCGCGTCGTTCGGGCCGCCGATGGAGGCTTTGGGGTCCGCGCCCTTGATGGCCTGGTAGAACAGTTTCCAGGAATTGTTAAACCCCGCGTCGCCGCTGCCCTGGCCGGAATTGGGCGTGCCCTCGTTAATGGGCAGGTAAACTATCGCTTTGTCGATATCCAGGCCCAAATCGTCAATCCCGGTCACGGGGTCGGCGTGGTGGTCCTGCTTCCATTGCGCTTTCCATTTTACCACGGCGGGGGCGATGATGGTCGCCAGCACATCCGCGTAGCTCGCGGAGGTGCAGGTTGGGCCGAAAATCGCGTAGTAGTTGCTGTTGTACATTTGTACCTGTTTTCCGCCGCTCTCCAGAAACGTTTTCGCCACATCCAGCGCGTCGCCGTATGGGTGTTCGGTGCCAAGCGCGCCTTTTGTCGCCAGAACCTTCGGCTTCAAGGGGGTGAGGAGGCTGGTTGTGGGGACGCCCTCGCTGCTGACGCCGTACAGGAAACCGGCCGCGCCGTGAACAATGTCATGCTGCTCGTCCGTCATGCTGATGACCAGCATGGGCTCGGAAGCCGCGGCGGGCGAAACGGCCGCCGCCGGAAAAGCGATTGCGAACGCGGCAATTCCCGCCAAAATCCTTTTAAAACCTTTACTGCGCATTTAATCTCCTCCTAATACTTATCTAATAATATTATAGTATAAAGCCACTACTATGCAAGGTATAAATATCCGAATAATGTGCATTATTCATTACTAATTTTTGAAACAACCCACTTTCAAATTAGTACTTATGGTGATATAATACAACACAAAGGGTGTGCCGCGCATGGATCTCAATGGCTTATACAACAAATTGATGAGGATATTCCGCAACAGCAGCTTCAGGTCAATACTTTTGTTTACATTCCTGTTTGTGACAATAGCCCCAATCCTGCTGTTCCAATATTTCTCATATATCCGCCTGAACGAGAATTTCAGGCAGAACATGAATGATATCACCAAAACAAATATTCAGAATATCAGAAACAACCTTTCAATCATGCTCGACGCTTATGACAGTATATTGTATCAGGTTTACACAAACGATGACATCATTGCCCTGGCAAAGGATATTGACGCCGGCAAAGCGCTGGAACTCAGCAAAAACAAGCTGAGAAGGACGCTCCAGGGCCTTTGCTACGCAAAAGACGGAATCGAGTCAATCATGATCATTACCGCGGGCGGCACAGCTTTTTACTATGATAAGCTGACCGGTTCCAACACAACAAGCTCCTGGCTGGGCAAGGTGGGTCTGACCAGGGAATACGTAGAGCGTTTCGGTTCCCGCGATTATTCGACCGGCCTGCTCCCGACGCAATACGCGTATTCGGTCGGCGGCGAGCGCCATTATTTGTTTCATATGACGCACAGATTGATCGATTACAAGGCAGTTGACAAGGAAATCGGCGTGGCCGTCCTCACGCTCAGCGAGGACCTGCTGCGCGGGGTATGCGATGAAAGCCACGCCTCGTCGTTCAGCTTTATCATCGATTCTGACGGCAGGATAATTACATACCCGGCGCGGGAAAGAATCGGCGAGGTGATCGGCCCCGGCGGGGCCAACCCGTATCTGGACCTGCTGAAACAGGACGGATATTGGACAAGCCAGACGGAACTGTTTTATTCCGACCCGGTGCGGAATTGGCGTTTGGTAAGCGTCGCGGACCTGAGCGCGTTTGATATTCAGAATCGGCGGCGCCTGATAGGCGACTCTGTCATCGGCTTGTCCGTCCTGCTTGTATCCGTTTTGATAATCATGATGAAACGCGTAATGCAGTTGGTCGATGAAGTGCAGGCGGCCTCGAATAAGCGCAGGGACGCCGAAATCAAAGCGCTGGAAGCGCAGCTAAACCCGCACTTTTTGTATAATATACTCGACAGCATTAACTGGATGGCCGTTGACGGCGGGCAGCTTGAAATCAGCAGGATGATAACCGCGCTCGCCAAAATTATGCGGTACAGCATAAGCAAAAGCAACGCGGTTGTGCCGCTGCGCACGGAGCTGGAGTGGCTTAAACAGTATGTGGACCTGCAGAGCGTCCGGTTTAAGGAAAGCTTCGAACTGGTGATCGAGGCGGATGAGGCGCTGATGGACATACCCATTCGAAAGCTGATTATTCAGCCGTTTATCGAGAACGCGATACTGCACGGCCTGAAAAACATCGAGGGATATAAATGTCTTACAGTGCGCGTAAATTATGACGACGGCCTGCTGATCCGCATACAGGACAACGGCAAGGGGATGGGCGCGGAGAAGCTCAAATCGATTTTAGACCAGCCGGACCAATCGGAAGACCATATCGGAATTTTAAACGCCGTCGGCCGAATCCGCATGTATTATGGAGAGGACGTCGAATTCCATATCGAAAGCGAGCCGGGAACCGGCACGGAAGTGAGCATCCGGCTGCGGCGCTTAAAACTAAGCCAGGAGGGGGCGCGGGGTTGAAGATAGCGATTGTCGAGGATGAAATCAGAATCAGGGAAGGCATAGTTAATCTGCTGAAGAAACTATACCCGGAAATCGAAACGGTTTATCAGGCGCGCTCCGGCGAGGACGGGCTGGCCGTTATACTGGAGAATCAGCCGGAAATCGTAATCACCGATATCCGCATGGAGCCGATGAACGGCCTTGAGATGCTTAATACCCTTATCATGAGGAACAAGATGCGCTTTAAAACGATAATCCTAAGCGCCTATTCCGAGTTTGACTACGCCAAACAGGCCATATCGCTGGGCGTGTGCGAATATTTGCTTAAGCCCATTGATTTGGAGGAATTCCGGGCGGTGATGGAGCGCGTGATAAACGATTTGCAAACCGGGAGCCCCGCCGGGCCGCCCGCGCCGCCGGACACGCCCGAAGGAATTATTGTCCGAAAGGCAAAACGAATTGTTGAAGAGTACTACCACCAGGGGATAACGCTTTGGGAGCTGGCCGACAAAATGCACGTGACGCCGGAGCACGTCAGCGCGCAGTTTGTCAAGGAACTCGGCATGAATTTCAGCATGTATATCCGCACGTTCCGTATGCAGAAGGCGAAGGAACTATTAATAAACACCGATTTAAAACTGTATCAGATAGCGGAAATGATCGGCTACAGCAGCGCGCGGTACTTCGGCCGCGTTTTTAAGGAAACCGAGGGGATGCTGCCATCCGAATACCGCAATAACAACCGCTGACAGAAATTCGTCTTTGATATTTACACCTTTTTATGATTTTTAGAGTTTGCCGGCGAAAAAAGGGGTGCTATACTGAAATCATATCAAAAAGCATAGAATAATACTTATAAAATCTTGATTGGGGGTAATATTGATGAAAAAAATGCTATCAGTCTGTCTGGCCGCGGTTGTGCTCGTATCCGCCCTTGCCGGGTGTTCGGGCGGGGGAAAGGCGGAGCCGGCGATCAACCAAAGCGCGCAGCCTTCCGCGAGCGCGCCCGCGGACAGCAGCCAGCCGGCGGGCGCGGCCAAAGCCGTGACGCTTTGGTATTACTGGGAAACGCCGCTCCATCAGGAGACGCTTGGCAAGGTTATCCAGAATTTCAACGGCTCGCAGAGCGCCGTGAAAGTGGAGGCCAAATACGTGCCGTTCGCCGATTTTAAAAAGCAGCTTTCAATCGGCGCCACCGTTTCCGAACTGCCGGATATCGTGATCATTGACAGCCCGGATTTGCCGTCGTACGCCGCAATGGGCATTTTCGCGGATATCACCGGCAAGTTTGATATGAGCCAATATTATGACGGGCCGAAAAATTCGTGTACATATGACGGCAAGCTGTACGGGGTTCCGTTCGGTAGCAACTGCCTTGCGCTGTTCTATAACGAGGATATGCTGAAAGCCGCCGGCCAGTCGGTGCCGACCACATGGGCCGAACTGCGCGCGGCGGCCAAGGCGCTTACCACCGACAAGGTCTCCGGGCTTGCGTTCTGCTGCCTTCAGAACGAAGAGGGCACGTTTAACTTCATGCCGTGGGTCTGGGCCACAGGCACCGATTCTTTCAACCTGAACAACGATAAGGGCATCAGCGCCATCAAGTATGTCAGCGATCTGGTCAAGGACGGCTCGATGACCAAAGAGGTGATTAACTGGACGCAGGGCGACGTTATGAACCAGTTTATTTCCGGGAACGTCGCCATGATGATCAACGGCCCGTGGCAAGTCCCGACGATGCGAAAGGAAGCCCCGAACCTTAAATGGAACGTCGCCCTCATTCCCAAAGGGAATCAGAACGCTTCCGTGCTCGGCGGCGAAAACCTCGCGGTTATCAAAAACGATAACGTCGACTCGTCGCTCGCCTTCCTTAAATACATGACCTCTCCCGATATATTGAAAACATACATCGACGTTTTCGGTTATATCGCGTCCCGGAAAGACGTGGCGGAGGGCCAGTTCACCGACGATCCGATTATGAAGCAGTTCATCGCGCAGATGCAGTACGCGCAGCCCCGCGGGCCGCACCCGCGCTGGCCGGAAATCTCCGACGCCATCTCCCTCGCGTTCAACGAAGCGATTACGGGCGTTTCCACGCCGGAGGCGGCGGCCGCAAAAGCGCAGACGACCATCGACAGTATCGTGAAAGGATAAGCCTTACAGGAATACAGGATAACGCCCGCGGGCCGCCGGATTCGTCCCGCGGCCCGCGGGCAAAAGGCAACGATGTAGGCGGTGTGGGGTTTTGAAAATCGCAAAGCGATTCTTTGGCGGCGATAATATCGGGCTGCTGTTTGTTTTTCCCGCGCTGATATTTATGGCCTGTTTTGTTTTGTGGCCGATAATCAGCAATATAATCTTAAGCATGCAGAATGTCACCGTTATGAATTTGACAAAGCCCGATAAGGCATTTGTGGGTTTTGACAACTATCTGCGCCTGTTTCACGACCCCGTGCTTGGCCTGTCCGTATGGAATACGCTTTTTTATACCGTTTTCTGCCTGATATTCCAGTTTGTAATCGGGTTCGCCCTCGCGCTGTTCTTATACCAGAGATTCTCTTTCGCAAAGCCGTTCCGCGGGTTTCTTATGCTTCCGTGGATGATACCGGTTACGGTGACGGCGATGATGTTCCGCCTTCTGTTCAGCACCAACATCGGCATAATCAATCAGGCGCTTATGGCGCTCAGCCTTACGGATAAGCCGGTTGACTGGCTCACCTCGCCGGGTACGGCCATGTTCGCCCTGATTACCGCGAACATATGGATCGGCATCCCGTTTAATATGATACTTATATCAACCGGCTTAACCACTATCCCCAGGGAGCTTTACGAAAGCGCGTCGGTTGACGGCGCGGGCAGGCTCAAATCGTTTACGCGTATAACCTTGCCCTTATTAAAACCGACCATAAACTCCGTGCTGATCCTCGGTTTTATTTATACGTTTAAAGTATTTGATCTGGTTTATGTAATGACCGGCGGCGGGCCTGTAAATAAAACACAGATGCTGTCCACGTATTCGTACAAACTGTCGTTTAATCTGTTCAGATACAGCGACGGGGCGGCCGTCGCCAATATTTTATTTATAATACTGCTGTTTGTAAGCCTGATCTACGTAAAGGCGTCGTATTTGCCAAAGGAGGGCGAATCATGACCGAGCGGAGGCTTTCCATACGGAAAAACGCGGTTTTGTGCGTCTTTGCGGTGCTGATAGCGTGCGTCCTTTTGTTTCCCCTGTATTGGATACTTGTGACGTCGTTAAAAACGGAAAAAGAAATATTCATGATACCGCCGACCCTGTTCCCGCATATTATCAACACAGGCTCGTACGCGGCACAGGTTGGAACGGGCGATTTTAATATGTTCCGCTCGTTTGGCAACAGCTTTTTCATCTCCGCCGGCGCGATGTGCCTGGCCGTCGCGCTGTCCGTTCCGGCGTCCTACGGGCTGGCGCGCTACAGGTTCAGCGGGGAGCGGGCCGTGACGTTGGTTTTCCTGGTAACTCAAATGCTGCCCGTCTCCGTTCTTTTGACGCCCATGTTCATACTTTTTAAAAACGCGAACCTGCTGAACAACCCCGTGTCCGCGATGCTGGCGGACGCGACAATCGGCGTGCCGTTTTCCGTATTGATTTTAAAAAACTATTTCGCCTCCATACCCGCGGAATTGGAGGAAGCGGCCTGCATTGACGGCTGCAACCGGTTTACGGCGTTTCTGCGCATACTCGTGCCCATAGCCATGCCGGGAGTAATCGTCTGCGCCGTGTTCTCGTTCCTCTACGCGTGGGGGGACCTGGCGTTCGGCATGACATTTATTCAGGAGCAAAGCGCCAGGCCGATCACCGCCGGGATTTTTAATTTCATGGGGCAGTACGGGACCAAGTGGAGCTACCTGTCCGCTTTCTCAATCGTCACGATTATTCCTGTGGCGATAATCTTTATATTCATGCAGAAATACATTATAAGCGGCCTGACAAGCGGCGCTGTGAAGGGGTAAACGGGATGGCTGTTTTTGAAAAAGAACCGAACCGGCTGGTTTTCCGGTTTGACGCGGAGCGTTTGTGGATTGAGCCCTGGGGGCCGAACGGCCTTCGCGTCCGCTCGACAAAACAGGCGGCGATGCCCGGGGAGAACTGGGCGCTGCTCCCCGATAAATCCGAGCGGAACGCGATAATACGGATATCCGAAACCGAAGCGAGCATACGCAACGGCAAAATCACGGCGGTTATAACAAAAGGCGGCCTCATCACGTTCCGCAACTCCGCCGGGCAGAAGCTGCTGGAGGAGTATTCCCGCAACCGCAGGGATTTGTTCGCGCGGACATGCAGCGCCCTGGAGGTTGAGGCCAGGGAGTTCAAGCCCATTTTGTGCGGGGATTACCACCTGACGGTGAGGTTTGAGTCATTGGATGAACAAGAGCGCATATACGGCATGGGCCAATACCAGCAGCCCTATCTGAACCTGAAGGGCGCCCAGCTCGAACTCGCCCAGCGCAATTCGCAGGCTAGCGTTCCTTTCGCGCTGTCCTCGCTGGGATATGGGTTTTTATGGAATAATCCCGGCGTCGGCAGGGCTGTGTTCGGCAAAAACATAATGAGCTTTGAAGCCGTATCAACAACTGTAATGGATTATTGGGTTACGGCCGGCGACACGCCCGCCGAAATTGTTGAATCATACGCGGCCGTTACCGGAACCGTGCCGATGATGCCCGATTACGGCGCGGGTCTGTGGCAGAGCAAGCTGCGTTATCAGACGCAGGAAGAATTGCTGGAAGTCGCCCGGGAATACGCGCGGAGAAAACTGCCTATCTCGGTCATTGTGGCCGACTTTTTTCACTGGCCGGCGCATGGCGACTGGAAGTTCGACCCGGTGTACTGGCCCGATCCGGAAGCGATGGTCGGCGAATTGAAATCAATGGGCATAGAACTTATGGTCTCCATATGGCCGACGGTTGAGCCCGCGTCCGAAAACTACAGGGAAATGCTGGAACGCGGGCTGTTGATCCGCGTCGACCGGGGAGTGCGCACCGGCCTTGACTTTATGGCCGCCACAATCCATCTGGACGCCACAAACCCCGAGGCCGCCGCGTTCATATGGCAAAAGGCCAAGAAAAACTATTATGACAAAGGCGTCCGCGTTTTCTGGCTGGACGAGGCGGAGCCGGAGTATACGGTCTACGACTTCGATAATTACCGGTATTTTCTCGGCCCATGCGCAAAAATAGGGAATATCTACCCCTTGAAATACGCCGAGGCCTTCTTCGAAGGCCAGCGGTCCGAAGGCCAGGAGAATATTGTCAATCTTCTCCGCTGCGCCTGGGCCGGTTCCCAGCGGTATGGCGCGCTGGTCTGGTCCGGCGATATCGCGTCCAGCTTCGAAAGCCTGCGCAGCCAATTCGCGGCCGGCCTGAATATGGGTCTGGCCGGCATACCGTGGTGGACAACCGATATAGGCGGATTTCACGGCGGCAGCCAGGACGACCCCCTCTTCCGCGAGCTGTTCATCAGGTGGTTCCAGTACGGCGCGTTTTGCCCGGTAATGCGTATGCACGGGGATCGTGAGCCAAAAAAGCCGCAGCACGGCGAAACCGGGGGCGCGCCGTGCCTTTCGGGTGCGGACAACGAGGTCTGGTCATTCGGCGAGCTGGCGTATTCCGTGTGCCGGAAATACATCGCTATCCGCGAACAAATGCGCCCCTACATAATGACGCTCATGGCGCAGGCGCACGCGCGCGGGACGCCGGTAATCCGCCCGTTGTTCTACGATTTCCCCGAAGACGCCGCCGCGTGGCCGATTGAGGACCAATACATGTTCGGCCCGTCCGTCCTTGTCGCCCCAATAATGAAAGCGGGCCAGGAGAGCCGCGGTGTATATCTGCCGGCCGGCGCGAAATGGCTGGAATATGAAACCGGTACCATCCACGATGGCGGCATCTTACTCAAAACCGACGCGCCCCTCACCGAAATCCCCATTTTTATCCGCGATTGCGCCGATGTGTTTAATAAACCTGATTAATAAAATAAATGAAAGACTTTTATGTTATTTTCGTATATGATAGTGAAAGGCCTTTCTAATGAATCAAGGGTGGTGGTAAAGAAAATGGATAGCGCCGAAATTGTTTTGAAAATTAAACGCGGTGATGACGCCGTTTTTTCTTATGTGATTGATGAGTACTCCAATTACCTGGCCAAAGTGATACGCGGCGTTTATGCGTTGAACACGCAGGACACAGAGGATATCATAGCCGAGACAATGCTTTCTGTGTGGAGAAATTCAAAAAAGCTAAGAGGGGATTTGAATTTCAAATCCTATTTGGCGACAATCGCGCGGAATAAGGCCATTGATTATGTGCGGAAAATGCGTGTCGCTCTCGTTGAGCTGGATAATGAGCTTTCGGCAGGTTGCAATGTCGAAAATGATTTTTTGCGGAAGGAATTAACTGAATTCCTAAGTCAAAAAATCAATGAAGCCAAAGAGCCCGATAAGTCTATTATGATTTTGAAATATCAGCATGGGCTTAAAAGCAAAGAGATTGCCGACCGGCTAAATATTAGCCGGAACGTAGTTGACATCAGGCTGTCACGCCAACGCTCAAGACTAAAAAAATCGCTGTTGGGAATGGGGGTTTGAATAATGAATGACATAGACACTGCCCGGATAAAGGAAAAATTTTATCACAAGCTGGAGGGTGAAAAAATACTGAGGGGCAAAAAGAAAAAAATTTCAGCCATTATTTTAGCGGCGGCGGTCGCCGCATCAACAAGCGTGAGCGTTTTGGCCGCTAATTTGGGGGCTTTCAATACCTTTTTCAGCAACTTTGGCGATGTTGCCAAATATGTCCAAACGTCCAGCGTAAAAGCGCGGAGCAATGGTATTACAATGGAACTGTCAAGCTATCTGGCCGACGACAAAGGAATTGTGCCCGAATTAATCTTTACCAGGGACGACGGCTCGGCTTTTGCCGGCGGCACAAGGGCGGTCGGTTCACGCGACGCGCTTGGCGTAAGCATAAACAACGCCGCCAGAACCGTCACGCAGATTGACAAGGTGTCGGACGACGGGAAAATGTATTACTGCCTGCCCATTGTTCATTATGACATTGAAAACGCGGGCAATGTCTCTCTTGAAATAAGCGCGGGCAAATTAATTTATAACGTGAGCGAGCGGCATGAAACGGCCGGCTACGATTTCAACGGAGCTTACAAAAACTCGGATATCAAGACCTATGATGGTATCGGGCTTGAGGATTTGCCTAAACTCTTTGATAACGTTCCGGATAATCCCGTTCAAACGGAAATCGGCACAACCATTTATTCTGTCGTGTTCGCCAAAGTCAAGGCGGCTCCCGCGAAATTATCACCCGATATGCCGCCCGCGGACGGCGTTGACCTGGGCGCGTTATCGTCACGGGATTATGATAATATCGTCGGGATTAAGTTTGCGGGAAACGTTGCCAGGGATGGAATGGAACGCGATTTTCAGCCGACGGGCCTGCCGGGCGCTGACGATCCGTTCGGTTTTGGCGCAGCCGCTGACGATGGAGCGTATTACCACTTTTTCAGGGTTGATGACTTTGATGACCTGATAAACATAAAAGGTATAGATTTTTTAGTCGCCAGCGATAATTTTATAAACGGGGATTGGCACATAAAAACGACGTTCGCCGCAAATAAAGACCCAAGCGCTGCCGCCATAAACGAAGAAATTGCCGCGGAAAATCCTGACACGTCGCTAACCTTGATTCGAGCCGATATTTCTTTGCTTTCCACGAAACTCACGTATGAGGTCAGGGATAAAAACGGCAATATCCTGACGGATATAAGCGGCAATGAGATGAACAATTACTTCAGGGCTATCGCAAACAATGAAGTCAGACTGCGGTACAGCGACGGCAATGAAATAGGTTTAATGAACCCTTCGTATTCAGCCCCGGGCGACGCGGCGGGAATCATAACCCTCTCTTACGAGGAGGAAATGAATCCGGGAAATTACGCCTTAATGAATACAGCCAAGTTAACGGCTGTTGTCGTAGGCGGCAAAGCCTATAACATTGCGCGCGGCGAGAGTTAAACGACGATTCAGCTCCAGCCTCTGGCATTGGCCCGCCCCTGCCGGAGGCTGGAAAATAAGAAAGGGCGGCGCATATATCGGTCATTGTTTTTCGCACAGCCAGCGCAGCGCGTTTGTACGGCGGATACCGTCGTAGTCGCTGTCCGGGTCGTCGTCAAGCGTCAGAATGTATTTTGGATAGTGGTCGCTTATTTTCCGCAAGGAACGCAATTCGTGTTCGAGCGTTTTGGGGTCGCGGACAGAGGCGGCAGCTTGAATATACAACCGCTCATTCGGGCTTTGGGCGACAAAGTCCACTTCGAATTCGTCCCACTTGCCGACGGTAACGTTATATCCCCTGCGGATCAATTCCAGGAAAACCACGTTCTCTAAAATATGCCCCACATCCGCGCCTTCGCTGCCGAGGATCGCGTAACGCATACCAATATCCACGGCATAATACTTTTCAAGCGTTTTCAGCTGCTGTTTGCCCTTGATGTCGTAACGGCAGGCGCGGTAAAGCAGGAAGCTCTCCACCAGCGCGGTAACATACTTTTCGACGGTCTTCACATCAATTTTGCGGCCGTTTGAATTCATATAATCGCTGATGCCCTTGGTGGACAAATGACTGCCCACATTGTCAAAAGCAAAACAAAGGATTGACCGCAGCATCATGGTATCGGTTATTTTTTTGCGCTTCACAATGTCGTTGGTCACTATGGAGTTATACAGGCCGTCCAAATAATCCAAAATCAACTTTCGGTTATTTTCAAACTCAAGCGACGCCGGGAACGACGAGTTCTCAAGGTATAGCCGATATTTGTTCTGCAAATCGGTCATCCCGCCGTTGGCCGTGATAAATTCGGCAAAGGAAAGCGGGAGCATTTCTATTTCCACATAACGTCCGGTCAGCAGCGACGCCAGCTCTCCGGAAAGCAAATCCGAATTTGACCCGGTGATATAAAGATCAAGGTTTTTCCGTAAATACAGGCTGTCCACAACCTTTTGGAAGCCGACGGCCTTTTGGATTTCGTCCAGGAAAACATAGGTCTTTTTCTCTTTAGCCGCGTGCTCAAGCACATAGGCGTGAAGCGTGTCCAGATTAAGCAAATACTCGTTCTCGTATGCCTCAAAGTTTATGGATATGATTTGATCGTCTCCGATGCCGTCGGCGCGAAGGCGATCCTGAAACATTTCCAGCAACGTGGATTTGCCGCAGCGCCGAACCCCGGAAACAACCTTTATGAGCCGCTTATCCTTGTGCCCCAGCAGCTTATCTAAATATTCTTTACGTTCAATCATAACAAACGCGCCTCCCTTTCAGTTAAGCGAAGTTTAGCATAAAACATCTTAAAAATCAAGAGTTATTGGATAACAGTCCAAAAAAACAAGAGACTAAATGACACGTAAATGTCAAGAAATGGCCTTATCTTTCCTTTACAACCTGAATAAAATATAGTATAATATAAATATACGTTCTGTTTGTCTCTCTATTTTGGGGTGATTCGCTTGACCAGACTAATGCGCAACATCATCGTCTCCGTCGCCGTGCTTGTCGCGGTTATCGTTTTCGCGGGCAAATACACGGGCATGATCCAGCCGACGGAAGCGGCGGGCGGTGTCCCCGCGGCCTCCGCTCCGGCGGGCTCGGGCGTCGTCGTCAGCTTTATCGACGTGGGGCAGGGCGACTCGGAGCTGATTCAGACGCCCGGCGGCAATGTGCTGATCGATTCCGGGGATTATTTCGCGCGCGACGCGCTGCTGCAATACCTGAAAAAGGCCGGCGTGAAGGATTTTGAGTACGTCGTCGCCACGCACCCGCACAGCGACCATATCTCCAATATCTACGCCGTGCTGGACGCGTACCCCGTCAAACACGTCCTGATGCCCGACGTGACGGATACCACGGCGACCTTCAAGCAGATGCTGACGAAGATCGCGCAGAAGAAGATTCCCGTGACAAAGGCCGTCTCCGGCGCGGCTTTCAGCGTTGGCGGCGCGGATTTTACCGTGCTCGCGCCCAATTCCAAGACGTATACCGATATGAACAACTACTCCGCCGTGCTGAAAATGCAATACGGCTCGAC
>JGI20166J26741_10485559_pt1 | contig 15907 bp, 12 predicted proteins | sample TergutCu122P5_FD_26741 | JGI IMG/M metagenome (IMG submission 26741)
CGCCAACGCCCGCAACGCGGCCGCCGGGTCGCTGCGGCAGAAGGATCCTTCCGTGACGGCGTCGCGCCCCCTGTCGATGATCTGCCACGGGCTGGGGGCCCATCAATCTGGCGGCGCCAATATTGCGATCGAGCGCCAATCGCAGGCGTACGAGCTGATGGCGGGCTGGGGGCTGCCGACGTCGCCACATGCCAAGGTGGTGGCCACGCCCGCGGAGGTGGCCGACTACGTCGCGTGGGTGGGCCAGCACCGCCACGACGCGGCCATCGCCCACGAGCTCGACGGCGTGGTCGTCAAGGTGGACGAGCTGGCGCTGCAGGCGCTGCTCGGCACCACCAGCCGGGCGCCGCGCTGGGCGATCGCCTACAAGTTCCCGCCTGAGGAGGTCAACACCGAGCTTCTGGACATCCAGGTGGGTGTCGGACGCACCGGGCGCGTCACCCCGTTCGCCGTCATGACGCCGGTGCGCGTCGCAGGCTCGACGGTGGCCCGCGCGACGCTGCACAACGCGTCCGAGGTGAAGCGCAAGGGCGTGCTGATCGGCGACGTCGTGGTGCTGCGCAAGGCCGGCGACGTCATACCTGAGGTCGTCGGGCCCGTCGTCGAGCTGCGGCTGGGACGCTCCCTTCGCGAGTTCGTCATGCCCGCGCACTGCCCCAGTTGCGGGGCCGAGCTGCGGCCGGAGAAGGAGAGCGACAAGGACATCCGCTGCCCCAACGCCGAGCATTGCCCGGCCCAGGCCACCGAGCGCCTCGCCGCGCTGGGGGCCCGGGCAGCCCTGGACATTGAGGCCCTGGGCTGGGAGGCGGCCGTCGCCCTGACGGACCCGGAGGCTGGGCGTCCAGCTGGCGTCACCGAGGCGGACGTGCCGCGCCAGAAGCCTGTGCTGACGAGCGAGGCCGGCTTGTTCGATCTGACGGCTGACGCTCTGGCCGACGTCTGCGTCTGGCGTCAGCGACCGGGCGAGACGGTACCCACGCAGGAGCTGTTCTTCTACACGAAGGGCGACGACAAGAAGCCCAGCGCGCCCACGCAGACGACGCTGCAGATGCTGCGCGAGATCGACGCCGCGAAAACCCGCCCGCTGTGGCGGGTGCTGAACGCGCTGTCGATCCGGCACGTCGGGCCCGTCGCGGCCCGGGCGTTGGCGTCCCGCTTCGGCTCGATGGACGCGATTCGGGCGGCGTCGATCGACGAACTGACCATGACGGACGGCGTCGGCGCCGTGATCGCCGCCGCCGTCAAGGAGTGGTTCGACGTCGCGTGGCACGCCGAGATCGTCGAGCGCTGGGCAGTGGCCGGCGTCACGATGGCCGACGAGTCCGAGCCGAAGGGCGAACAGACGCTGGCGGGCCTGACGGTCGTCGTCACCGGCACTTTGACGGGTTTCACCAGGGACGAGGCGAACGAGGCCATCGTGGCGCGGGGCGGCAAGGCGGCGGGGTCGGTCAGCAAGCAGACGGACTACGTCGTCGTCGGCGAGAACGCCGGGTCGAAGGCGACCAAGGCCGAGCAACTGGGCGTCCCGATCCTGGACGAGGCCGGCTTCCGGGCGCTGCTGGACGGCTAATCGGTCATCCTGCCATATAGTCTGTCATCCTGCCATATAGTCTGTCATCCTGCCGGAGCGGAGCGAGAGGCAGGATCTCGTCATCCTGACGCAGGCAGGACCTCGTTCCTTTGATCTGGTCATCCTGCCGAAGGCAGGACCTCATTCGTTTGATCGCCGTCAGGCGATCTCACCCAGCACGTAGGGCACCCAATAGTCGGTGTAATCGGCGGTGAAGTAGGCGACTGCGTCCGTCGACCCGTCTGCCGCGCGCACCCGGAAGTAGCCGCTGGCGATGTGCTCGACGATAATCGGGCCCTTGCTGAGCTGCCGCAGCCTGTCCCATTGGGCGTCGGTCGCGTTCATGATCGGCGGGACGGCGTCGTAGATCTGCTCCGTGCTGTGCGGGTTCCACATCGCGCAGTCGGCGTTGCAGACCAGCCAGTAACCAGTGCCGTCCCCGGTGTGCACCGGTGAGCCGTCGCGAACGGCCAGGATACGGTTGATCCGCCATGCGGCCATTGTCGGCGTGAAGGTGCCCAGGCCCGTCCAGGTGCATGTCGCCCCCGACGTGTCGCCCCACAGGATGTCGGGGCAAGAGTAGTTGCTGTTGTACTCCTGCCACAGGGCGTTGATGTGGACATACTGGCCGTTCCAGAACACGCCGCCCTGGGCGACCACTGGAGTCTGCTTCAGGGCCTGCAGGACGGCGTCCCGGATGGCGGCGTTTCCGTAGACCTGGCGCACTTCGTCCGCCGGCTGGGTCCAGCAGTTGGCGACGATGGCCTCGACGTTGCCGGCCGCGATGTCGTCGGCCAGCTTCTGGATGCCGGACGGGCCCGCCCCCTCGGTGTTGACGGTGATCGGAGTCAGGGGCAGCGCCGGCAGGTCGGGCGGCACCAGGTCATTCATCGTGCCGTCGACGGGCGGATCGGTGGTGAGCACCGGGTTGGGGGCGACCGTCGTCGACGGCGGCGGCGCTGGTGCGGCGGGCGTCGCGGTGTTAGTCGCGACCGACGGCGTGGGTGGCGCCGTGGACGGCGATGGCGTCGGTGTGGTCGTGCAGCCGGCTAGCATCAAGGCGACTGCCAAGGCGGCGGTCAATGTCAGATGGGAGGTGCACCTTGTGTGCATGGTTTCTCCTTGGGGGTCGGGACGCGGACATCTCAGTCTATCTGTGGTGACCGCACGCATTCCGGGGTCAGTTGCGGTAGTTGTGACGTCGATTTGAACTGTCTAGACAACGCCAATTGACCCCGGAGTGATGGCTTCACCATGCCGCTTCCGTTGAGGCGGTGGATGACTTGGTGAGGTGGCGGATGACGGGTGCCTCAGCGACGTGGGAGAATGGGGGCATGCGCGTACATATCGGGACGGATCATGCGGGGTTTTATCTGAAGCAGACCCTGGTGCAGGAGTTGACGGCGGCGGGCTACGAGGTCGTCGACCACGGGGCGTCGTCGTTCGAGGCGGAGGACGACTATCCGGGGTTCTGCGTCGCCTGTGCCGAGGCCGTCGTGGCCGACCAGGCGGCCGGCGTCGAGGCTCTGGGCATTGTCGTCGGCGGGTCGGGCAACGGCGAGCAACTGGCCGCCAACAAGGTGAAAGGCGCGCGGGCGGCGCTCGTCACGCACCTGGATCTGGCGACGCTGGCCCGCAGCCACAACAACGCTAACATCATCTCGCTGGGGGCGCGCTTCACCGCCGCCGAGTTCGCCTGGGTGCTGGTGCAGGCCTTCCTCACCACCCCGTTCAGCGGCGCCGAGCGTCACGCCCGTCGGCTGGCCGAGATCGCCGCCTACGAGGCAACGAGCAAGCCGTAACTGCATTCATCGGGTAGCATAGGTGTGCTGTCGGTCACCGGGGCATAGCGTAGTGGCTAGCGCGCCTGCTTTGGGAGCAGGAGATCGGAGGTTCGAGTCCTCTTGCCCCGACCATCACGGATAGTCGTTTGACAAGCCCTTTTACTTCTTCTTGGCCTCCGGCTTGACGGTCGGTTCGACCACAGGCTCGGGTGCGGCTACCGGGGTTGAGGTCCTGCCTTCGGCAGGATGACCGGGAGTCGCCGGCGGAACCACAACGGGTTGGCCAACGGGCATGGGCATCGGCTGCACAAGCGGAGCCATGTTGGCGACTGGATGTGGTGCGACACTCTTGACCGGTATCAGCCCAGCGGCCCGGCGGTGCCGGCGGACCAGGACGATTGGCACGACGATGATCGCGGCCAGGATCAGCCACGGAATCAGCGCGCCGACGACGATCACCAGGAAGCGGGCGGCCGTCGTCATGGCGTCCCATCCCGCCTTCATGGCCGATACGAAGCCCGTCTGGTCCTGCTGCTGTTGTACGGTCGGGGTGATGACGTAAATACTGATCGTGGAGGTGGCGACGCGCTGCTGCAGGCTCTTCTGCTGGGCCAGCAGCGATTCCAGATCGGCTTCGCGTTGCGTCAGCTGCGCTTCGACGGCGGCGATGTCGGCGACCGAGCCGCTCTGGCTCATGAGTTGTTGCAGGCGGGCGATGGAGGCGCGCATCGTCGTTATCCGCGAGTCGACGTCCACCACCTGCTCGGTGACGTCCTCGGCCTGGATGCTGCGGTCAGTCACCTTGCCGATGGCGTCGATCTGGTCGAGCGCCTTGTTGAAATCGGCGGCCGGGACCGAGATCACGATCGACGCGTTGGCCTGACTCGTCGGGTCGTCCTGCGGTATCGACAACGATTCCTGTGTGACCCAGCCTTTCAGGCTCGTCGCCAGACCCTCCAGGCTCTGCGCCGCCGCCTTGACGTCGTCCACGACGACCGTCACCGACGCCGTGCGCGCGATCAAGCGGTTCGCATCGTCCGCCACCGGCCCATTGGGCGCCGGGGCCGGCGCCTGGGGCGCCTGGGCGGCTTCGGTCGCCGCGGGAGCCGGGATGCCGCCCGATGACATGGCACCGCTGCTGCTGCAGCCGCCGAACAATACAAGGCCTGCTCCCAGGCCGATCACCATGGCGACCCCAAGCCCGCGCGTTATTTGGAGTTTCATCATCGTTCCTCCTTGTCAAGTATCGTCAACTGCTTCGATAGTGTCACCCTAGCAGCAGGCAAGAGCGCCAAAGCCGTCTCAGACGGTTTCTTGTCCGTATTGTTATGTCTGCCTAGATCATCAAGGAGGAAGTCATGAGCGAGGGCAAGCTGAACATCAGGGCGACGATGTATCTGTCATTCGGGTTCATGGCGGTGTCGCTGGCGTGGAGCCTGTACAACTCGATGGTGCCGCAGATATTGGACTCATTCGGGCTCAGCGCCGGGATGATCGGCCTCGTCATGGTGTTCGACAACATCGCCGGCGTGGTACTGGAACCCACCTTCGGGCACATCTCCGACCGCACGCGGACGCGGTTCGGACGGCGCATGCCGTACCTGATCGCCGGCGTGCCGATCGCCGCCTTGCTGTTCATCTTCATCCCGCACGTCACGTCGTTATGGACGCTGATCGGCCTTCTGGCCATGTTCTGCATCGTGATGGCGATCTGGCGCACGCCCGTCATATCGCTGATGCCAGATCTTGTGCCCGGCCCGCACCGCAGCCAGGCCAACGGCATCGTGAACATGTTCGGCGGCATCGGATCGCTGATCGCCTTCGGCGTCGGCGGTTTGCTGCTGAACATGGGCGGGTTTCCGCTGCCGTTCTTAACGGCGGCGCTCGTCATGCTGCTGGCGCTGGGCGTGCTGCTGTGGAAGGTGCGCGAGCCCGCCCAGGCCTATCTTCCGGACGCCGAGAAACCGAAGGTGAAGCTGACGTCCGCCGAATGGAAGAGCCTGCTGCTGATCCTTTTCGCCATCTTCTTCTGGTTCGTCGGCTACAACGCCGTCGAGACGTTCTTCACGCTGTTCGCCAAATACACGTTGGGTGTGGCAGGCGGCACGGCCACCATCATGCTGGGTGTCTTCTCCATCGCGTTCCTGGCGTTCGCGATTCCCGCCGGCTTCATCGGCGCCAAGATCGGACGCCGCAAGACGATCCTGATCGGGCTGGGCGGGGTGACCATCGTCTTCATCCCGATGTTGCTGATGTCGAATCTCGTCGCCACCATCGTCTGCCTGTTCGTCGGCGGACTGTTCTGGGCGTGCGTCAACATCAACTCGCTGCCCATGGTGGTGCGCATCGGTGGCGATCGCCTGATCGGCACGTTCATCGGTTTCTACTACCTGTTCTCCGTCAGCGCTCAGATCGCGTCGCCGCCGTCTGTCGGCCGTCTGATCGACTTCACCGGCCAGCACGGCTTCTGGTTCATTCCGGCTTCCGAGAACTATCGCGTGCTGTTCCTGTGGTCGTGCGTCGCCTTCGCCATCGCCTTCCTCGTGCTGTCGTTCGTGCGCCACGGCGAGGACAACGTCGCCGAGCCAGACCAAACCTCCGCCGTCGAGGCCCTGGCCGCGATGGACTAGCCGTGCAGGGCTGCCCGAACGTTGTCGAGCACATCGGGCGTGGCGCCCAGCGCGTCGAAGGCCAGCAGCCCCGCGCCGACGACGGGAGAGTCGGTGACGATGACCGTATGGGCCAGCGGCGCGCGCTGCGCCAGCTTGGCGTCGATGGCGGCAAGCAGGCAATCGTGCCGGGCGGCGATGACGCCGCCGCCCAGGACGATGGGGCACTCACCGGTGATGTCCAGGCGCCTCATCGCGGCCACCGCGTAGGCGACGATCTCGTCGGCCTGCCGGTCGACGACGCGCGACGCCACCTCGTCACCCGCCGCCACCGCGTCGAAGATCACCGGGGCCAAGCTCTTGATGTCGCGATAATTGAGGCGGTCGGTGTGGAAGCCCAGCGTCACCTCGTCCATCGAGGCGCAGCCCAGCGCTTTCGGCGTCAGCTCTTGGAGGACGGTGGCGGGGCCGCGGCCATCGGCCGCCCGCGCGGCGTGCCAGATCGCCTCCATGCCCAGCGTCCAGCCGCCACCCCAGTCGCCGGACGTTTCGCCGACGGCTGCGAACCAGGCCTGCGCGCCGTCTGCCCGCCGTCCGACGCAGTTCATGCCGGTGCCACAGATCACCGCCACCGCCGTCGCCGCGTCGGTGCCGGCCCGCAGCAGAGGAAAGGTGTCGGTGTCGGCCAGCAATCCCTGTTGAGCCCAGGGGAAACGGCTGACCGCCTCGCGAAAGTCGGCCTTCTCGTAGTCCCAATCGAGGCCGGCGAAGCAGAGGGCCGCCATCACGACGCGCGGCTGACCCGCGGCTTGCAACAACGGTCTGATGGCATCGTCCAGCTTCTGCGCCGTTCTAGCGGGTCCCTCCTCGTACGGCGGGAAGGCCGGCAGCAGTTGACGGGCCAACAGCGATCCGTCAATAGAGAGCAGGGCCAAGTCCGTCTTCGAACCGCCGCCGTCGGCGACGATGACCGCGTTCCTTGAGCTTTCCACTGGCGCCACCCCTCAATTCGCCCACGCGAGATAGGAACGGTTGATCGAGATCAACTCGTCCGCCAGTTTTTCCGCCTTGTCATACTGACCCACCAGCGGGTGTGCCAGCAGAGCCGACACCACGCGGTCACGCCCGCCGTGGATCGCGGCGTCCAGAGCCAGACGCTCGTAGGCGGCCACATGGGCGATCAGCCCGGCAATGTCGTCGGTGACGGGCCGACGGGCGGGGGAGCCGGATGTGTCCGCCCCGCCGGCGCCGATGCGGGCCGGTATTTCGATCACGTGATCGTCGGGCAGGAAATCCAGCACACCGTCGTTGCGCACGTTGACGACCTGGGTGTCGCCCCGGTCGGAGACGAGCGACGCCAGCAGGTCGACGGCGGCATCCGAGTAGTAGGCGCCGCCCCGTTTGGATAGCTCTTCGGGCTTGGTGTCGACGGCCGGGTCGGCGTATTTGGCGAACAGTGTTTTCTCGATCTCCATGACCTCCTCGGCCCGGGTGATCGCCCCGGGCGCCACCTGCTCGGCGTACACCTCGTCGTGCGCGTAGAAGTACCGCAGGTAGTACGACGGCACGGCATGCTGCAACTCGATCAGCGAAGCCGGCAACTCAACCTCTGCGGCCAGCGCCGGGCCGTGATCGGCGATAAGCCCCGGCAAGCGATCGACCCCGTCGACGACGCAACCTCTCTCCCACGTCAGGTGGTTCAGCCCGACGTGGTCGAGCTCGACGTCTGCCCAGCCGACCCCCAGCATCTCGGCGAAGTGGCGCCGGAACCCGATCGCCACGTTGCACAACCCGATGGCCTTATGGCCCTCCTGAAGCAGGGCTCGTGTGACGATGCCGACCGGATTCGTGAAGTCGATGATCCAGGCGTCCTGTAGGGCGTGCTTCCGCGCGATCTCGGCCAGCTCGAGCACCACGGGCACCGTGCGCAGCGCCTTGGCGAAGCCGCCCGGGCCGGTGGTCTCCTGGCCCAGCAGCCCGCAGCAGTGGGGGAACAGCTCGTCGGTCTTGCGGGCGGCCTGGCCGCCGACGCGCAGCTGGAACAGCACGGCGCCGGCGCCGTCGACGGCGGCCACCGGGTCGGACGTCGACGTCACTTTGACGTCGTAGGCGTCGTGGTGGAACATGCGCGCCGAGACGCCGCTTGTTCGCTCCAGGCGCCAGCCGTCCGGATCCATCAGGCACAGCTCGTCCAGCGGCAACAGGTCGCGCAGACGGGCGAAACCGTCGACGAGCTCCGGCGTGTAGCTGGAGCCACCGCCGATGACCGTTAGCTTCATGGTTATCCTTTCACTCCGGTCAGTGTGACGCCCTGGACGAACACCTTCTGGGCGGCGAAGAAGATGAGGATGACGGGGATCATCGCCAGGATGCTGGCCGCCATCGTCAGGTTCCAGTTGACGTTACGGGTGGTGCGGAACGTCGCCAGCGCATATGAGATCGGCCAGGCGTTCGGATTCTCCGACGTGTAGAGCAGCGGCCCGTAGTAGTCATTCCAGGCCGCGAAGAACAAGAAGATGGCTGCGGCTGCGATACCCGGTTTGGCCATCGGCACGATGACGCGGATCATCGTCATGAATTCGCCGCAACCGTCGAGCTTGGCGGATTCGGAGTACTCCTTCGGGATCGTCAGCATGAACTGCCGCAGCAGGAACACCGAGAAGGCGTCGCCCAAGAGGTTGGGCAGAATCAGGGGCCAGAGGCTTCCGGTCAGGTGGAGCCGGGCCCACATGACATAAAGCGGCACGGTGGTGATCTGCGGCGGCAGCATCATCGCCCAGATGATGACGACGAAGATGAACCGAGACGCCTTGAAGCGGATGCGCGACAGCGCGTAGGCCGCCGGAATGGACGACAACAGCATGAATCCGGTCGCCAACCCGGCGTACATGAACGAATTGGCATAGAGCCGAAGCATGTCGAGTTTCGAGAAAACCTGCAGGTAGTTTTCCGGGTGCCAAGACGTCGGCCAGAATGCTCGCGTGCCGGCTTCGGCGGGCGTCATCAAGCTGGTCAGCAGGACGAAGAAGAACGGCGCCAGGAACATGATCGACAGTGCCACCAATATGGTGTGGTCGGCGACGATGGCGGGTAGCGAACGGCGTTTCAACTTGCCACCTCCGGGTTGAACTCGCTGAAACGGCGCAGCAGCAGGACGATGATGGCGGCGGACACCACGAACATGATGAAGGCCAGTGCCGAGGCGTACCCCATCTTCCCGTAGCCGAACGCCTCGTTGTACAGCCACTGGCCGTACGTCAGCGTCGAGTTGTTCGGCCATCCCAGCGTCGTCGACATGCCGGCCCCGACCGTCGCCTTGCCCTGGGCCGTGGCGGAAGCGACGGCCGGCTGGGTGAAGTACTGCAGCGCCCCGATGATGCCGGTCACTGCGGTGAACAAAATGACGGGCTGCATGTTCGGCAGCGTCACGAAGCGGAATTGGGCGAACGAGCCGGCGCCGTCGATTTGGGCGGCCTCGTACTGTTCCGTCGGCACATCCAGCAGCGAGGCCAGGAATATCACCATGATGTCGCCGACGGCCCACAGGCCTAGCATCACCAGCGACGGCTTGGCCCACAGCGGGCTGGTGAACCAACCGGGTTGCAGATCGAGGTGGATGCCGATGAGCCCGAGAAACTGGCCGATCTTGCCTAAAGCCACATTGACGGGCCCGGATGTCGGGTTCAGCACGTAGACGAACGCGATCGTCGACGCCACAGGCGGGATCAGCGCCGGCAGGTAGAAGAGCGTGCGGAAGAGGCCGCCGGCCCGCCGGGCCCGCGTCAGGACGGAGGCCACGAACATGGCGCCGACCACCCGCACGGGCACCATGACGACGATGAACCAAATCGTGTTGACGGCAGCCTTGCGCACCACCTTGTCCTGGGTGAACAGGTATTTCCAGTTCGCGAAGTCGTTCCACTTCGGCGGGCTAAGCATGTTGAAGCTGGTCAGCGAATAGTAGATCGTCATCACCAGTGGGTAGACGAAGAAGACCGTCACCCCTAGCAGCATCGGTGTCAGGAATGCCAGCGCGACCAGCGTCTTCTTTCGGGACGCCCTTGCGAACAGCCCTGTCCGAGGTGACGTGGGCTTTTCGCCCAACGCCACCCCGGACGACCTCAGGGCTGGTCCCACAGTCATCCCGCCAGGGCGATCGCCGCGTCGATCTGGGCCGCGACATCATTCAGCCCGGCCGCCAGATCCGTTGCCGTGCCCGCCTCCCATGCCTGGACGAACTGCGACATGTGATCCTGGTACTCGACGCCGATCACGGTGGTCGGCGACGTCATCGAATAGTCGTTCTCGAAGGCGTCCAGGAACACCTGGTAGTTGGCGTCCTTCTCCAGGGCAGGGCTGTTGACGGCGCTGGTCAGCGTCGGCACATTCTTCAGCCCGTTGCCGATCAGCACCTGGGTGTCGGTGTCCATGGCCAGGAACTTGACGAGCAGCCACGCCAGGTCGGGGTTCTTCGAGCCCTTCGGAATGCCGATCAGGTTGCCGTCCACCAGGCCTGCGCCGTAGGCGTTGACGTGGTCGGCGGACATTGGCAGCGGCGCCGTCGCGTAGTTCAGGTCGGGCGCCTCGTTGGCCAGGAAGGCCGTGCGCCACTCGCCGTCGACCATCATGGCCACGCGCTTGGTGTAGAAGTCGTTCTGGTCGGAGAACTCATCTCCAAGGCTGGCCATCCAGTCGCTGACCTTCTGGTAGCCGCCGACCTTGTCGATCAGGTCTTTCTGCCAGTTGAACAGCGTCGTCCAGCCCGGGTCGGTGCCGACGGTCGACTTACCGGCGTCATCGAACCAGTTCGCCTGCACGGTTACGGCCATGCCCGGCGTCGTGGTCTCGTAGTACTCCATCAGCGGCATGAAGCCGAGCGTGGCGATCGAGCCGTCAGGGTTGTAGGTGGTCAGCTTGACGGCGTCGGCCGTCAGTTCGTCTAGCGTCTTGGGCGGGCTGGTGATGCCCGCGTCCTTGAACATGTCGACGTTGTAGTACAGTCCGGTGGCGTCGCCCATCATCGGCAGCGCACAGCGCTTGCCCTGGAATTCTGTGTAGGCGGCCGCCTTCGGCAACAGCAATCCGAGGTCGGTGCCGTCCTTTTGGATGAAGGGCGCCAGATCCTGGAACGCGCCGGACGAGCAGAGCACCCCCAACTGGTCACGCGAGTACGAAATGCCGACGTCGATGGCCTGGCCGGCGGCGATCGCCTGACGCATCTTGTCGTCGTCCTGCCCCGACTGCACCGTGACCTTGATGTTCGGATAGGCCGCGGTGAATCGGTCGATCGCCTGCTGCATGATGCCCGCCTCGCGGTCGGTGAAGAAATGCCACAGGGTGAGTTCGCCCGACGGCGCGGCGGCTTCGCTGCTGCTTTGGCTGCTGCTTGAGGCCGGCGGTGGGGTCGTACCTCCCGAGCAGGCGGTGAGGCCCATGGCGAGAACCGAAGCCAAGGCCGCGGCCCCAACCATCCACCGGTTATGCCGCGATGATGAAACGGTCATTGTTTTCTCCTTTCCGCGCCTCGTCGCTCGCGACGGGGCCTTGATGCTCCGCCCCGACACCGGGACGGTTGTTGGTTGCTGACGCGAGCAGTAGTTCCGTCAGGTACGCGGCCAACGTCAAGGTTGCGCCGCGCAGAACTGGGTTGTCGGGGACGACCGTCTGGGTGACGGGCACTCGCCACCGCGTCGATCGTTGCAGATGGGTTTGGACGAGCCGCGCGTATTCGGCGCCGCCGGCCGCCCCTGTGGGGCCGCCGAGGACGACGCGCGCCGGGTCAAGCACGGCCAACGCGGGGATCAGCGCCTGGGCTGTATTCGACGCCAACTCCGCCAGTATGGCTGCCCGCTGGGGGCTGCTCTTCAGCGCCACCAGCGCCACCTCATAGGTTCGCACGGACTTCACAAACGAGCGGACGATCCGGATGACCGCCGGCGAGCCGGCCTGATCCTGCATGGTGACGGGTTTGGCGCCCGTACCAGCGAGGCCGGGCAGCGCAAGGTATCCGATCTCACCCGCGCCGCCCGACGCCCCGCGTTGCACCAGCCCGTCTACTACCGACGCCACACGCAGGCCTTCGCCCTGCCAGAGCAGAGCGAAGTCTTCCTCATCCTGACGCGCCTCATGTTCGGCGATGGCCGCGAGGTTGGCGTCGTTGTCCATCAGCACCTTGAGGTGCAGCCCGGCCTCGACCTGGGAGCGCACTTCGCGCCGGGGCCACCCCGGCAGCGGACCGACGAAGTTCAGGTGGTCGCTATCAGGGGAGACGGCGCCCGGCACCCCGATGCTGACGGCGACGATGCCGGCCGACGGTAGTTTCGACGCGCGACAGGCGGCCTCGACGGCGGCGGCGACATCGCTCGCGGCCGTCCGATCGCGCGGTAGGCGCACATCGGCCACCGGCTGCGCCTGCCCGGAGGCGTCCACGACGCATGCGATCGCCGAGCCGGGCAACATCTGCAGGGCGACGCCCAGCTTGGCCTCGGTGCGCACGCGGTAGCTGACGGCCTCCGGGCCGCGCCGCGATGCCACGAGTCCGGCCTCGCCGATCACGCCGGTCATCAGCAACCGGCTGATCACCTGCGAGACGGTGGGGCCCGACAGCCCCGTGGCGCGGCCGATCTGGGCGCGCGTCAGCGGGCCTGATGAGATCAGCAGGTTGAGGGCGGCGTTGTCGTTCATCGAGCGCAGGACGTCAGGCCGTCCCGGTCTCGCCGGCATCGCCGCCATGGCCCCGCCCTCCACATTCAGTCATTGAACGCGTCCGATACTAATAGGAAACCTTCCTAAGTGTCAAGGAGCAAGGAATGAGGTCCTGCCTTCGGCAGGATGACACTGTTTTGTCGGGTAGGCTTGAACATTGCAATGGACGTGAGCAACGTCCGGCGTCGCGGATGTAGTCCAATGGTAGGGCCTCAGCCTTCCAAGCTGAAGATGCGGGTTCGATTCCCGTCGTCCGCTCGAAACCAAGGTTGACCAGTTGAAGGAGAAGGCAGTGCCCAGCACAGTTGAGCGTTTGAGCCCCAGCCGCGTGAAGATCATGATGATGGTGCCGTTCGAGGAATTGCGACCGGTCGTCGACAAGGCGTACAAGGACATCGCCCGCAGCATCAACCTGCCGGGCTTCCGCAAGGGGCACGTGCCGGCCAGCCTGATCGACCAGCGATTCGGGCGCGAGGCAGTGCTCGAACAGGCGCTGAACGAGAAGTTGCCCGACATCTACAACGCGGCCGTCGCGGACAACAAGCTGAGCCCTTTGGGGCAACCTGATGTCGAAATCGTCAAGCTGGAAGACGGCGAGCCGATCGAGGTGGCGGCCGAGGTCGATGTCCGGCCCGATTTCGAGATACCGGACGCGTCGAAGATCAACGTCACGGTCGACCCGGCCGGTGTCGGCGACGCCGAGGTCAACGAGCGCGTCGACCTGCTGCGCAACCGCTTCGCGACATACAACGAGCTCGACCGCGCCGCAGCCAAGGACGACGTCGTCCAAATCGACATCAGCGGCGATCGCGACGACCTCGACATGAGCGGCGTCAGCTACGTCGTCGGTGCGGGCGGCCTCGTGGACGGGCTCGACAAGGCCGTCACGGGGCTCAAGGCGGGGGAGTCGAAGACGTTCGCCACGAAGCTGGACGGCGAGAAGACCGACGTCACGGTCACCGTCAACAAGGTGCAGCAGCGCGTGCTGCCGCGCGTCGACGACGACTTCGCGCAGATGGTCAGCGAGTACGACACGGCGGACGAGATGCTGGCTGGGCTGCGCGACGGGCTGGAGCGCATGGGGCGCATCGGCCAGGTCGGCCAGGCCCGCGACAAGGTGCTGGACGCCGTCATCGAGCAGACCGACTTCGAGCTTCCCGCCAAGGTGCTTGAGGATGAGGTGACGTCACGGCGTCAAGACATCGAGAACCAGCTGGCCCGCGCCGGGCTCAGCGTCGAGCGCTACCTGGCCCAGGTGCCGGAGGAGAACGCGAAGACGGCGGACGAGTTCTGGGACGATCTGGCGCGTCGCACGGAGAAGGGCCTGCGGGCCCGGCTGGTGCTGGACAAGTTGGCGGACGACGAAGAGGTGACTGTCTCGCAGGAGGACTTGAGCGAGTACATCATCGCCAAGGCCCAAGAGGACGGCGTGACGCCCGACCAGGAGGCGCAGCACATGATGGAGCACGGCCACACGCAGGAGTGGCTGGGCGAAATCCGGCGCGGCAAGGCTTTGAGCCAGCTGGTCGCCAAGGCAGGCGTCAAGGACACGGACGGCCGTCGCATCGAAATCTCGCGCATTCGCGGCGACGGCGCGTTGGGCGAAATGACGGCCGCCGAGGCGGAGGGGGCGGCGCCCGCCAAGGCGAAGACGGCCAAGCCCGGCCGGGCCGCGAAGACGAAGTCCTGACGGTGAGCCCTTGCGTTTGATGAGGAACCCTGACATGACAAGCCCCGCCGCCCCCCCGCCCGTGCGTCGCACTGCGTCCGCCACCGCCCGTGACGAGACCGAGCGTCCGGGCCTGCCGCGCTTCATCACAGTGATCATCGGCGTGGCGGCCACGCTACTCGTCATCGTGCTGCTGAAGCAGTTTTCGGGAGTCGTCGGGCCGGTGTTCCTGGCCGTCAACCTGGTGATCGCCGCGTACCCGATCTTCTCGTGGCTGCGGTCGAAAGGCACCCCGGGCTGGCTGTCGGCTTCCGTCATGTTCCTTGCCGTCACCGTCATCCTGTTGGCCGCCGTCGCCGGCTTGGTCTGGGCCGTATCGGCCATGGTGTACCAGCTGCCCAGCTACTCGGCCGAGTGGACGGCGATGTACAACACGGTGATTTCCTGGCTGGCCAGCTACGACATCAACACCACCGGCATGAGCGACCTGCTGCGCCAGATCAGCCCCGGCTCGGTGGTCTCGATGCTGTCGACGGCTTTCTCGTACACGACGGCCATCGCCGGCGTCGTGGCGACCATCGTGCTCTCACTGGTGTTCATGGCCATGGACACCCCCGGCATGCGGGCACGGGTGCGGCTGGTGGCGACTGAGTATCCGCGGCTGACCGAGTCGATGACGAACTTCACGTCGCACTTGCGCACCTACTGGGTTGCCGCGACGGTGTTCGGCGCCATCGTCGCCACGTTCGACGGGTTGGCGCTGTGGATCCTGGGCGTGCCGCTGCCCGTCGTCTGGGCCATGCTCGCCTTCTTGACCAACTACATACCGAACATCGGCTTCTTCATCGGGTTGCTACCACCGGTGCTGCTGGCACTGCTGGGCGGCGGCTGGCAGCTGGCGTTGGCCGTCGTGGTGGTGTACGTCGTGGTGAACACCGTGATACAGACCATCATCCAGCCGCGCATCGTCGGTGAGTCGATCGGCGTGATGACGACCGTGTCGTTCGTCTCGCTGCTGTTGTGGGGCTTCGTGCTGGGCCCGGTGGGCACGCTGATCGCCGTGCCGATGACGCTGCTGCTGAAGGCGGTGTTCATCGACGCCGACCCCAGGGCGGCGTGGCTGGGGGCGTTCATCTCGTCCACCAAGTCACACGCCAAGAAGGCCAAGCTCCCCAAGGCGTTGACACCCGCAGTGAAATAATGGCAGACCACGTAGTTTTTGTCAGACCGTGAAGGTAGGTTCGTTACCGTGAAAGATACAAGCAATCCCGCCGTCGGGGCCGAGACGGCGCCCGCCCGCATGGCCGACAAGCCTTCCGCGGCCACAATGGCCGACAGTGTGTACCAGTCACTCCTCCGCAACCGCATCATCTTCCTCGGTTCCGAAGTCGAGGACGAGAACGCCAACGCCATCTGCGCCCAGATGCTGCTGCTGAATGCCGAGGACCCGGGCAAGGACATCTACCTGTATATCAACTCGCCGGGCGGGTCGATCGACGCCGGCATGGCCATCTACGACACGATGCAGTGGATCAGCAACGACGTCGCCACCGTGGCAATGGGGCTGGCC
>JGI20166J26741_10487781_pt1 | contig 15907 bp, 8 predicted proteins | sample TergutCu122P5_FD_26741 | JGI IMG/M metagenome (IMG submission 26741)
TACAGGGAATCTAAGTGTTTCTGTAGAGGACCCGGAATATTGAGGAGAACCAGTCACTGCACACGGATGTCGGAACTTGGTTACGACACTTAATAATCCTATTTATTTTCTTTATAATTCCCTTTTTGTTTGTATTGTCCAAATTAATTACAGATATACGACATGTGAAGTATGGCCGCGGCATTGGAATTATTGACACTCCACCTTTTCGCGGTCACCCAAATTACTGTCTTTACTTTGCCCTGGCTAAACAGTCACTCTCTTATGCGTCGCTACGCGGCAACTAACTGGCACCCCCGTTTTTATTTCATCTCCACTACATGAACCTTCTGTCCACTTCCCTAATTTCCAACTGGCTGTCTTCTTTGATTTCCCACTCTCGTAATAGGTTCGAAAGTAAGAATTTTCGAATTCCGTCACTTGATTGGCTACCAATGTCCTAACGCGTCGCCGTATTGTGACCTGTATGAATACCAAAAAAAAAGCGTCCTAGCCGTTTCTCTCAACGTGGACTCGTGACTACTACTCATCCTCCCCCGCAAGATTTAAGAGGTATAAAACTGTCACAGTTTAGAAATTTCCATTATTTAAAAATCTGAACAATACCCCTTTATATTGACATTGACTATCTGTGACAACTTCTAGACCCTTCTGGCCCACCGCAACGCACAGAGTCTCTTCCTTTTAACACATCCCTATCTTTTATTACCCCTATTATGTCTTACCAGAGACCAGTCAATTTACTTGCTCAATACGTACTCCTTCAACAAATGTGCACTGGTTATAATACACACCGTCCACTGTGGGCTAATGTAACATAAATATGCGATTTTCGGTGTTCCTGCGTCTTCAGTTAGGTTGACAGCAAGTGTTGCTGTTTCTACGCTGTTGTAAATTGGAATGACTCCTCCCCTAACACCAGCACTAAGCCAGCATTTGTCAATGTACGTGTATATCGACGTTACGGAGTGTCCCACCTGCAAAAAAAATTATTTTTTGATGCTTACAGTATACGATAAAAGCGAAGTGCACAGTGAAGGTGTATTAAAAGCAATTTTGATTAGCAAATTCTTCGTTACGTATCCGCAAATTCGAAGCTCGTTCCCATCGCAGCTGTTGCCAAAACCATGTGATCACACATATGACGCAGAACAAAATGAAGTGACTCAAAGCACAGCACGTAGCCACAGCAGTAGATGTACGAACTGCATGTCACACTGTATGCAGCACCACCACTCATTAATTAATAAAATTAACTCTTCGCATCACTTATACTTATTTCATATTGCCTGCTCAATTTATATAATAATTTCAATACCTTAACAATTGTACTTTATGTTCAGGTCAAATAATATTTATGTACATAAGTATATAGTGTGACGTACATTAGTTGAAGTATTAATTTTAATTCACTGAAATATATCAATCTTAATTAAATGATTAAAGTAATCATGGTGTTCCAGAGCACAAAATTATTATTTAATTGGCTGTATGTAGCTTACTCTACTCTACTGAAGCCTGTTACTTAGTCTATATGTAACCTCTCAACTGTTTCTATTAAATCACAGGTGTAATGAATGTAAGTGGAGAAACCATAGGCTGCTTAAGTATCAAATACTCTCAACTTAGGAAAATGCATTTCAGGGACATAACAAAGGCGATGGAAATACACAATGTAAGGATAGCGGGAGTTTTACCTCGTCGTCTCCTTCCAGTAAAAATGCGTAAACAGGTCAGTTCCCCCAAATGGTGTTAGTGCAATGTGATGAACAATTCAAGACACCGAATATTCCTAAGCCTAATATATCATAAAAACAGGCAACGCCGGACCGATTTGGATTATAGCGCGACAGAAAAAAATAATAGTATACCTTCATTACAATTGTTTCAAATTAGTTGGACATTTAACTGAGGCTATTGCCAACTCTCTCATTTATACGTATAAAAATTAAGTGTTTGCCTTTCCCTAAAGCTGTGCAAAACAATATCGTGCTACAATGCAACCACTCACATCATTAGGCTCTAGAATCATTATCAATATCCTTCGACTAAAATGGAGGAAATTGCGGGCCTTTCAAGCATTACTGCTTCCTGGGAATGTGTCTGTGTTCTGAAAATACTATGGAGAAAACACTTTGGTGGAATTAATTAAGAAAGCGGCATAAAAATTAAGCGATACCTACTTTTCCGTCACTGAATTAAACAATCTCAGTACCAAACGGAAAATTACGCTTGCCAGTTCCAACAGTCCTGTTACCTAGCTCTTACAGTGTTGTGCAGCTGTAACAGTACAGGGAAAATGTGTTGTTGGTCATGCGTTTTCTTTTATTATGACTCACGTGGGCTAAAAATTTGTGGCATGCAAAACATATATTGGAAAAACGTAAGTGAGGATTCAAAGGATCGTAATACATCTGCGAAGACTTTAATTAAATGTGTAAATCTCGAGCAGATATTCACAAGAGTAATAATCTGAAATTAGGAATACAAATATCTCATCAATCGTGGAGTGAATGAAACAATACCAGAAGCACCAAAACTTGCTAACTTGGTTTCAATAATCCCCACAACTAGTGCAAATACAGAAGGATAATTCTCAGCTGTGAAGAATCGAAACTTTTCAACGGAAGTCACAGTAAACAAAACAGGCTCTTTGATTTGTCCGTGGTACCTTTTGGAATGTATCATGAAAAGAATGACTCTATAAATCTGTGATAACTCTTTTAGACCAGCAACATCGTAAATTTTGCCAATTAGAAATAAAGATTTAAAATCGACTTCCAAAAATGCCTACAACTTATAAATTAATAGGCCTTGTGAAAGACAATTATTCAGTTCAATTATCCTCCACTAACATACTTGTTAACAGCAAAATGGCCAGTTATAACATTAGAACATAATGCATACAAAACAAATTTCTTACAACAAAGAAACAAAATGGAAAAAAGATTAGATTATATTAGATTGAAAGCTGACTACACGGGTAAATTAAATTGCATAATCAAAATTTAAAATGGTTCTCTCCAAAATTGCATTGCTCTGACAATGAATTACATAAAAAAATAACGTTAAGAATATAGAATGAAAATACAATACAACTTACCAAACTCTCTTAACAATATCGCTCACATGAACCATGAATGTAAATGTGCGTTGGATGTGTGCCAGCTTATTGGCATAATAATAATAATAATAATAATAATAATAATAATAATAATAATAATACCTCTATTAACCAACAATCTACAAGCCACAGATACGAGTACATTAAAATATTAATATTAAAAATACATTGTAATTTTGTAATCCCATCTACGCCTACGTCACCACACTGCCCCTAACTTGATTTTTGAGAGCCATTTATTACGAGTGACGCACACCTGTAGGCGCGGTCTAATGCGTTGGTTTGTGACTCTTCGCTTGCTGGGATAGCGGGTTCGAATCCGCCGGGAACAAGGAAGTCTGTCTGTTGCGTGTTGTCAGATACAGTTCTTGGCGTCGGGCTAAACACTCGTCCACTAGAGTCCTACCGACTGTGGTGTATAGCCTCTATAATGAGGAGACCCTTGCCCACTAAAAGCGGTGACGTCATGAAAAATAAATCTTTATGTGTGTAGTGTACAAGTATCATGGCCTTTGAAATTAAAGTTGGTATAATTTCCTAGCTTCCTCTTTCTAACTCACCCCTAGGCAAGGAATGTTAATTAACGTACTTTATTCTGGATTACATAAGAAACTCAATTCTCATTAAACTTTATTGTCAAAGGTTACACCACGCCTTCAGTAGCTACGGAAGTTGATTTCCTTGAATTCTCGATAAACACCTGGCTTAGAAACTGGAACAAATTTGTCCGCATGACTTACAAAACTAATTACCTTCCTGACTGATCAATAATTTTCTAGATACTCGGAGTAGCTTTTCATTGCACACAACCCTCTACATAAATCCATCCACTAAGGGCACACCGTCAGTCATACTTGGCATCGTCTACCTGAAGGGTATAAGTGAATATTGTTTTGTGACACACATTAATACTTCTGATACAGTAAATCTCATACATTTACGAGTAACACATGGAGCGCAGCAAACATGAAGGGAAAACGCACACTTCGTACAATAACGGCCTTGTTGAAAATCGTTTTAAAGTGCTTCTTTTTATATTTCGTTTGGGAGGAATTCCACTTAACATGACGTCAGTATCAAGACTTTACGCAGTATACAACGCTACTGTAATCATATGTTTTTATGTTACAAATATTTGTGTGTGTGTGGACACGTTTGTTAACAGACATCAGTTGAAACTCGCCATACAGAAGTTTCGCGTTTTATTAGGACTGCAAATGACCATGTGGACGCACTTCAGTGCCAGGTAAGCAGAATTACAATCCTCATTCATAATGTGTCATTACAGGATGTTCATTAGCAGAGAGATAATAATTATAACAATATTCAGAACTTTAATTTTTAAATCATTGATTAATTAAGAATGAAGCATTTGGTGAACTGCAGAATACAAGAGAAGAAACTAAATGTTCATTTAATCTTATGTTATTGCTTCTCTATATAGACGGAGTTATTATATTAGAGTTTATTACCTTTTTCCGTTTTCCACAAATATATGTAAGAACACTATGCAATCATAATTGATAACAGATTAGATAAACTTTAGAACCTTCATGAGTGTCTTATTACATGGAGCCTTATTTTGTAACCATATATTACTAAGTGAATACTTATTCCTGTCACAGCTACCGTAAACGTGACATCGAGCATCTTCTCAGTCTCACAAATTCTTTCACATGGGAAGAGTTGCCGACCAGAGACCCTGATACCGGATATATAACATATGCTGGATATATTCCGATCATTCAAAGCCTTTCTAAATACATGCTACTCTTCGCAATGGTATACCACGGTATCCAGAGTACCGTGCGCATTGTGATGAACCATGACATGATCTTCACCACGTGGTTCCCCATTGACGCATCATCGAGCCCAGCATATGAAACTGTCAACTTCATACAGGTAATGTCCACACTAATAAACTGATTAATTTTAATTTTATCAAAGTCTGTAGAGTAGAATACATCATAGATGGTGCAGATTTCGACAGCCGAATTTTTAACACATTAAGAGCCGCAGAATACCATTACAGCGCCAATCATTTCTTAAATTAAAGCCGTGATATATAGATGATTCATAAAAACATATGTATATAAAGCGATGCTAATTGCTGCCTGTGTTTACTAATAAAGTCAGCGTAATAAAGCGTACCTGTAATTAAGGTAACAAAAATTACATTTTGCCTCAACCAGATTACTTTCTGCCACGAACAATCAAAATCGTAATTTCGCAGAATAACCACCAAACGGTATTAGTAAGAGCAATAATAATTTGTGATTTTATTGAATTATATCACAAAACAAATGCTAAGAAAATACCTAGATTCGCTGCGGGAAATATTTGTTCAGCAGTTTTGCAAATACCAGTCCCGTGTAAATATCTAGTGTGTAGGTCTGATTTTGTATAAGAAATTCTCTGTCTTTACATTTTGTATGCGTTATGTTCCTTATCAGTTGTGTTAATACACTCTACACAATTACATCAGAAAATTAGGACCTGAAAGTAAGGCCATCCAAATACTATTTCTAAAACAAATAGACCTGAACTTATCCTCCAAGTGCCGAAATGTCGACTTGAATAACCAATGTTATAAATGAAGTCCTATCCTGATTTAATCTGGTGAAGAACAGATGAGTTCAAGAAATCCAAACGAAAAATTAAAACTATAAAATACATATATTCTTAGATTGGCCTTCGAATGTTGTTATTTATTGTCGTTTTCCTTGTATATGACAGAACCATTGAACCAAAGTAATAATAAACCTACAAGATGAAGTATTATATCACATTAAATGACTTGCAGCAATTCAATATGGTCGTTTGTTTCTACATAGTATTTAAGTTGTATCTATGTCTTTCATGTTGCTACCCTAGGCTTCACACAAATGAATTAAAAAACACGCCATTAACACACGAGTACAGACGTAACTGAACAAAAGTCCTTCAATGAAAAAATATATTTGTATAACACGAATTTATTTTCGTCATCAAGTAAAGTAATTACGCGAGATATTCTCCAGGAGATGCTGAAGACCCAAGGCTCAAGAAATGTTACGCCGTGTATTACAAGGTTTCACAATACGAACACATTAAATTACAAAAATGATAACATGATCCTAAACTTGCAAAACACCAACGGGAAATTAGGCCCAGCAGAAAACTAAATAAAGTTTTTTTTTGTGTGTGTAATAGTGTTCCTTCTAAATAACACATGCAGAACCTCACAGTTAAGCTTCCCAAAAGTTTTCTAGTGACCCCTGCAGGTACTGTAGGTGGGGACGCAATTACCGAAATACGGGCAGATACCAGGCAACTGTTCCATTTTAGGTTTCTCGTGACATAGTCTGTGACACTCAACTAGCAAGTTCAGGTTCTTGTCCTGTCTCAGCTGCACCAAAAGTGATCAGAAATATTGCGGAACTGCATTTCGATCTAACAGACAAATCCACGTGGCTTTAAAAATGCTCACAATATTTGCTACGGAATCGTCCGTGTTCCACGCTTCACCAAGAAAATTTCCAAGTCTTTTCCTTGTCTCTTCTCTCTTTTAATAAGTACTGACCCCACGAATAAAAACTATTGTACAAAAGTTTCCCTACGCAACAGCTGTGACACTGCCGTCTCGTGAATCGATAAGACCCACATAATCACATCTTTATTTTTCATACAATAAATAAAATTTCTACAATTACAGTGTTACTTTTGTCTGTCTAAAATTACTAGATGCCTCAAAGAAATGTACACGTAAAGCTACAAAATGCACGTAAGGGACCCCGTTTTTTTTCCGGGTCAAATCGCCAGATTTATACCTCCTACTCAGTACACCGGTCCGGACCGAATAATATCTATATCCCTCTAAAGGACTAATATCGCCTTGTTTCTAAAGTTTCCGGCTTATCTAACAAATTCCAGAGTCCGTACTTGTCAAGGTGCAATCCCAGTTTTCGCACGCACTTCTATGGCATGACATTACAAATAAGAAACTGTACAAATCTAAATGTAACACAAACAGAAAGGGAAAATCACATATCATGCCTCACATCAGACACGTATAAATACGTGTTTTCTATGTCGTGATACTTCACCCTTCTTAATTTGTAGGTACCTAATGCACTGCTGTTTCATAAAGATGCGCCAAACTTTTCGTCATGGTTTATAGACACACAATATGGCTCATATCTACACAGTAGCAACAGTACGTTTCGTAACTGACACTCCAAAACCGCAAAAGATTCGCAAACACAATTAAGGTAAATACTGGTAACTGAAATTAGAATGTTTTACGAATTCACCATGAAAATGACCAACTTAGCTACCTTTATCCGTAACTGTAACTCAAGAAAAAAAAAACGAGAGTTCAAGACACACCATAACTTTTTAAAATGACGAATAAAATAGTGGACAGCCATGCAACTTTCTCAAAGTGTCAGAAGTTCGATATACACCTTGCGTGGCAACTCTTACGTTGTGCCAACTTTCCAGGAAACACTCCGTATAAGGTTAGTACGTAACACAACTTCCTGCTCATAATACTTGAGTTACATCTCATTACCTTGAACGGTCTCACATCTCTTATTCCCATTCCTCATTTCTTGTCATTACTGAAAACACGCGGCAAAACATGGTTCACTGCCGATCACACACAAAGCGTCAAGTCTCCTTGCAAAAATCAATACGCAAAAAAGAAAAGGTTATTAAGTTACAAATTTTTGCCGCTATAGTTTTTTAGAAACTGCTGTTTTGCAAATATCCGCACTTTACTGAGCTCTTTCCGCTTAAGTCATAATTTACAAAATAATAAGGTAGGAAATGTAATAATTTCAGAAGTACATCAGTAACGCATTCAGTACACAATTTTAAAGTTAGGTGTCAAATATAACTATGTTACCAACTGTTGAAATTTTTCTGTAACCACTGTTTTCAAAGCCTGAGGCAAAACGTGTTGTGTTTGAAAGTGTAAAGTAAAAAGTCACTCCATGGCATGCCTGTGCAGGCACGATGGGAGGCAGAAGTAAATTTCCACCAACAGCCAGAAAGAGGTGACGTGGTTAACGCCACGCCCCGGCCGCTTTATCCCCAGTAGAAACGGATATCCGTTGTAGAGGAAGCTGGGTGCGCGTCGGAGGGTTCTGGACGGCATGAAAAACCACACTTCTACCTGGATTCGATCCCCGGACCGTCTAATCCGTAGCGAGTCCACCATACCGCCATCGCTTTAAAGTGCGCAAGGTCTAATAAAAGGGCTAACAAATACACGTATTAATAAGAGCAGGGAAGCAATGCGGTAAAGGAATCCTCTCTGCAGCATTGGTGAAGAGTGAAATTAAACCATTTTGTACTTCGATTACCTGAATTAGTCGTTTGCCAGAATTATTAAATCCAGAAACTTCCACAGGTCATGGCATCATTCTTCACAGCAGGCTTATATTTTACCTTCCCTAGTCTACACGTTACGCTAGTGTGTGTCGCCGGCGGTCAGCTGGGGAAGCTCAAGGCGGCGCTGTTAGACATCAGACAGACACACGGCACATCGCTGCAGGACTGTGGAGGGGAGACTGATGAACGGGAAGCAGCACGACAGAAGAACACTCATTCTGAACAATTCCATCACATGCAGGAACAACTGAACAACTGTATACGCCATCACCAGCAGATAAAGCGGTAAGGCAAACAACGACAGCTTAACCTAAAATAACGTTACTGTTTAGAATGAGAAACACCTAAGTTTTGTCACATAATCTTCCACTATTTCAGATATATGGCAGTACTTGAAGATACAATTAACATTCCACTCTGTGGACTATTCCTGCTAATCTTATCAGAGGTCTGTTTTGCCGCCTTCTCTGCTGTCACGGTACAGTATTCGATTTGTTATTCATGGAAAAATGTTAACTGCTCATATATATATATATATATATATATATATATATATATACATCTCCTAATGCGTAGTTCAATAATTGAAAATTTCGCCCACAAAAAAATTGTATTTTCGTTTTAGGTCCTACATTTTGGGTTTCATAACGTTCTAAAATTTCAAGAGAATCTAATCTTGCCTATGTAAGTCAAGGATGTGTTTTCCTACAGGTAGAAACCAAACTTCTAAAATACGGAAGTCGTATCCCTTTCCATTACGTTCGACTGATAATACAACACGTATATCAATTGCTTCCTCCTCTATAGCTGACAGAGCAAACTTCATTTAAAAATGCAACATGACGGAATAGTGTTACACCATTCCATTATTTCGGAATTTAATAATTAATTTACACAAACCGCTTCAAATTAGTATTGTGGACTTGTAGTGTAATACAAGTCAGTATCTTTCTGGGGTGTTTGTTTTCACGTAAGTTATCATTTTACTTTAAGATGTTCATTACCTCTCTTTGCTTTCTGTTCAGTTTTCTGTTTCTTTGAATGAAACGTTAAGAAATTTGTTTCAAAACAACAGCGAAACAACTTTTGTGGAACAAGCAGACCTAATACCTGTCCTATATCTTAATTGCCATTATACTAATATTGCTAAGAAGTAAACAGATAGACCATCAAACACAATTTTATGAAATAATTATTTACTCAGCCATTGTTTCGACCGCATGGGGTCATCATCAGGCTCATATCTCAAACATATTAAGGACGTATACACATCGTATTATGGAAAAGAGATCTCGCTTCTTACAAATTATGTTACAGTCCAGTTTCTATATACCCAGATCAGGATTACATTTTTGGCAATAGCTATTAAAATTAAAGTTGAAAGTTTTCAACACTTTGAAATTTTAGAAATGGCAGGTGTCAGTAGTTGATTATGTGAAGTTCTTCGGGCAGAAGTCGTATGGAGATTTCCTTTAACGGTGTATAATAAGTTAGAAATAATATGATAGATTTTTTGTTATATAACATAGTTAACTTTTACTTACATATTGAGTGGAGTGTACGATGTCAATTTCAAGGTCACTCAGTTGCAAGCGTCTGCTCACATCGCGGTACGTAGCATGCGAAAGATTTTCCTTAGCGGCAGCAGTAGTTGGTGCTGCGTCATCTATCGAGAGTCGTGTTTAACTATTGCATCAAATATATTATTTTTAATAATAGAACTTCTGTGATTAATTTGTATGCCTTTTACTTTTTTGGTATATATGGTATTTTTCAATTGTGTCTATGTGTTTTCCTTTGTGCATAGTAAGTATTACGTCCGTAATATCCTCCATTTGGCCAAAGGAATGGCTGTCGCTAAGGAAAACTTTCGGTATGCCACGTACCATGATGTGAGCAAGATACGTACCATTGAGTGACCTTGACCTTGACAACGTACGCTCCATTCAACATGCACGTAAGGGACAACTGTGTGTTATATATATTATTTCTAACATTATACACTGTTAAAGAAATCTCCATTCGACTTCTGCCTGTAAAACTTCATAAAATAAAATACCGACACCTTCCAATTCTAAAATTTAAAAGATTTTTACAATTTTAATAGCTATTTTCAATAATTTTAATCTAGAACTGAATATTTAGCAAATGGATTGTAATGTAATTTGAAAGAAGCGAGATCTCTCTTCCATAACACGATGTGATACTACCTTAATATGTTTTAGATATCAGCCTGATGATGGCCCCATGGGGTCGAAACAATGGCTGAGTAAACCATTATTTCGTAAAGTTGTTTCTGGTGGTCTGTTTACTTCTTATTTATATTCCAAAACAAAGGGATGCGTAAGTTAAAAAAAATTAATATTGCTATTTTGGCCGTTTCGTTTCACAGATCTGGCCTGCGAGATCACCAGATTTTACGCTCCCCCTCCCCTTTCTCCACCCTTCATTATTCCTTGTGCGGTCACATGACAGACAGAGTCCACCGGTAAAAATCGCAGAGAATGTAACTTTCACGCACTATGTTTCATTCTTGTCTGTGGCTTGCTGTGCCGGTCGTCGTCTGTTCGCTGTGAGAGGTGTTTCTCACAGCCGCTGGTATACCCCGATGTATTCCTCTCTGCTCGGAGTTCTTTGATTCGGAAAGCGCTGCCAGTTTTAACTGCTGCTATTGCGGTATACACAGTTATGGAACTGACAGATGCTTATTCTGCGCTTCTGAAAGTTTTGTTTATACCACTGTTTGAAAGATGGCCACTTCTACGGCATAATTATGTGAAGCTAAGACACGCGACAGACGTACTGTTGACTGAGGTGAAAGAGTCGTATATACAAATATCGCAAACGCTTGACGTGGATTCGAGAAAGTAGAGTTTGATGTGGAAGGTACAGTAAAAGTGGTTCGTAAGAACTGATGGCAAACAATATCGTGAAGTACCTTGGAACATTAAATAGCTTGTGGCGATGAAATAGTTGAAAATTGGCACAAGGCGATATAGCATTCTGTATTCGAACTAACCCGTATACTGACTTCCCGAATTTTGGCACAAGTTTGGCGGAACACTATATATCACAAACAATGTTCCACATTACTAAATATTCTTTAAAAAATTTAGTGACTGATATAGAACCGTAAAGAAATAAATTGTAACCCCAGAACAAAGTCTAGGTGAATGTGTTTCATCACAGTATTCAACAATAATTTTACTAACGAATAATATTTATATCTCCCTTAAAAATTGATGTCATTAAAACTAATAAAACCTTACGAAGCATTTTCATTGTACAGGCTATAAACATCCTTCAGGGGAATCAGAGGCAACAGAAAGTCGACGATTATCTTGATAAACTCTCGACGTCATACTGTAGTCCCAAATAAGATTGCGTTTCTTTTGGCAGAGTTGGGGAGATTACGCGGATGAAGCGCAGGCTGCATTCATGTATGTTATGGTGATGGGCACTACGTGTTTATATTGCTGGTTTGGTGATGGGCTGTCACAGCAGGTGAGAATAATTTGGCTTCTTCAGACATACTCGTATTCTAAGTAAATACGTACAGTACAATCTATTATCAATAGAGTACACCTGCATTAGACATGTGTTTCCCAACCTACAGTAGTATGTGTTCTTGTGGTCTCCAACAGCCTTTTCGTGTTTCTTCAGTGTGGACATATGCATTTCGGCGTTATTTTACCATGTTTAATATGTGCCTGGTATCGCTGTCACTATACGTTACACAGTGAAACATGACCTGCCTGTAACACCCAGAGACAGCAGTACTGGACAAGCATGAAACAAGGCACTGACGATGGTGTAAAAAATGCCGAATAGCTCCTACCCACACCGAACAAAAATGCGAAACAGGCAGATGCACACCACAGTATCATACATTAAAAAACCACATGGAATATACATTACCAAACCCACAGTAACATTTAATACATCAATAGAAACAACTCTTACACATTCATGATGTCACATTTCACTCTCAATATTTTCGTATTCAGTTAGTGTATCATTCAAACTTAAGTAACATAACATCACGCAATTGTAAACTGTTATATAACAACAGTAACAGTTTCACAGTAATGTGTTAGAAATGTCGTCAACTCTATATTGTAAAATATGTTGGCATATATGTAATAATATTATTAAAGGAAATATTATTATTACTATTACTATTATTATTAGTTTTAAATGGGTTTATAACTGGTGACAGTGTGCTACAATGCAAGAGAAGACAATACAGTACAGTATAGCACAATAAAATAACACACATCATAAAACACAACACACAAAATAACATACAACACTGAACCCTATACTTCACCTATAAATCTTTACACAACATACGGTTATTCGATACGAAATCTTATATAAGTACATTTTTTATTCACCACCCCATGACATATCCATGTGTTATGGGAGGGCCAACGATTTCTGTTAATCCTTTACTGCATAAATGAATACACGTAATGAATCCGAAAAGGCGGCCAGGCAAGCAATATATTTCTTATGTCTGGAGTTGGGCGGGAACTAAAATCTCGCATCGTATATCGCAAATATTCTCAGGGTCTGAAATAAAAAAACTGGATTTTTGGAGTTCACGGATAAATTGACCAGATAACATTATTGGCTTTCTTTCTACTAGTTAATTCATAATTCAATACTTTTCGCCCAAAAAGCAAAAATAAACTAATAAAATACACAAACGAAGTTTGCAATATTTACGTTGTTTTGTATAGATGTGAAATGTGGTGTTTCATGTCAAGTGGAAGAACATAACTTCCGGTTCTACTGAGATCAGGATTCTGAGTCAATGTGTGAAAAACACCGAGGAGGTGCGACTGAGGCGGAAGGAATTAGGTAGGAAAGAGTCGCCATTCTGTTAAAATTGTCTGACGAAAGTAAGATATTACGAAAGCATAAAGAAAATTCAAACCCCAAAATGGATCAAGACTCTGATGTTCAGTGCCGCTGCTATGCGTCTCCTACACCATGTGCGACCTTATCCCCACCTGCAGCTCCTAAGGCCTACGACATTCAATCCTAAACGAATGTGTTTGCTACTGGCTCCACATATCGGATCTCACTTCGAGCTATTTCTGGTAAACCTGGAATAGTGTACTTGACATCTGCTAAGAATTTGGCTCATCCGGTTGGAATCGGTCGGGCCAGGACATCTTCCTGCCACCTTGTAATATCTAAGAAACCAAAATTAAATCAATTATTTTATCCCTACTTTGTCCCGATGTTTCGGCCTCAGATTCTGAAAATTTTATGCATGGATATTTAGAACTGTCCTACATTAATTGCACCCGGTTCAAACTAAATATAACTCACATTTGCATGTGTCTGTCACGCCAGACGACTTTCACCTTGTAAATGACAGTGACGCCTTGCCAAATGGTTCCTGAACTGCATCTTTTTTGGGTGGCTTAATCCTGAAGAGTTTTAATCCTTGGAATGAAACTACAAAACTGTTGAGGCCCAAGCAATGCTCAACCCACTACTACTGTTAACTCTACCAGTAAATGGACAGCAGAACAAATTGTTGACGGTAATATCTTTAGGGCTGGCACAGGAGGGACCTGTCCTAGTGAATAATGGCCAAATCTCTCGGCAAGTTTAATGCACACATCCCATCTTCTAATTCACAAATTTACACATATACACCAACACCCTCCTGGATTCTGGACAAAGGTTTCTGAACTACTTATATGTTATCTGGCTGTTCCAAACCTGCCTCAACATTTGGTGTGTTAATTACAATCGCTTTCCCGAAACCTGCTTAGTTTGTACAGCTGATGGTGTCAGTGACACAAAATCACATGGAGGAGGTGCCTTAATTGACATATGTGATAGAGTTTCAGGCGGGTACTAACTACTGACTTAACAAAACTTGTTGAGTAACGTGTTGGGGCTAAAATATCAACATATGAAGGCTTTAATTTATTAAGTTTATTACAATTATTATTTTGAGCCTGATACATCTATGGGAACAATTAAGCAGTACTTTAGCCATTCGGAAAACATATAAGACACCTATAATTTTCGAGTCCTGGTTCTTGGAGACTTTAATGTGCCTCGTTTAGACTGGAAACTTGGAGTATCTTCCAGTAGTTCCCACCACTATAACAACTGAAGGGAGAAGCCACAAAAACCATCCTCCCCTCGTGCTTAAACAGCGTATCTTAGCATAATTATTTTCGCACAAATGGAAACTTGTATGAACATATGTTCTACAGCCTTACTAACTTCTCTGTTCAATGTGATGCACAAGATTTGGTACACCTTGACATTTACCACCCTTCTTTTGTCACAGAATTAAATTTACCCCTTAAAAGAACAAATTTATCTTGTAGTATCTCTTTTGGAAGGCGTTTTTCTAGGGATTACTTAGTATTATACAACACCCTCTCTGCATATGATTGGTCTTCTCGATGTAACGAAACCTCTGCTGACAGCTGACTAACTGTTGCTCTATCACAGGTAACTGAAACAGATGTTCCTACTGGTTGCAGTAAGATTTGCAAATACCCCGTATGGTTTTGTGATGATTTGAACTTTTACATCAGGAAGAAGTATTACTTCTACAGCTGTTTTGAGACATTTAAGTCTATTTATTTTCCCTATACCTTAGTTCAGGGCTGGCTAAGTTCAAGCCACAGGAAGGCCACATAATTAGTTAAGTACTCGCACGAATGCCGTACGTGTGTATTATATACCGAAAGGGCGGGAGGGGAGGTGAAAAACCTATAGGGCTGTTAGTTACAAAAAATAAGTTACGCTAACCGTATGGTTGAGTGAAAAGGCAGTACGCTGCACTAAATGCGGCAAAATACAAAGAATATTTAGTTTACTGTGTGCTGCCTTCAAAATAGTGGGTTTTAATTCCTACACATTTTTGTGTTAAAGCAGTTACCGCGTTATGCTCTGTAGAGCTATTATATTATGTTTGTTAAACTGCATTACTGGAACTATTCAGGTGACCGAGGGCCAAAAATACTTTCCTCGGGTGCCAAATATTCTTCAGCCCTACCCTATTTCTTGATTATCCCACAGAAAAGTACCTTCCCAAGAGGAAACACTTTCCATGGATTTAGTTCCCAACACTTACGTATTCCAGCAGTACGTTTTAAAAGGTTAAAGCCCTATATTACCCAGCAGCAATGAATGTTGAGTATTGACTTGGAGATGCTATTTAAATAACCCAGTATATTTATACCTATGCTAAAGTTGCGTAACACGCAATAATAATTTATCTTTCCTAATTATCATAGGCTGAAAGTGTAAGAGATGCTGCTTGGGGAATAGACTGGGTAGGAGCTCCAGTCCAATTTCAGCGCTCTGTGTGCTTCATCATCGCGGCAGCCAACAAGGAGTTCAGACTGACAGCTGGGAAAT
>JGI20166J26741_10488893_pt1 | contig 15900 bp, 6 predicted proteins | sample TergutCu122P5_FD_26741 | JGI IMG/M metagenome (IMG submission 26741)
TTTGGTAATCAATAAGTGTGTAACAGCTGTCAAAGTTTCAAACTTCTCTGGCCATTATCTCCGTAACCGTTCAACTTTAGATATAGGTGTTTTGGGTTATGTCGGTATAGTTCAACATAAGGAACACTCTCCCGAAGTTTTGTCCATTCCTCCTGGGACACCCTGTATATTAGATATGCGTACACATATTTTGTAGGTTTTTAAACCCTTTTTAAAGAGACCCGGCGCTGGTATAAAAAAGGACGCAGTAAATCTACTGTTTCATAAGATGCTGAATTTCTGTGACAGTATTGCACAACTCCTAGACAAGGAACATCGCACAGTTGGAAGGCTAATTTAAAACAGTCCATTACTTCGGTTCTGAACACTTAAGAATGCTTCAAGTTTTCCTGTACTGCTAACATCTTAAAGGCAATGAAAGTTGTTCTGTTAAGGGGCCCTCCTCCGTTCCTGGCGCTGCACAAACTTGTAAACGTTACAGTCAAGATTAAAAGTTTAAATCTCCTGCTACAAAGAAGCACCTAGCGTCCACAGCAATGAAATGGCCGACGATTCGAAACATCGTTGCGGTTTACACGTACTCGTAGGCCTACAGTTGTCCGCTTCCACGCGTTAGTATGACGGTTGCGTCTGGCACTGTATTTACTGCCGCTTCATTGTGCTCCATTTAATTAATATACTTAATCTTGAGAACATCAGTGTATCATACAGGATACTTAGATCCGACAGTAACCTGTCTTTTTTACTTGCTCATCTAATTTACTTCTTTGGGTTGCTAAAGCCGAATTTATGAACGCTACGAAGGAACGTTCCACTCAGACATCTTCTGTTACTATTACTGATGCAGCCGCCACCACCACTGTCACTACCACTAACACTATCACACCACTATCATCACCATCACAACCCACAACACCACTACTACCACCACTATCACTACATATAACACTATCACAGCCATCAAACCAACACCACCACTACCATCAACACTATCACTGCCACAATTACCACCACTAACACTATCACCACCATCACAACGCCACCACTACTACAACCACTAATACTATTACCACCAACACTACCACCACCACTATCACCGCCACTATTTCTAACACTAACACTACCATAACAATATCACCACCACCACCACCACCACCACCACCACCACCACCACCACCATTGACACTGCCATCACATTAGTGTCAGCAGTAGAATTACACATATTGTAATGTAAATGGTGGTAGAAGTGATCATGATGAGAATAACAGCCATTAGACACTAACGTTATGTGCGAGATACGGTGGTGGCGAGATACTGCCAGCGAACAACCTGCAGCCATAGAAAATGGATAATGTACGACTACCTGAGCGAACGCTCGCTTCTCAAAACGACCTATGCTCCGTACAGTTAGTAAGAACAGTATGTTGGTTGTCGTGGCCTGCACCTCCCAATGAACACAATGAAAGTAGGACTACACAATGTCTTCTAGGGTGATCATTCCCTGACAATGGAAGCACAAATTGTCGCTGAAACGTTGGAAATACATTCCACAATAATTCGAGAAGACTTATTGCATTCAGTCGCCACACAAACGCAAAATCACATTAAACAGCTTTGAGTATTATCTGATGATACGGTGTGTGACAATGCAGCGTAACAGGCATACCGCATTGTAGATAACCTTCGATTAAGCCGTTGCTGTACGCTCTACGGGATCAACGATGCCAACACAGTTCATTCTATAGCGTTTTATTAGTTCAATCGACTTTTTTTTTTCCAATAACATTCGTAAGAGACCCGGCAAGTTAAGGGACCAAAAGCAGACCTCCTCCACTCTCCTGAATCGTGCAGATGGCCAGTAAATATAACAGTGATGTAATATACTCACTCATCACAGCCATCCAATTCTCTTCGTGACCAGAACGTGCGGATATTCGAAACGAGGAAAGTCTCACTGAATCAGACTCCTGAATTTCAGTAGGCCTACCTAATTCGGACCTAGTACTTGGGATATTAAATGTTTTCAAACGAAATAAATTGCTTTGATCTTGCCCATCCCGTTTTGCTTTGCAGTTAAATTGTTTACAGCAATTAGTATCACCGTCCGCCCAACTTCATCATAGGTAGTTAAGTACGAGTATGTATTCACATTAAACAGCCACATGTTTCAACCACATGTGGTCAGGATGTATACTTTTATAAGAGAAGGGTTTTATTCTCTGCTAACATATCTTGCTTTTGGAAATTGAGTTTTCGGTCTTTCCATAAATAAATCCAAATATGCATGATTTAATATCTTATTAAACGAAGTAAGTATTACAGAGATAAAGTATCCGCATATTACTTCTAGTACCAAGCCACAAGCAACTCCTTAACGTCAGATTTATTGCTTATCCTGGCGTAACAATAATGCCAAACGTTAGTGCTAATTCTCAACGCCAGATGTAACATTTATGCCAAAGACTGCACATCACAATTTCAGAACAGCAGTACGGCAGTGCGAGCTCTATATAGCGTATCTAAGCCTGTGGACAGAAAAAACAGGGCAAGCAATGTACGTATAACGTAACACTGAGGCGCGTTCGTAGAACCATTGTTTCAGTGGAAAAACAATAAGTATTACACATTCTGAGTGTGTGTTTATAGTCTTAGGCATCCAACATGCAATGCGCATGTGCTGTATTGTCACCTGTGGCCTGTCCGGCTCCACAGCATTTTTCTACACAGGCCTAATGTCATAAACGGCATGTTTTACGAAAAAAAAAGTTACCGAACATAAAATATGTGTTTTGACTTTCTCTACAAATTTGTCCGAAACATTTGTCATTCTAAGAAGAATTGCGCGAGATATTATCAGTAATATTCATAGCAAAAAAAAAGTTACTGGACATGAAATTGTGTTATTTTTGTGTTCTCTACAACTTATTCTCAACGATTATAAGAAGAACTCAATGAGATACTACGATAAATGTACACGGGTCGTCATGTAAATACCCGTTATTCTTGTCAGATTTTAGTAACACTGGAATTTTCTCGACAGATTTTCTAAAAATACATATAAAATTTCATGAAAATCCGTCCAGTGGAAACCGAGTTGTTTCAAGCGGACAGGCGGAAAGACAGACAGACAGACATGACGCAGCTTTTTCGCAATTTTGCAAACACGCGTAAAAGCTTTCACACGACAATCAATACTCACTGTTTCAACCCGTTATTGATAAACCAGACATCAACCAACACCCTCGAACTACAGCGCCTGACAGAACTCCAGTTTCACATCCGTTCCTCAGTTCACAAATATTGCAACACTGTACATGAAATGCGAATACATGAGAAATTTCTATGCGCTTTCCGGGTCTGTCACTCAAGACATAGTCACTAGGCAGCCTGTTGAAAATATTGGGTAGTCAAAGATATTTACTGAAAATGTAGCTTTTCTACGCTCTGCGCTATTCCCAGGCTTCAACAATGACTCTCCGTTCCCGAGGCCAATGCAGAGTATTGGCAGATGCTGGAGATGTCGAAAAAGAATTACAAACGTGTCTTCAGTCATAGATTAAAAGTACATATTAGTCCGAAGTACATTTCACATTATGTCAATATAAACTTCATTCGCCGTTTCTGCTTGTTCAGAAAATGATACGTGATACTACAAAATTCAACCTGGCCTCATTTCACGGCAAGGACTGAAAATCATTCAACATACGAGTAGATTCGAAACAAGGCTGCCAACTTTTTCTTACCACTACCATCAATCCTTTCTCACTCCAACAACGTCACGCCGTTTACACACAACACTACGAAGTATTTCTCTGCGTCATCTTAAATAGCCCCTTGATCAAAGACTTACACAAGATTTAGGGTGTATTTGTTGGCCAACAGACAGTCAACTGAAAAGCAAAGCACGTTCCAATTGTTGTATATATACAGTATACCTCCTGATGATGGACTACATATATGCCCGAAACATGTAGAGGTTGATTGACGAAATAAACCGAGGATAAATAGTGCATCAAGTTGGTTTTCATTACACGAATGTATCGAGATGCACGGTCAACAAAACATAAAATTTATTCTATATTCCCTCGCTGACCCATCAGCAATTGAACACAATGGCTTCCTGTTTCGCCATCGGTTGATTAACTTTCCTGCTTAATTAATTAATAATGAAAACACGTAGCATAACACACCTAAATATCCTACGCAAAAGGCGACCTCGAATTTGGAATTTCGTGAGTCTCGCCTAACACGGGTGGGGTACCGCAGCATCCGAAAACATACATTACGGTATTTCTAAATTTAGCCTAAAGCTTGCAAGGTTGCTTCCTTTCAGAACAAATAATGTATGGCACAGTCACGGAGGGTAGAAGCAGGAAATAACAGAGACACGGACATCATATCGGAAATTGTTAGCTGCAGACACAATTCGGGACACGGGGATAATATTAAAACTTACTGTTAGCTGCAGACACCATTGGAAACAAGGGGATAATCTTAAAACTTATTGTTAGCTGCAGACAACATTGGAAACATGGGGATAATATTAAAACTTATTTACTTATTTATTATTTACTGCCCATCTATAAACTGGCGTATTGCATTATAAGATTTTCAATCCGTTTTACGTCACGTGGCCTACACTTCAGGCTCAATAGTTTTTACACACATAAAAACCTTATTTCAACTATTTTAGTAATCTTTCTACCTATATTTGACATTTGTATACACAATCTGGACACAATCACCGGCCAGAAAAATAACAATCCAACGACTGTTAAATAGTTTTATATAAATTTTGTACTGTATGACCTCTGTAAGTCATACAGCATCCCATATGAAGAACACAATTTTCACTGTTTTACACCTTATTTTAAAAATTTTGGTATTTGTGGCCTGATGATGGTCTTTTTAGACCGAAACATGTAGTAACTCCCGAATAAAAAACGTGGTTGTACACAGTGTGATCCATAAAATTTAGGACAGATTTTTTTTAAATAGCAGAACTAGAACGATCTATCGGCCAACCCACTAAATACTATCAACCAACATCCGTTCACACACCGAGTTTAGTTTATTTATCTTCGACAGTGTACGAGTTATAACTTGTCTTGTAAAGTCAGTTTCCTTTATACGTCATGGATGGCGGAAATGAACAGCGAGTTGCCATGTAATTTTGTTTCAAAGCCGGTCTATCAGCGACAAAAACACTAGTATTGGTGCAAAATGCTTATGGGAATGAGGCTCTGAACCGATCAAACGTTTTAGGTGGTATTCTCGATTTCAAGACGGAAGGGAGCTGGTAGAAGATGACGAGAGAAGTGGAACTGTAACGATTTTGTAAATTAAAACTTTCGTTAGATAAACAAAACATGAAGACATGATCTAGCCCAAACTTGATCCCTATATGACATGGTGAAGGTCCGTGTTCCTTAAAATATGATATTTCCTGATTAGCTGAATAAACACAGACTTTCACTGCTCAAGGAAGAATTAGCAACTCCGTCTTAATTTCGTATTTCTCTGTTGCGCGACTAAATCAAACGCGCCACATGCAGGAGCACGTAGACCCCAAGTACAGACACTGCAATTCAGTTCAGCAAAATGCACTGTGCTTGCAGGATCAGGCAAAGTTTCAAACATAGTTCTTGTCTAGGAGCAGTTAATGCCCTTCTGCCATTTGTTGTGGCAGCAGAACAGCAGCCGCCACATCGAACGTTTACCTGCAGATGCTACTGCAGCCTATAACGTCATTCACTGCTGTCTTGTGCCAACAGGAGCACGTCACTTCTCGGTGGAACATATCTTTACCTGTAAATCTCACTATGCCGAAGGAACACAAGACTACGTGCTCACACAGGACTGTGAATTGTCAAAGCGTTCTTCCGCCTACTCTTTTATAGCAACAAGCAAAGAAATGACGTCCGAAAACATATACAATAGAGTCTCGTTTTACGACGGGATTACGTTCTCGAATATTTGGTTTTAAATCGAATCGTCGAAAAACTAGCACTAATTAAATGGTTTAAAGTGAGATGGGTTCATGGGCCAAACAAATTAGTCAAATAATTTTATAATTTACAATAGTTCTTTACATTATGACGTATAATTTTAATTTAATGAATTAGGTATATAGAAAAGTACATAGATAATTTAAAAAAATATCAATCAAATCACTTTTTATTTTGTTGAAGAAGGCCCAGGCCGTGGTTCAGAGGACATCAAGAAAGAATTTAGCGTCAACTGTTCCGATTTTTTCTTCTTTTCTGTCTTTTTGATGGACGTCATGGGTGGAAAAATCACAATAAACTTAAAAGAACTGCACTAAAATAGAAAAATAAGAAACACATGCACACCGGAAAAGAGCTAGAAGCGCCCTAAGTAGAGAGAGGACGCCTGAGTTGCGACAATGATGCACCACAGGTCGGGAGTGCTCGGTCCGACTCGACAAGGGTCGTAAAAGTGAATCATCGTAAAACGAACCATCGTAAAACGAGTCCCTACTGTACAATAATGGTACCAACAAATGCACGTCAGTACATTAAAATTAGTTTATACAACGAACTCCTACATCTTTCCGTCAAACACGTGGCCAAATTCAGAGATATAAAATGTAAAGGTTAGATACATTAAAAGTACAAAATAAAACTGTAAAAGTATCAGAAACAATCTGTAGGCGTAATTACATTCATAGGAGCCAACAGTTTAAAAACCTATAAATATGAGTTATTAAGATAATAATAATAATAATAATAATAATAATAATAATAATGTGTTGATATTTGAATGGATGGTGTACGTAGAAGGTTTCAGTTCTTAATTCACCAACCATCTTAACAGAAGTGTCATGATGTCACACGTTCGGTAAACTACTAACCTGAACATATTTTTGTGCATTTGTCGTTGCCATCATTGTAGGCTATATATCGGCGTAATGCTCAGATCATGGACCATATATATATTCCGACACTTTCACAAAAAAGCTCCGAAAATAAATGTAAAATTAAAATCGTTTGGTGAGCAGTTTGTCAATTTCTGTTCTTTATGCTCTCTTAACAAATACGCTTGTTTTAGTGATAATGTGTAAGAGGAACACTATTTAATCCCTTTAAACCACGGGTCTGGTTCAGGTTAACGCTGCAGCTTCTGTCGCAATCTTCAACTGAAATTTCAACACGTTGAGAACCGACTCAAGGCGCTGGAAATTCATTTATGCCCGTTACTGGAGTCATACTGAGCACAGCTGCTCTATGGGGGTAGGGATAGCGCAGTCGATATAGCGACTCGCTACGAGCTGGACGGTCCGAGGATCGGATCCCGGAAGGGGGGTGAGATCTTCCGCGCCCGTCCAGACCGACCCTGAGGCCCAACCAGTCCCCTGTACAATAGGTACCGGGTCATTCCCGGAGGTAAAGCAGCCGGCACGTAGCATTGACCACCCACCCCCACCCAGGGTCGAGGTTAACGAGTAGAACTACATCACCACTCCCCTCTGGGACTTCATGGTCTGTTCTAATGTGAACTTTACCTTGTACCTTCACAGCTGCTCTATGTGGCTACGGGGGAAGGGGGGATTGATGCACCGCCCCGGGTAGCAAAATGAGCATTTTAAATGAACATCGATTTTCTGCGCTCAAGTAATTTTAAATTACTGCAATAAGTAAATAAAAATTCAATAAATGTCATTTTTTAGTTAATAAGTTCTGTGATTACTCGCCCCTGGCTCCAAAAAAGCTAGTTACGCCACTAATACTGCCAATCGCTTGGAAAATATCGTGGATAAATGCAACTCAAGAACACGACCAACTGAACAATAATAAGGCGCTGAACAGTCACTGCAACACCCGAAGTGTGCTGGGTAGGGTTACGTGTTTGGAGAGTTTAAATACTGCTGTAAGTAATGTATGCGATCAGCGGGTGTGTAAGTTACAAGATCAGAGTTTATAAACACGCTTTCAAGCCAGGCACGTGATATTCTTCTGTCTTGGAATTTAGGCTAGGCGCGCACTGGCAACTAAATTGTTGCGTTGATAAAACATTTGCTGTGAACGTTGGCGCTTGCGCACTGCAACGAAATAGTTGCTTGTACTGGCAACTTTTTTTCTTTCAGTACAGAATGGACTTCAAAGAGATGGCATGTGTATGTGCTCTTCTGCTTAGAATAAGGAAAGATCGACGCAAAAAGCGACACTTGGTACATCCAGTAGTCTGTAAAAACTTGTAAATTGGCAGTTTTATAAATTGTATTCTGCACCGAAAGATAGCAGGCATTCTGTGACTTCAATCTGCACTTATTTTCTTCCCGAATAGAATTTTGATTTGTTAAGGTTGTTCCCAAATATCTGAAATGTTCCACACTTCCAAAGCAACTATTATAATCTTTATATCGTGACTTCGTCCTGCATTCTGATCTCGGGACATGACCATGTACTTAGTTTTATCTGCATTTACTTCTAGACCAATCTCCTTACTAACAATTACTAAAGCCTCTGTGCTTTTTTTATAGTACGTACGCTTCTGCCCAATATATTAGCATCATTAGCATGATCCCCAATCATATGAATTAGAAAATTAACACAAATTTTTCTGATTTCTGTTCAGCTGGAAGTTCACTTCAGTTCGTGACGACAAACTCGTAAACTTTGTACCACAATTTATCCTTCAGATTTCTATCACTGTATACTTTCAATTTTTTTTTAATACAAAGGTGGTCTTCTCTCCACTTCCCATATTAACTTCTCCACGTCTTCGACGATAGACACATCCGTATGACGCAAGACATAAAGTTTGTGCACCTTACTACAGCTAGCAAGCAAATGTTTAGTTGTCAGTGCGCGCGGACAGACTGAAACATGTGCGTCCTATCGTTATCAGCAACATTTCTGTTGCCTCGAGAATGAGTCAGACCGCAACACGCTACAACTTTTCTGTTGCAGCTACAGAAAAGTTGCCAGTGCGCGCGCTCTCGTATAAAGAAGTGTTCTCCATCCGGGCAACTAAATAGTTGAGCAACTAAAGTTGCCAGTGCGCGCCTAGCCTTACAAACATGGCGATAACGCGAGTGTCACATAGTATGTTTACTACACACCAGATACCATAAGCAGAACCAAGCAAGAAGATGCTGAATACACTGGCTGCTCTACTTCAGCCCAATATGCTGCCAAGTTAACGCATGACGACAGCCACCACACGATTTGCAACTTCCAGTGTCTTTCATTAGCACCAGCGGCTCCTGTAAGGCAGTCAAACTAATTGCAGGAAACACTCTCACTGCTAAGTTATTAAGTAATTAAATGCCGTCATTCGACTAACAAAGTACAAGCATTTTCAGTGTCCTCCCACGCCAGAGTGGCTTCCCTCACTCGTGTAACTGCCAGTGCAATTCATCCACTTCGCTGGGACACAAAGAAAATTGGGTCAGGCCGGATCTTTTGTTACCTTCTTATACAAACCCGATCTCAATTGTTAGCACCGTTGATGTACCTGAGTCACCGAACAATCAACAACACAAAACTCTGTTCCTTACTCTCAACGTAAGGGGTTCGAATCTCCGGACAAAAATAACGGCAATTCTGAATGAGGTATTTCTCGGTCAATATGAAACTGTCTGGTGTGACTGGGTGACCGCGAAGCCACACCACGCAGTTTCTTAAATCATTCATAATTGCTTTCTACAAAATAATTTGTACAAACCAACCCAGTTTTCGATAGAACACATCGTTGAATAAACCGCAGATCACCAAGCACACACAAAAGCAATAACTTTGCATAGATGTATAATGACTCCTACGAGGGTTTCCTGCCTCTATCAACAACAGACACTAACCATCATGACTTACGAATACCAAACATTTATAAATACCATAAATAATGTTAAATAATATTAAATTGACCACTTTGTTTCAGAACAAAGTGATGATTACAACATTTGAACCCCACAGTGGTAAAGTAAGTAATAGGGTGCGGAATAAAACCAGCGATAGCGAACTTGTACCCTCCAAAATTGCTTCAGAAGCATAAAACAACTTAAGCATTTATCACGCTTTCAAAAAACCAGGGACAGCATTTGCAAATGTGGTTAAAAGACAGCAGTCAAGACAATTTGTGAGACCCAGGCATAGCTGGAAACACACTATCTTACTAAAGGTCACGGAAATTCTCAGGGCCGTTACTGAAGGCGCTGGAAATTCGTGGACCACCTGGATAATTATCTTTTTAAATAACCAACCAGATGCACTATTTATCCAAATTTATTCTGTTATAAAACTGTACATGTTTCGGGCATCTTCTTTGCCCATCATCAGGAGTTTTCCACAGTACATTCGGCACTGGTAATTTTCATGCAGGTTTTTAATGACCGCTTCCAAGCAGAGTCAGGATGGAACTGCATTTCCATTCAGAAATGCGTCCACCCATATAACTGGCCACAAGACTGAATCCCAGTGGAGTCACATTCGTTTATTGGCTGCAATGATAAATGTGTTAAGTTACAATTTTATCAATATCTTACATTTTAACGTAGATTTTAAACTTATATTTAAAACGTAACATTTTACACTTGTAAATAAAATTATTTTGACGTTCTATGTAATAAATCCTTCAAAGAAACCTTGCCTGAACATAAAAAACACAAACAATTTAATGAACGTGTTCGAGGTTATTGTTACTGATTACTGACATTGCTTTGCTTTGCTTTGCTTTGGAAGAACGTAACATTTACATTCATGTTACCGTGCATCGTAGTAGATTTTTTTAAATAACCAACAAGACGCACTAATTATCCAGATTTATTCTGTTACAAAATTCTACATGTTTTGGGCATCTTCTCTACCCATCATCAGGAGTTTTCTACTGTACATTCGGCACTGGTAAGTTTCATGCAGGTTTTTGATGACCTCTTCCAAGCAGAGTCAGGATGGAACTGCAGTTCCATCCTGACTCTGCTTGGAAGAGATCATCAAAAACCTGCATTAAACTTACCAGTGCCGAATGTACAGTAGAAAACTGCTGATGGTGGGCAGAGAAGATGCCCGAAACATGTAGAATTTTATAACAGAATAAATTTGGATAATTAGTGCATCTGGTTGGTTATTTAAAAAGAAATCTATTACGATGCACGGTAACATGAATGTAAAGTTGGATAATTATCATCCGCACAGTACGAAATTCAGGCCCTGAGAAATCCATGAGTAGTGGCGGATTACAGTTTTGACTCTCCCAGTACTCACCAGTAAGGTAAAAGATAACGATCATCCTAGAACAGGCCATGAAGGTCTATAGGGGAGTAGAGGTATAGCTCCGCTCTTTCTTTAACTTCGGCGTTAGATGGGGTATGTGGTAAATGCCACGCTCCTGCCACTTTAACCTCATTAATGAATCACCACTCACTGCACAGAGGGATGGGTGGCCCCTGGACGGGTGCGGGGATATCTCGCCGCCATCGGAATTCGAACTCCAGGCCGTCCAGGCGGTAGCATGTACTCGCAAGTACACTTTTATAAGTTCAGGTTTGTTACTGTCTACCCTGATCGATGTTTTACGTACCCTTCCGTCTCATAATACGAATGGTGCCGATGACCGTGAAGTATGCCACGAAAATTTCAAGTCCAAATCCACTAGCAATGATACAACATACTTAAATAAGATAATCAACAAATTATCTGCTACACAATGTTATCCTCTATCTTACAAGTCTTGCCACTGAAGTGAACGTATGAAGGGTCTTGCTCCAGCACTCGTTCACCACGCCAATTCCTCAGCCTGCCACAGCGCTACGTGATGAGCCCGCAATCATGGAGCCAGTGCAGAAGCAACGCTGGTAGTAGTTGCTGTTGTGGGAGTACACAGGACAGTTACTGTCAGGGTTACGCGTCTAGCTGGAACCTTATAAAACGTGCCGTCAGAATTGTATTTTCTTGTTTTTGTACGCTGGAGAAAGGGAAGAGTCCATTAATCAAAAAGGGCTAGTCCGTTTGTGCACGAAGTTATTCACTGTCTAATTTTCTCCATAGCACCGTGGGTCCACACACCAATAATTTCCTGACAGTGCCACAAAGTTTCTCCGCCCTCTATTTCTGGGTCTACAGCCTGTTCTAAGTTCAGATACACAGTAACGCAGGAAATCGTAACAAATCCCGACTTCGGGCAGTACACCTATAATTGCAAATCCTGCTTTTTAAAATAAAGTCAAGACACTAGGTCCCCCCAAAATTAATATTATTATGTAACCCGCTTTCCGTACCATGTTTCTTGGAAACATATCTCAGGATAAGATTTTACTCCTCTCAAAATGTGTCCATTTTTGCAATCAAGTCAGATATACTTTGGAGTCACTTCGATTAAAATCCGGCCACTCACGGGGTATCAGGACGATCTATTGTGCGAACTTCGATAGCGTCTATTGTACTATTGTACGTTTAGCCATCGCTCGAGACAAATGGTGGCAGAGTCACTTAAAATAGGCCACGGTAGATTGCTACAAAATTTTCCTCTTGGATCACTCAGAATCGAATTCCGATATCTATTTCGAGGCTAAAAAGGCTACCTTTCACGCCTACCTTTTGTAAAGCAAGTTCCTACACCCTTGGGTACAGCACCGGTCGCAAGTTCCTTCAGCTCGGTGTACAGTAGGGATAACATGTCGGAACCGACTAGCTAGTTACCTATCTAATCAACCAACCAACTACTAACTAAGTAATTAAGTAACTAACTAAGTAACTAACTAACTAATTAACAAACTACGTTGAATATCAATAGTTCTTCATGTAGTAAAAAAAAATCCCAGCATTTTATGGACCTCGAAAGTTCATACCGCATTCACAAGCGCCCGCCACTTGTTCCTAACGTGAGCCAGGCCATCCAAAACGATTTCTCAAGATACATTTTAATATCATCATCCCATCTACGCCTAGGCCTTCCAAGCAGCCCCTATCAATCAGGTTCCCCACCAAAGCCCTGTAAGCATATCTCCTCTCCCCATACGTGTAACAAGCCACGCCAAACTCATTCGTCTTGATTTGATCACTCTAATAGTTGGTGGTAATAAGATGATATTATCTGGCACATTTTTGTACGGCAGAACGCGAAGTAACAGTGTTTTGGAAAGCTTCTTTATGTGAGTACACAGAATGCAAAGAAACACCTAATTTAATAATTTGGACTGAAACAATTCGTAAGCAACAACTACACGCACAATATAAATCACATTTTAAGACTCTTGTAATTACTTATCAACCTAAAAGGGTAAGCCATCACTAGTGTGCACGGTACCTACACGTTTAATACCGAGGCGGTTCTCTCTGCATTACATCGGTTCGCAGTTTGTAATAGAGACGGCCCGGCTCTGAATGGCTGCAAGGACAGACACGTACGGGAGGTCAAGTAGCCTTATAATCCACTTTACGATGCCACGTGTGCGGTCAGAATGTATACTCGGGCAATAAAACAGGGTTAAGGTATGAATTCTAAAGTATGGTTATCACTGCCAGCGATAAGACAAGTCCATACGATAATCGCTGTCATGATCACTCGGTGTCTGAAAAAGTTGTATTTTGTAAGCAACCGTCTTCAAACAGTGCACCAACATTGTAGGTGTGGCTTCAATATTAGTGTAAAGCTGCTGACAGTGATAACAAATTGGTTGTCCCAGCTGTGCAAATGACGATTCAAGTCTCCTCAGACGCTACTCTGTGTCGGACGACGTTAAGTAGTTACCATGCACTAGATGACCCGAAGGTGGAGGCACCAGTCAACAGGAAGTGACATCACAGAACATCTCAATCTTTCTTGGAGTTCTTTCAGCCGCTTCTTCCACACGTCGTACTGTCTCAAAAGTTCGCACTGGTCGCTGCGTTCGACATCGTTGAGTTTGTGTGACACAAAAAATTCCTGCAATTTTTCTTTTCAAATGCACGACACAGTTTCTTGAAAGAACATCACAAATATTGGAATTCCGTTCGTAATAGTTTTGTACTTGCATAACACATGATACTACAAAGAACAGTAGACAGTAAAATTTTAAACTATTAAAGATTAACGGTTACTTTGTTTACCACCAAGTTTAACATTAATAAACTCAACATTCTGCCCATAGACTGTATTGTAGTATGTGTTTCGTGTGCATCTCAGAACGAACAGCGATTATTTCCCACACTGGTTGTTACAGTCGCGATGGAAAGTGTCTACTGCGCGGTAAGAGCTGGGTATTTAAACAAAGAACATGACGTTTCTAACTTGAAGGGCTGAAATAGTAAATTCTTTCGTGAAAATCCTGCAGTGTTCAATACATTACCCCGCCTGCCACCGAAAGTGTAACACTTACCCCAGAAGGCAGATTGGCACTAAAGCTTAATGTGTGCCTTGGTCTACTGAAGGGGGTATAGCGCCAGCGCCAGTAAATCTGAATGTGTGCCTTAGCGTATTTACAGGGGTATAGCGCCAGCGCCAGTAAATCTGAATGTGTGACTTAGCCTACTTACAGGGGTACAGCGCCAGAGCCAGTAAGGCTGAATGTGTGACTTAACCTACTGACTGGGGTATAGCGCCAGCGCCAGTAGAGCTGAATGTGTGCCTTGGCCTACTGACGGGGGTATAGCGACAGAGCCAGTAAATCTGAATGTGTGACTTAGCCTACTTATGTGGGTACAGCGCCGGTAAATCTGAATGTGTGACTTAGCCTACTTATGGGGGTACAGCGCCGGTAAATCTGAATGTGTGACTTAGCCTACTTATGTGGGTACAGCGCCGGTAAATCTGAATGTGTGACTTAGCCTACTTATGGGGGTACAGCGCCAGTAAATCTGAATGTGTGACAGCCTTCTTACGGGGGTACAGCGCCAGAGCCAGTAAATCTGAATGCGTGCCTTAGCCTACTGACAGGGGTACGGCGCCAGCGCCAGTAAATCTAAATGTGTGACTTAGCCTACTTACGGGGGTACAGCGCCAAAACCAGTAAATCTAAATGTGTGACTTAGCCTACTTACGGGGGTACAGCGCCACAGCCAGTAAATCTAAATGTGTGCCTTAGCCTACTGACAGGGGTAGAGCGCCAGCGCCAGTAAATCTAAGTGTGTGACTTAGCCTACTTACGGGGATACAGCGCCAGCGCCAGTAAATCTAAATGTGTGACTTAGCCTACTTACGGGGATACAGCGCCAGAGCCAGTAAATCTGAATGCGTGCCTTAGCCTACTTACGGGGATACAGCGCCAGTGCCAGTAATTCTGAATGTGTGCCTTAGCCCACTGACAGGGGTACAGCGCCAACGCCAGTAAATCTAAATGTGTGACTTAGCCTACTTACGGGGGTACAGCGCCAGAGCCAGTAAATCTGAATGCGTGCCTTAGCCTACTTACGGGGAAACAGCGCCAGTGCCAGTAATTCTGAATGTGTGCCTTAGCCTACTGACAGGGGTACAGCGCCAACGCCAGTAAATCTAAATGTGTGACTTAGCCTACTTACGGGGGTACAGTGCCACAGCCAGTAAATCTGAATGCGTGCCTTAGCCTACTTACGGGGGTACAGCGTCAGTGCCAGTAATTCTGAATGTGTGCCTTAGCCTACTGACAGGGGTACAGCGCCAGTAATTCTGAATGTGTGACTTAGCCTACATACGGGGGTACAGCGCCAGAGCCAGTAAATCTGAATGCGTGCCTTAGCCTACTTACGGGGATACAGCGCCAGTGCCAATAATTCTGAATGAGTACCATAGCCTACTGAGAGGGGTATAGCGCCAGCGCCAGTAAATCTGAATGTATGACTTAGCCTACTTACGGGGGCATAGCGCCAGCGCCAGTAAATATGAATGTGTGCCTTATCCTACTGGCAGGGATATAGCGCCAGCGCCAGTAAATCTGAATATGTGACAGCCTTCTTACGGGGGTACAGCGCCAGCGCCAGTAAATCT
>JGI20166J26741_10490004_pt1 | contig 15896 bp, 14 predicted proteins | sample TergutCu122P5_FD_26741 | JGI IMG/M metagenome (IMG submission 26741)
CGGCTCCGGCTGTCGCGCCGCCCTCGACGCCCAGAAGTACCTGGAGTCGCTGGAGTCCTGACACCGCCCAGGTCCGGAACGCACACGTGCTGACAATGGACAAGGCGCAAGGCATGACCTGACGCCGCCCAGGTCCGGAACGCACACGCCGCGGGCACGACGTCACCCTGCGGCCCTCGTGTGCGATGATGGGGCATGTTCGCTTGTCAGATCGATGACCACCTGGCGCTGCGCCTGTTCAGCGTGCTCGACGCCGAGGAAGCGGCGGCGGTGATCATCCGCAACCGCGAGCGCCTCGCGCCGTGGATGGGCTGGGCGACGCCCGAGGCAGACGCCGACAGCGTGCGCGCGTTCATCACGGAGGCGCTGGCGCGCTGGTCGCGCTGCGAGGCCCTGGAGTCGTGGCTGACGTATGACGGCGCGATCATCGGCAGCGTCGGCATGGTGGCGATCCGGCGTGCCGACCGGTGGGCCGAGATCGGCTACTGGATCGATGCGGCGTACGAGGGCCGCGGGTTCGTCACCCGGGCCGTCGAGGTCGTGGAGCGGATCGCGTTCGACGACCTGGGGTGTAAGCGCGTCCAGATCCGCTGCGATGCCGCGAACCTCCGATCATCCGCCGTCCCGGTGCGTCTGGGATACACGCTCGAGGGCACGCTGCGGCACCTGCCCACGGGGTTCCCGCCCCGCGTCGGTGATCACCGACTCTACGGGCTCCTCCGTCCCGAATGGGAGGCGCGCCAGACGCGCTGAGGCCCACCAAAACGCCTTGTCACAGGCCTTCTGGCTGGAGGGGAACACATCCTCGTCGCCTGTGGGCCGTCGGCGTGTTGCGCCGCGTCGGGCGGTCCGGCGGGCCTAGCATGGACCGCTAGCCGCCACGTCCGAAGGAGCCGCCGCCATGTCATCCGTCACCGAGATCACCGACACCACATTCGCCTCCGAGGTGCTGTCCGCGGATCGTCCGGTGCTGGTCGACTACTGGGCGGACTGGTGCTCGCCGTGCAAGCAGCTCAGCCCGATCATCGACGAGCTGTCGGCGCAGTTCGGCGACCGGATGAAGTTCTGCAAGCTCGACACCAACGCGAACGTCGCCACGCCCACACACCTGGGCGTCCAGGCGCTGCCCACCATCCAGATCTTCGAGCGCGGCGCCCTCGTGGCCTCCCTCCAGGGCGGACGGACGAAGGGCGCGCTGATCAAGGCCATCCAGGACGCCCTCGGGGAGTGACACCGGAGGTCGTGTTCGCTTGTCATAGCCGCGTTACCGATTCGATGTCGATGACGGTTCGATGCGCTCAGGAACCGCTGCGGGGCATGGGGACGGTTCCGCTGTCCCGCCACGCGTCAGCGCGCGACGAGCCCGCTGCGGCCGCACGCCTGTCCGCCCATGGCACGTTTCGTTGTCAGGGTGTCTTGGGTGGCCGATGGAGGCCGACGAGCACGGCCCGCGCGAGAGTGTGCGGCAGCGCCGCGGCCATGACCGCGGGCGGCTTGGTGTTCACGCCGTCCGGCAGGTCGAGGCGGGACACGTCCAGCGCATGCACGGCGAAGTAGTAGCGGTGAGGACGATCCCCGGGCGGCGGCGAGGCGCCGATGAATGCCCTGAGTCCTGCTGAATTCGGTAGGTAGAGCACCTCCGGGCCGAGCGGCTCTCCCCCGCCCCGACTACCGGGTAGCATCGCGCGCCACATCGTCGTGCCCGGCGTCGTCGCCGTCACCGTGACGGGGATGTTGGCGACGACCCAGTGGTACATGCCGCCGCTGCGGGGGGCGTCCGCGTCGTAGCAGGTCAGCAGGAAGCCCCGCGTCGCCTCCGGGAAACCCGACCAGGCAAGCCGCGGCGCCACCCCGCCGCCCAGCGCGGTCTGCGCTCGCGGCAGAGGGCCCCCGTCGGCGAAATCCGGGCTCGTCAGGACGAACGATGGCTCCGGGTCGTCCGCGAACGGGTCCGGGGCGAGAGGACGGTCACGCCACGATGTCATGGCTTCAGCGTAGTCGCGGTGTCGAGCACGCGCGCGATCGACGCCCGGTGATGCCTCGCAGCCGGGAGGGGGTTCCGACACGCGTCAACCGCCGGCTGTCGCCCGGGTACGGTTGCGCCGGGGTTCGGCGCGCATCGTCGGGGCGAGGGGCGCGCTGCTCCGCCGAACTCGCCGGCAGCCGACGCCGTCACGACCCGGCGATCAGCCCCACCAGGCGGGCGAGGTCCTCGTCATCGGCGAACTCGACGACGATGCGTCCCTTCTTCTGCCCGCGCGTGACATGCACGCGCGTGTCGAGCACATCGCTCAGACGGGCAGCGGCCCCCTGCGCCACCGGATCGTCCGGCCTGGCCGCCTGGTCGGGCGCGGCAGGCGCTGGCGTCCCCGTGTCCCCCAGCGCCACGAGTTCTTCGGTCGCCCGGACGGACAGTCCTTCGGCGACGATGCGGGTCGCCAGGCGATCCTGGGCGGCCGCATCCTCCAGGCCGAGCAGCGCACGCGCGTGGCCGGCCGAGAGCACCCCGGACGCCACCCGGCGCTGCACGGCGGGCGGCAGCTTCAGGAGTCGCAGCGTGTTGGACACATGCGGGCGCGACTTGTGTACCTGCGCGGCGACCTGCTCTTGCGTGCAGCCGAAGTCGTCGATCAACTGCTGGTAGGCCGCCGCCTCTTCCAGCGGGTTCAACTCGACGCGCTGCAGGTTCTCGAGGAGGGCGTCACGCAGCAGGTGTTCGTCGTCGGTCGCGCGGATGATCGCCGGGATTGTCGGCAGCCCCGCCCGCTGGTGCGCCCGCCACCGGCGCTCGCCCATGACCAACTCGTAGCCGTCGCCGTGCTGGCGCACCACGATCGGCTGGAGCAGACCGACCTCCTTCACGGAGGCGGCCAACTCGTCCAGTGCATCCTCGTCGAACACCTGGCGCGGCTGCTGCGGATTCGCGACGACCTGGTCGACCGGGATCTCCTGGAACCACGACCCATCCCCCATCGGCGCCGACGCCGCCGGCGCGCTGAACGCGTCCATGGCGCGCGTGATCGGCGAGTCTTCGGTCCGCTGGAACAGCTCGCCCAGCCCCCGGCCCAGACCGCCCGGCTTCGTCGCCATCAGTTCATCCCCTCTCTGCCCCGCAGGGCGATCTCCGTGGCCGCGGCCCGGTAGGCCTTCGCCCCCACGGACGTCGGATCGTAGCCCAGCACCGTCTTGCCGTAGCTGGGCGCCTCGCTGACGCGCACCGACCGCGGGATCACCGTGTCCAGTGTTTCCGCGGGGAAGTGCCGCCGCACCTCCTCGGCAACCTGGGCAGTCAGCCGCGTCCGCGCGTCGTACATGGTGAGCAGCACCGTGGACACCCGCAGGCCCCGGTTGAGGCTCGCGCGCACGAGGTTGATCGTGGTGAGCAACTGCGTGACACCCTCGAGCGCGTAGTACTCACACTGGATCGGCAGGAGCAGCTCGGTCGCGGCGACCAGCGCGTTCACGGTGAGTAGACCGAGCGATGGCGGACAGTCGATGAGGACGTAGTCGGTCGGGTGGGTCGCCAAATAGTCGGTCAGGGCCGTATTGAGGCGCTGCTCGCGGGCATACAGGGGGACGAGTTCTACCTCCGCTCCCGCCAGGTCGATCGTCGCGGGCACGACCAACAAGCCGGGCGTCTCGGCGCACCGCACCGCATAGTCGGCGATTGGATCGCCCCGCACGACGATCTCGTAGCTGCCGCCGACGCCGGCGCCGTGATCGATGCCGAGCGCGGTGGACGCGTTGCCCTGGGGATCGAGGTCGATCACGAGCACGCGCAGCCCGCCGGCCGCCAGTGCGGCCGCCAGGTTCACCACACTGGTCGTTTTCCCGACACCGCCCTTCTGGTTCGCGACGACGAACGTGCGCGGGTGGTCCGGGCGCGGTAGCGTCGCCGGGGTTTCACGGGGAACCGGGACGTCCGCGAGGTCGACCAGGGCGCGACGCGGGCCGTCGACGCCGCGCGACGGCGACAGTTCAACCTCGGGCGACATGGGTTGCGTCGGTACACCGTGGGTCCCGTGCTTCGGCCCCATCCCGCTCTGGTCCTCCGCGTCGGCCGATGCGGGCCCGCCCGTTGCCGCGTCCACCTGCTCCAGCACCTGCGCGCTCTCCCTTCCCTGGCGACGTTTCACGTGAAACATCACCCGTGTAATTCACCCCCGAGCCTGGATCCAGTGGTGCGCCACTGTCAGCACCTCGGTTGGCTCACCGACAGGTTCCGCCTGGGTCTTCACACTCTAGCCGCCCGCCCCGACATTGCGCGCACGCATCCTGGTCGTCTTGCGGGTGTGGGCGGCGTAGGCGAGCTGCTCCGACGTCGCGCCGCACGCATCCAGGCCTTGTCGACATAGCCAGGATGCGTTGACCATCCACAGTCCCGCCAGCCATCGTCCAGCACACCGCACCGGCCGCGCCGACCCGCGTGTCTCAGCTGGTGGACACATCGGCATCATCGACCGCGCCCAACGTATCACCTTGCCACACGCCATTTCTGCCGACCACCACGACCCCGTGCACCGCCGTTCCTAAGAAACGTCCGCCGGAAGATTGAGGAATTCTCAGATTCCGACTATGCTGGGCGAGTCGTCACCGCACCACCATGCGAGCCCCGACTCGCAGGGAAGAGAGCACCCGAGTGAAGCAGTCCGTGATCACGTGGCTCGTGGGCGCAACCATGGTCGCGAGTTTTGCCGGCCTGGGTCTGAGCGCCGCACTCACCACCGATATCACCCTCGTCGTCGACGGCCACGCCACCACCGTCCGGGCCGCCGACGGTACTGTGAACAGCCTCCTGAAGGAGCAGGGCGTCATTGTCGGCCTTCATGACGACATCACGCCCCGCCTCAGCGAACCCCTTGTGGACGGCATGACCGTGACCGTCGCGTACGGGCGCCAGGTCGACATCACCATCGACGGTGTCCCCTCGACGGTCTGGACGACCGCGCAGACGGTCGACGGGCTGCTCGCCGGCCTCGACCTGACCGACCCAGGCACCGAGGTCACCCCCACCCGCGCCACGAGCATCACCGACGAGGGCCTCACTGTTGCTGTGACCACCCCGAAGGTCGTCAGCGTGACCGTCGACGGCGCCACCCACACCGGGGAGAGCACGCTCCCCACCGTCGCCGACGTCCTCGCCGCTGACGGGATCAGTCTCGGCGCCGCCGACCGCGTCAGTGTCGGCACCGACGCCCCCGTGACGGACGGACTGGCCGTGACCGTCCAGCGTGTCACCACCATCCAGGAGACCGCCACCGCCGACGTGCCGTTCCAGAAGATCGAGAAGAAGAGCAACTCGCTGGCCAAAGGCAAGACGAAGGTTCAGACGGCGGGCGTGGATGGCTCCAGCACCCAGGTCTTCGCTGTCGTGCTGGTCGACGGCGTCGAGGAGTCCCGCACGCTCGTGTCCGAGACCGTCGACACCCCGCCCGTCGACGAGGTTACGCTCATCGGCACGCGGGTGGCCTCCGCGAGCACGGGCTCCGTCGGTGGCAGCCGTTTCTTCCGCAGCCAGGACCCCGGCCTGGTCGACCAGATCCGTGCGGCCAACGCCGGCGACCCCCTCATCCAGCTGCTCGCCGACCAGGTCGGCAAGGGCTACCGGATGGGCGGCAACGGCCCCGACGTGTTCGACTGCTCCGGACTGACCTCCTGGGCGTACCGCACCGTGTACGGCATCGGCCTCCCGCGCACGGCCGCCGGCCAGGGCGCCGCGGGCACACCGGTGGACTGGGGCAACATCCAGCCCGGGGACATCCTGTGGTCGTCCGGCCACGTCGCCGTGTATGTGGGCAACGGTCTCACCATCCACGCCGAGAATCCCAGTGCCGGCGTCACCGTCGGTTCGGCCGGCTTCCTTCAGGCCCAGGGCTACGGCGTCGTCCGCTTCCGCTAGGCGCCCACTCTCCCAGCGTTGGCCGAACCAGCGGACGCGGGACGGCGGTTTCGATACGCTCAACCGCCGGCGCGCACCACCCGCACGACCGTCGCCGTCTCGCCCAGCCCGGCGTCCAGCGTCAGCACCTCGGCGCGCAACCCACGGCTCTTCAGCACCCACCGCGCCGCCCCGACCTCCTCCGCCGCACCCTCCCCCTTGAGGGCCAGCAGCTGGCCACCCGGCGCCATCAGCGGCTCGCACCAGCCGATGAGCCGCTCGAGCGGCGCCACTGCCCGGCACACCACCGCCGCAAACTGTCCCGCAACAGACGCCCCGTTCTCCGCCCGGCCCCGCACGACCTGTACCTGTCCGTCCAGCCGTAGCCGCCCCACCGCCAGTTCCAGGAACTTCACCCGCCGCAGCTTCGGCTCCAGCAGTGTCACCGGCACCTCGGGACGCGCGATCGCCAGTGGGATCCCCGGCAGTCCGGCCCCGCTGCCGACATCGACGACGTCCACCCCGTCCGGGATCATGCCCCCCGCCCCTAGCACGGCGCAGTTCAGCAGGTGCCGCTCCCAGATCCGTCCCGCCTCGCCGGGGCCCACCAGGCCCCACTCGATGCCGGTGGTCGTCAGTAGGTCGGCATAACCCTGTGCCAGCCCTGCGCGTGCGCCGAAAGCCCTGCGCGCCGCTGTCTCGATCGCGTCGTCCGTCACCACGCACCCCTCGCCCTCGCCGCACCCCGCCGGGGCGCAGCGTGACTCACTGCGCCGTGGAGATCACGACCCGCCGCTGCGGCTCGGCGCCCTCGGACTCGCTGTGCAGCCCGTTGGACGCCACGACGTCGTGCACGACCTTTCGCTCGAATGGGTTCATCGGCGCCAGCCGCACGGTCTCGCCGGAGGCCTTCACCTCGTTCACCGCGTCGAGGGCGAGTTGCTGCAACTCGACCTTCCGCCGGTCCCGGAACCCCGCCACGTCGAGCATCAAACGGCTGTGCTGCCCCGTCTCGGTGAGCACCGCGAGACGCGTCAACTCCTGGAGCGCCTCGAGGACGGCGCCGTCCCGACCCACCAGCGTCTCGCTCGTCGTCACGATCGAAACGTGGGCGCGGTCGCCCTCGGTGTACGTGTCGATGTCGCCATCGAGGTCGGCGATGTCGAGCAGCTCCTCCAGGTAGTCGGCCGCGATGTCGCCCTCGGCGTCCAACTCGTCCCGCCGCCCGGAACCACGGGGAGACGACGGCGCGGCGCCCTCCCGTGTGGCGTCCTCATCCTCGGCGGGCATCTCATCAGCGGGCGCGTCGGGTGCCGCCTCGTCGACCGCCGGCGTCACCTCGGCCTCGACGGCCGCATCCTCATCCACCTTCTTGCGGGGCATCGCCCCTCCTCCCTGTCAGGTTGTCCTCGTCCGCGCATCGCTGGACGGGCCGCTGCGATCTACTTCTTCCGCTTGGCTCGCGAGACGGCCCGCGGCTGGGTACGCACGACGACCTTCTTGCCGGTCGCCGGGTCCTCCCGCACCACGGCCTGCGAGGCCACGGCCACCGTCGCGCGCGACACCACGGCCGGCTCAGTCGCCGACGGCAGTGCCTCGTCGGTCTCCGCTGCCCCCGGGTTCGCTTCCTGGCGCTGCTGCGCCTGATTCATCATCTTCGACATGAACCCCGGGCCCTTGCGCTTGCTCTTGCCGGCTGCGATCCGCGCCGCCTCGATCGCCTTCGGGTCCTTGCCCTGGGCGATCATCCGCTCCTCCCAGTCGATGTACGCGGGCGTCTCGGGCGTCGGGTAGTGCCGGATGATCCACACCTGCTGCAGCCACGTCCAGGTATTGGAGACCACCCAGTAGAACAGCACGCCGATGGGGATGTTCGCGCCGATGAACACGTACATCAGCGGCATCGCGTACATCATCTTCTGTGTCTGGCCCATCGGGCCGGCCATCGCCGCCGGCGGCATGTTCCGGTGCATCATCTGCCACTGCTGGATGAACAGCACGGCCATCATGAGCACGACCAGGACGATCACGAGTGCGCCGGTCGCGTTCCAGTTCCAGCCGCCGTCCAACGTCCGCAGCATGCCGGACAGCCGCGCCCCGAACACCGTCGAGTCGCGAAGCGACTCGGCCAGGTCGACCCGGTTGGCCATCCAGTAGCCCTTCAGGTGCGGCCCCGTGCTCGGCCCACAGCCGCCATCCGTCGCGCAGTAGTACGCCGCGCCGCGGATCACCCAGTACAGGCCCATGAAGATCGGCATCTGCACGACCATCGGCAGGCACGACGCGTACGGACTGACGCCGTTCACCTCGTACAACTTCATCGTCTCGCGCGACAGGCGCTCGCGGTCGCCCTTGTACTTCTCCTGCAACTCCTTCATCTGCGGCTGCAGCGTCGTCATCGCCCGGGAGGAGTTCATCTGCTTCTTGTACAGCGGCAGCATGGCGAGACGCAGCACGCACGTCATCAGCACGATCGTGAGCACCCAGGTCACGCCGCTCGCCGAGCCGAAGATCGGCGACAGGATGTAGTGAAACAGCACCATGATCCCGCTGATCAGCCAGTACACCGGCGTCATCACCGTGTTGCCCAGCGCCGCCAGGCTGTCCATCAGACCCATGGGAATCAGCAGCACGCCGCCACCTCACTCGCTCGAGAAACCGTCCGCGCGTCGGCGCGGTCGTCGTTCGTCATCGTCGGGCCGGTCGCCGCGCCCGCCGCCTCGGCCGCGATCTCCGCCTCCAGCGGCGACCCCGGCACCGGGTCGACCCCGCCCCGCGACCAGGGGTTGCACCGCCCGATCCGCCGGACGATCAGCCACGAGCCCTTGATCGCGCCGTGCAACTGCACGGCCTCCAGGCCGTACGCCGAACACGACGGGTAGTACCGGCAGACGTTATACCACGGGGAGATCACGGCCCGCCAGGCCTTGATGAAGCCGATGATGAGCCACTTCATCGCGCCCCCTCGGCGTGGGGTGTCCACACGGAGACGCACACGTCGGGACGCAGCCGGCCGTCGGCCCCACGCCACTCGTCCGCGCTCGACCGGGCCAGCGCCCGCTCCATCGCCCCGTGCCAGCTCGCGGACAGGTCACCGGGCACCTGGTGGGGCAGGCTCGCCGCCAACGGCGTCGCCCGCACCACGACCATCAACCCCACCGGAGACGTCGCCAGTCGCGCGGCGACCAGATGACGCAGACGCCGCTTCACCCGATTTCGCGTTACGGCCGACCCCACGTGCTTGTCCACGACGAAGCCGACCCGCGTCGGCGCCGGGGCGTGGATGTTGAGGGCGTGCACGACCACCGTCGGACGCCCCGCCTTCACGCCGCGCCGCACCGTCTGGGTGAAACCGGCCGACGAGCGGAGCCGCTGCTCCTTGGGCAACACGGCACGCTCAGGCGGACAGTTCCGCGCGACCCTTGCGGCGGCGGGCGGCCAGGATGGCCCGTCCGGCCCGGGTGCGCATGCGGGCGCGGAAGCCGTGAGTCCGGCTCCGGCGACGGTTGCTCGGCTGGAAAGTGCGCTTGACCACGGCGATCACTCCGTCTTGCTGGGGCCCGGGCCGTCGCCCCCACGGGGCAGCCGCCTCCGGGCACACGAAACACCGCTGACGCTCAGCGGCCAAGCCATGCTACCCCAGGCCGCTCGCCTGGGGCAAGGCGGGGCGGTCCGTCCCGCCGTGCTTCGGGCCTGTGCTGCCCCCAGCGATGCCGCGATCGGACCGGCCGGTCCACCGCGCTACCGCCACTGCCCCCGGCGACCGCCACCACCAGGACCAGGCACTCGACCATCCGCCGCAGCACCTATGCCGGCAGTGCTGCCGCCCGCTGCGGCTGGGTGCCCTACGCCCGTCCGTCGCGGGCGACCAGCCCCGCCCAGGTCTACCACGCACAACCCGGCGCACCGCCCGAGCGTCCGCGCGAGTCAACGATCCTCCGGTCTGCCCGCCAGTCCAGCCGGCGCACCGCGGGAGCGTGCGAGCGAGCTCGTGGAGCGCCGCACGATCCTCCGGAATGACCGGCCCACCGCGCGAGCGTGCGAGCGAGGGTGCCGTCCGGTGTGGCCGGCCCCACGATGAGCACGCCGGCCGCGATGATCACCGTCGGCCACAGGATCGGCGCCGGCACCGCCATGGTGACGACCACGCGCGCGCCCAACCCCACGCCGGCGACGATCTACCGCACCAGCCACCGCACGAAGGAACGCAGGTGGCTCCCCTCGCCTCCGCGAGAGAGCAGGTGCGCCCCACGCTGCTGCAGCCCAGCCCACCGTACCGGCTCTCGCCACCCTGACACCTCGCGGTGTGCTCGTCATCCACAAGTTGCACTACTTGACTAGTAGGCACTACGGTGGTGGCTGCCTGCTTTCCTCGGCTCCTGCTATCCTCGGTCTGTCGGGCCCATCGGCAGCGACACGAGTGAAGGGGCGTACCCATGGCTGACGCACCCGCTGAACCTAGCAGCGACGCCGAGCTGGCCGCAGCCTGGGAGTTCGTGCTCAGCCAGTCGGGCCCCGTCGCCGTGAAGTGGCTCCGTTCCGCGCGACCCTTGGCGATGAGCGACGCCTACGTCATCGTCGCGACCCCCAGCGACTTCGCCAAACAGCGTTTGGAGGAGCGCCTTCGTCCCGATGTCGAGGACGCCTTGTCCGACTATTTCGTACGCCCGATGAAGCTCGTGGTGAGCGTCGAGCCCGACATGGAGCTCAACCTCGGGCGGGGCCTGAGCGACGACGACGACAGCGCCGACGTGGAACCCGACGAACCGCCGGCCGTCCCCGTCCGCCCCGTCACGAAGCCGGCGCCGTCCACGCCGTCCGCCCCACCCCCCATCACCCGGCTCAACCCCCGCTACACGTTCGAGAACTTCGTCATCGGCCCGTCCAACCGGTTCGCCCACGCCGCCGCCGAGGCTGTCGCGGAGTCCCCGGGTAAGGCGTACAACCCGCTGCTGATCCACGGCCCCTCCGGCCTGGGGAAGACACACCTGCTCCACGCGATCGGCCACTACCTGCTCGAGTACTACCCGCTGCTGCGCATCCGCTACGTCAGCACCGAGGAGATGACGAACGACTTCATCAACGCGATCTCCGCGAAGAGCATGCCGGCGTTCCGGGCGACGTACCGCGACCTCGACGTGCTCCTCCTCGACGACATCCAGTTCCTCGAGTCGAAGATCGGCACCCAGGAGGAGTTCTTCCACACGTTCAACACGCTCCACAACGCCAGCAAGCAGATCGTGATGACGTGCGACCGGCCGCCGAAGGCGCTCGAACAACTGGAAATGCGCCTCCGCTCGCGCTTCGAGTGGGGCCTCATCACCGACATGCAACCGGCGGATCTGGAGACGAGAATCGCCATCCTCCGCCGGAAGGCCGCGACGGAGCGTCTCCAGGTCCCCCAGGACGTGCTCGAGTTGATCGCCGAGCGGATTACGACGAACATCCGCGAGTTGGAGGGCGCGCTGCTCAAGGTCACCGCCTACGCCAGCCTCAATCGCGTCACCCCGACGAAAGACCTGGCCAGCGCGCTTCTGGAGGATTTCGTGCCCGATCCCGCCCAGGCCCGCATCACCCCGACGATGATCATCGAGGAGACCGCCCGCTACTTCGGGTTGTCCCCCGACGACATCCTCGGCGCCTCCCGCACGCAGCAGTTGGTCACCGCCCGCCAGATCGCGATGTACCTGACCCGTACGCTCGCCGACCTGTCCTGGCCGAAGATCGGCAGTGAGTTCGGCGGCCGCGACCACACCACGGCGATGCACGCGTACAAGAAGATCAAGGACCTCATGCGCGAACGCCACAGCATCTACAACCAGGTCACCGACGTCACCGCCCGCATCAAACAGGCCCAGGAGCGCTGATCGGTTGTCCCCCGCCCGCTGTGGATGCCATGCGCACAACCTGTGGGCACGCTGCGAACACCCAGCTGTCGGTATGTTGATCAGGTGAGCCGTCCCCATGCTCTTCCCCGCGCCACCCCCAGCCTGTCCACAGCCCACGCCGCCACCATTCCCGGCACGGGAAGCATCGACGTCTCCTGTCCCCACTATCCCCACCCGATACGACGACTGCGAAATGGAGACACAAGTTGTCCGCCTCAAGTCAGCCCGCGCCTCGCCGTGACGCGCTTTGGTCGGGGGAAGCCGATATGATCGATTGGGAGGACAGCGTTTCGTGCTCCGTCTCGCGTTGTCGCGTGGAGACGAGAAGGCCGGCGCTGACCGCGAGAGGTGAGGTGAGACCACATGAAGATCCGCGTGGAGCGGGAGGCGATGGCCGAGGCGGTGGCCTGGGCGGCGCGCAGTCTGCCGGCACGGCCGAGTATGCCGATCCTGGGGGGTCTGCTGATCGAGGCCGATTCGACCGGTGTGCGCCTGAGCAGCTTCGACTACGAGACGAGCGCTCGGGTATCGGTGCAGGCGCAGGTGTTCGACGAGGGCAAGGCCTTGGTCAGCGGCAAGCTGCTCGCCGAGATCGCGCGCAACCTGCCGCAGCAGCCGGTCACCATCGAGACGAACGACACGCGAGCCGAGTTGGTGTGCGGTCCCGCCCGTTTCACGCTTCAGCTGCTCCCAGTGGCGGACTATCCTGAGCTGCCGTCGATGCCCGACAGCACCGGCACCGTCGTTTCCGAGAGTTTCGCCCGCGCTGTCAGCCAGGTGGTCGTCGCGGCGGGGCGGGATGAGCTGCTCGCGATCTACACGGGCATTCGGGTGGAGATCGAGGGGGATACGCTCTCGCTGCTCGCGACCGACCGCTATCGCATGGCGCTGAAAGAACTCACCTGGGAGCCGACGCATGCGAAGACGCAGGCCGCCGCGATCGTGCCCGGGCGGGTGCTGAACGAGGCGGCGCGGTCGATGGTCGCAGGCGATACGGTGACGCTCAGTCTCTCGGAGGCGCCCGGCGGCGAGGGACTGATCGGTTTCTCAGGTGTCGGCGCCGGCGGTGTGCGGCAGCTGACGACGCGCCTGCTGGATGGGGAGTTCCCGAAGTTTCGCCATCTGCTCGACGTCCAGGCGAACCTGTCCGTGCGTGTGAAGACGGAGGATCTCCTGGCGGCCGTGCGGCGCGTCGCGCTCGTCGCGGAACGGAACACGCCGCTGCGTATGCTCGTGAACGAGGACGACATCGCCCTCGACGCAGCCACCGGCGACCAGGCGCAGGCGAGTGAGGTCCTCGAGGCCGTCGTGACGAATCACGCCGGGGGGGAGCTGGCCCTCGACGCGGCCGGGTTCAACCCGCACTATCTGGCCGACGCGCTCGCGGCGCTCGATGCGCCGTACGTCCACTTCTCGTTCACCGCGGCGGGCCAGCCCTGCCTGGTGCAAGGGGTGGCCGACGCCGACGGGGAACCCTTGCCGGACTACAAGCACGTCATCATGCTGATGCGGCTGCCGGGCTGATGCACGTGACAACGTCTTTCAGCACTCGTCACCCGTCTCGTGTCGTCCTCGCCTGCCTGCCGCTGTTGTTCGTCGCCGCGGCCTGCACGCCGGCGGCTACCACACCCTCCCCGTCAAGCTCGCCCGCGTCCACCGCGACGCCCGACAGCACGCCGGACGCCACCGCCTCCCCGGACGCGACCCCGACCCCGACCCGCCCCGATGGATGCGTGGGACCGATCCTCGACGCGGCGGTGTGCGTCAACACTTCGACCGCGGTGGCGCTGCGCGACGGGCTATTGACCGATGTCCGCGAGGTCGGTGTCGCCGACAAACCGCCGGCCTGGTCGACCGTGATACCGGTCACATCGCTCCAGCCCGATGGTTCCCTGGGCGGTGCGCGCAGCCCCGGCTCGGCGCAGGGGTACCGCCTGCCCCTGAGCGTCGGCGTGTACGGCCCGGACGGCACGCTGAAGCCGGCGGTGACCGAGAGCGATGAGCCGGCGCGCGGTGTTGTGGGAGTCGCCTACGACGGCACGCACCTCGTCTGGAAGGAATCCACCGACACCACCCAAAGCACGGAGCAGTGGTGGATCCGGACGGCGGTCGACGGCACCGTGAAAACCCTCGCCGCGTCCACCGACAGCGCGGCCGACGGGCAACTGCCGAACGCCGGCACACTCATCACGATCGTCGGCGATTCTGTCGTGTGGGTCGCGGGCCTACCGGACGCCACGGCGGAAAGCGGTGGGGCGAAGAGCGTGCTCATGACGGCGAAGCTGGACGGGTCCGGGCCGGCGAAGAGCCTTGCGGAGAACGCGTACTACCCGACGGCGGACGGTGCCGGCAACCTCTACTACGTCACAGTCGGCGACAGCGGCGTTCCCAGTATCGCGAAGCTGGCTCCTGACGGCACGACGACCACGGCCGTCGACCACCCCGATGACAACCAGCTCGCCCTCGTTGGTCTGGCGGCGGACGCGACCCGTGTCGCGTGGTTCCTGGCGATGTCCACCACCGACTCCAACGGCCAGGCCCTGTACGTCGGCTGGATCTACGTGCTCGATACCACAACCAAGGTGGTGACCGAGGTGGGGGTGCTCGCGGGCGCCGGGGGCGGCAACGTGCTGTCGCTGTCGAACGGGTGGCTCGCCTGGGGCGCCGGCAGCGGCCAGGGCGACACCCAGCAGTACCTGATGAACCTGGCAACCAACACGATCTACACCCTCGGCGATTCGTCCGGGGCGAGCTGGGTGGCCTTGAACTTCCCCGCGGTCGCCTGGACCGCGCCGCCGGAGGGCACCCGTTTCGCCTACGTCCGCACGTTCGTCGGTTTACTCAATCCCGCGAGTTAGTGGGACACCGCGACGGTGGTGGAGTCGCAGGACATCCGGCGAGTGCGCTGGCCCTTCATTGGTTGACACGTGTCCACACCGCAGTCCCAGCGGTTGGTGCAGGAGGCAGTGACACCCGCAGGGGGGACGGCGGTTGAGCGTGTCGGAACCGCAGTCCTCCACCAGTCCTGCTTGCTACTTACTCACGCGAATGAGTTCATCCCCATACCGCGTGGGGGGACGGGGACGCCCTAGACTGGCCGCACGGAGCGGGGTCGCCGCGCGGAGGTCGGAGGGGGGTCGAGAGATGTACGTCGCCCGGCTGCACCTGACCGACTTCCGCAACTACGCCGACGCGGAGGTCACCGTGACGCCCGGGGTGATCGCGCTGACCGGGCGCAACGGACAGGGCAAGACGAACCTCGTCGAGGGGCTGGACTACCTCGCGACGCTGGGCAGCCATCGGGTGGCGACAGATGCGCCGCTGGTGCGCGCCGGCCTGTCGCAGGCGGTGGTGCGCGCCGAGGTCGTGGCAAGCACGAACGACCCGCGCCGGCTGCTCCTGGAGGCCGAGATCAACCTGGGGCGCCCCAACCGCGCACGCGTCAATCGCGTGCCGCAGCGCAGCCCCCGCGACCTGCTCGGCGGCCTGCGGACCGTCGTGTTCTCCCCCACGGACCTCGCGATCGTCCAGGGGGACCCGGCGGAGCGTCGCGCGTTCCTGGACACGTTGTCGGTTGCCCGGTGGCCGCGCCTCGCGGGCGTCCGGCTGGACTACGACCGCGTGCTGCGCCAGCGGAACGCGCTCCTCAAGTCTGCGGACGGGCGTCGCCTGGACCCGGAGACGGCCGGGAACCTCGACGTCTGGACCGACCAGCTGGCCGGCCTCGGTGCCCAACTGATGGCGGCCCGGCTCGACACGACCACCCGGCTCGCGCCGCACCTGGAGCGGGCGTACGCGAACCTGGACAGTGGCGACGCCCGCCCGCGGGCCGTCTACCAGTCGCGCGTGGACGTGGACGATCTCGACGTGGGCGATCCGGAGCGCCCGGTGTTCGACACCGTGCCGGTGCTGACGGACCGGCTGCGCGCCCGACTGGAGGAGCGGCGGGACGACGAGTTGCGGCGCGGCGTGAGCCTCGTCGGCCCCCACCGCGACGACCTGGCGCTGTCGCTCCACGACCTGCCGGCGCGGGGTTACGCGAGCCACGGGGAGAGCTGGTCGCTGGCGCTGTCGTTGCGGCTCGCGTCGTTCGAGCTGCTCCGGACAGAGGGAGCGGTGCCCGTGCTGAT
>JGI20166J26741_10491115_pt1 | contig 15895 bp, 12 predicted proteins | sample TergutCu122P5_FD_26741 | JGI IMG/M metagenome (IMG submission 26741)
GGGGGGGGGGGGGGGTAAAAATATTTTTAAGAATGTGTTTCCTGCTGACCAGTCTGGCAATAAGCTGCATTTCTATTAATTCAATATATATGGGTATTGTACTCCACTACCTTAAAGTCCCAATAGTAAAACTACTTTGTGTTTTCTGTTAATTTCAGTCTCAAAGAATCTGAGAATGTAATACACAGTAGATGAAGCCATTATGTACCACCATGAATATTCTGTGGTTGATCTGGATAATTTATTTTTATCTTAAATTGTGCATATGGAACTGAAATTCATATTTTGAATGAGAAACTGGGGTGCAAGGGTTCATTCATCTTAAATTAGGTGTATCTGTTTCTGGCATAGATATAACATATTACATAAATAGGTAATAACCTTTCTTGCTTCTCTGAAGAGAAAAAAATGCAAATAAGAGAACAAACAGCATGCTCTCACTTGTAATGCAGGATGTGTATGCTCCTACACTGCAGCAGTATCTCTCTTGCTTTTCACTTGGCATTCTGCATAATACCGCTGAACAAAAGCCACATTTTGCAGGAACCACTATCTCCCTACACGTGTGATAATGATTGATCCATTACATTTAAATTATGTTGGGTATAACATGCAAATAATATTCATTATAACCTTGGTATGAAATCTGCTGTTACAAGATGTTCTGTGCAACATGAGCTATGGCAATGCCACTAGTGGGCAGCATTCTACACTTCTCAGGTCCCAGTCCACTGCCTGTATACATCATTTCAATTCCCTTCTAAATGTATTAATTTCTTTCTACAACTTTCACTTGTCTACAAACATAGTTTTCAAGTAGGGTATCAAAATTACCTACTTACATCATTATGGTGGAAGTTTCACAAAGCAAAAATACAAGCTACCTGGCACTGTAGCATATATGCATGTGCAACACAAAAGGAAATGGAAAAAGATGACTTTCAAGGAGGAATGACATCCCAAATGTCCAACCTTCGACCCTACACGTTTATGTGAAACATTTACCACATTCACGCGTATTTAATGGCATATCAAGCGTATTACTGTGGCAGAATAAAAAGTACTATTGAACTTAATTTCTAACAACAGATAAAATTGTCAAAGATGTTATTCTCCCTGAAATAGTAACAATTAATTACCACGTCCCAACTATGTACATAATGCATTTAATTATCTTCTGTGCAGCATATTCACAGATACTGGTGTGTGTGTGTGTGTGTATGCATGTATCTGAATCTCAGATATACTGAAAAATATAGTTTGATGATTATATATGGAACCAGACATAGGACAACAGTCAACAGACAAAACCTGTAGCTTAATGCATGGTCCCAACTACAAGTCCCTTATAACACTTACACTCTCAGAATTTAACTATTATCAGAGATGGGGGAAGCAAAATGAAAGTTGCAAGTTAAGGATAAGTACACACTAAATGGACAAATATATAAGAAAGGTAAATTTTCCCTATCCATAGTATGAATGCATATATGGAAGCACTAGATGGAGGTGAGTGGTTAACTTCATGCCCTGGCTACTTTACCCAGGGAAATAAACCTGGTCCCATTGAATAGAGGGCAAGATGGGCCCTAGAACAGGCCTGAATGTTTTGGAGAAGAGAAATATCACTTCCAAATACAAGGATTCAAACCCTGGACTGCCCAGCCCATTGCAGCCCAACTGTCATACCAATAGCACTGCCCTAGGTCCTTGGACAACTGTATGCACAACTATTACAAAAACTTGTCAACCGATGGTCTACTGACAAAGTTGGAAAAATTCAAGAAAATCTTCCAGAAAATTTCCAGGTTTAAATAGCTTACTGTCATAGTTCTGAGATGTTTCTTGATTTTAATTTTTAAAAGACAGCAAAATAACTTTTAAAACCCTGTTTCACTGTACATAAATGTAGACATCTAAATATAAAACAATACATTTATGCTGACATAACAGCAACAATGTAATTTCAGCAACAAGATGATGAATGCAATATTTATTCCCATAATTAGAATAGTGGCAATCCCACCTCTTCATTTACGTATATAAATTCTGACACAACTGAGTCCTATAAACAGTTAACTTGTACTATCACTAAATACAATAAATTAAATTTTAAGGTTTGCCATTCCCGTTGTGTAGTAAACTAATGGTAGGAAGGGTGATACCATCAATAACACAACTAGAATTTATCTAATATATGGATTTATTAGAAATTTATCTAATAGATGGATTTATTAGATAAATTCTAGTTGTGTTATTGACAGTATCACCCTACCTACCATTACAATAAATTGAAGAGTATTTAAGAAAATGAAGCTACTGCTATACTGCATCACACGATATGGCAGCATTACTGAGCCTATAAGGATCACCACCCTCACTAAAATCCAGTCACCTTTCATGTGTTTACAAAATATAAATTATTATTCAAATGTTTAAAGGAATACAACGTATATTACCTTATGGTAGTAATGCATAGTTTTTTAAAAAGATGAAAAAAGCAAACACTTGATGAAATGCTGCATAAACAGTAAAAACATATGTGATTTCAGGCTTCCACCATGAAGTACATGAGAAATGAACTCTTCTGGGTTATTATGTAGCAAGTAGTAGTTATTTCTTACTGACGTTTTGGGACAACCTGTCGGTCCCATCTTCAAGGGTCAAGAATCCTTTGGATCTTATTTGGATTCTTGACCCTTGAAGATGGAACAGACAGGTTGTCCTGAAATATCAGTTAGAAATTACCACTACTTCCTGCATAATAACCCAAAAGAGGACAGTTCTCAATGAAAACATGATTTAAGGCTCCCCACATTTCAGGGAAATTGTTTTGCATTCCTGGCTAAATCTATACAACCAACATACAGTGAAACCCCCATCCATTGTTCCTTATGCATCAATATCCTCACAATCATTGTTCATTTTTTCTGTTCCCTATAAATAATGTACAATCCCTTGTACATTGGATGCCTTGTTCCACAATGATATCAAATATCTTCCCAGATTTTCTCCCATCTTACCACTCTTCTGCAAGTCTGCTCTGGTTAAGATGACTTCATCTGTCAAAATGAACACATCAGTCACAAATGACAGCTTAAAGATCAGAAACTCTAGTGCAGTCCCATTAGAAATGTCTACATATAGGCCAAACCAATGAAATTAAATTGCAATGGGGTTTGCTACACATCATAAGTAGAAAATGCGGTTCACAGCATCACTCTCAGCTGCCAAGACACAGAAATATTAGCAGTCAAAATTAAAATACTGAATATCATGTTCTTATGACTTTATATGCTCCATGTCACTCAACATCATGTCAGCAGTACAATTTTATAATGCCTCGCCACCAGCTCCCACTGTCGGATCTGTGGATTTGAGGCGTTTTGACACCCTGCTGTCATTCCCATCCTCTGAAGCCCTCTTTTTGGCAGTTTCACTCCTGTCCTCAAACTCAGGTCTTTCTTCAGCCTTCCTCCTCATATTATCCTTTTGAAATGCAAACATCAAGTAGAGAGCTGCAAAATAAAATTGACATAATAGAATTACGCAGGGAAGGACACCAACAGAGCAGACCAAACTCAACTGAAACATTCCATGCAAGACCTTCTTAACTGGTTTTACAACCAAAAATAGCTCAATGGTTCGAAGTATAACATTCCCCTCCTTAAAAATTCTTAACAATGAAGCTAAATGATAGTAATGTATGGCCTCCATGCAAACATCAGCAGTGAAAGCAATACTATGGCTTCAGTCCAAAATATTGTGTAAGACAATGGATTACTGAAAAATATGTGCAGATATTTGTACATCAATTTTCTGTCAAGATTAAAAAATACTTAGACAATACTTCCTTCCCCTCTTTTGCCATTGCAGTTTCAAAATGTCAGCAAAGGAACTGCTGATGCAAGCAGTACAAGACAAAATTTCTAATAACCTTCATCATTTCTCAGAGTCCTACTCAAGAGGCAGCTTAAGGAATGTGAAACTACAGTATGTAAGTGGCACTAGCAGCAGTGGCAGTGGTGGTGGTAGTAGTAGTAGTAGCAGCAGCAGCAGTTTGTAGCATGTTTACAGATGCATCAGCTGCTGAGGATATTCACCTACATACTGGTCAGGGCATATACAGAGTGACAACAAATGATGTGGTTAAACAAATTTATTGGTAAGAAAATAATGGGCACAAAAATGTCAACAAACACTGTCATAAAGAGCAACTCAAATTTCACCCCCCTGCCCCAAGTGCATGTGGAATAAGTAATTTGAACCTTGCCATCTTGCCATTAGAATGCAGGACAGATGTAAGATGGCAACTCAGCTGGAAGAGTGTGCTGTAGTGTCACTGAACGAAATCTGTGAAAACTGTTCAGCCATACTTCAGAAAAAAGTCCAAAGGATATTCCAACCACAAATTTAATCAGAATGTAGTAGGAAAAATTTGTAGAGATAGGCTGCATCCATAAGGAGAAGACATCAGGCCAACCACCTATGAGTGGGGAAACAAATAATTGTACTTAGCAGGCTTATCTGTGAAGTCCAAGGAAGTTAACATGTTGGGCTAGCAATGCATTGTATCTACCACAGCCAAGTAGGTGGAAGATTCTTAAAAAATTCCTCACTCTCTGGCCCTACTAAATGAAAATGTTGCAACAAATAACATCAATGGACAGGGTACTATGTTCTGAATTTTGCGTAAACATAATGAACAGTACACAAAAGACGAAACATTCCAGTCAAAAACCTGTGTCGGTAGTGAAACAAGATTTCTTCTGTGTGGGAAGGCCAGTAATGGGAAGTGAAAACAGTAATGCCATTGTTATTAAAAACATAATGGACAGTCCAAAAATAATGTTTCTTTTGTTTTTTTTTGGAGGGGAGAGGACAGTTAAAGGAATTTCAACGTGTCACAGTTTAACACTGTGATGTGTTGGAACTGTGGAAAAGTCACCCAATTACATGAAGATAAATTATTATTATTATGCTCATTTAACTCTTTAATAACTACATAAAATTTACTTTAATTTCCATTTCTTCAGAATGGGGCATGTGGCTTATTCTTAGGCACAGAGTATTCAAGAAAGTACAGTACTTCTCTCTCATACAAATGTGTGACAGTTCCAGAAAACAAATTCCTAGTACTTACATGCTGCCTCCCACTCAGACTTCGATAACGTTCCAACCTTCCGATGTCCTGTGGACTTTTGCATATACTGCTGCACATGTTCATAGTCCTCTGGGACATGTCCTAGCAATGGTGCTTCATGGAAAGGAGGATAAGTCTGCAAAACATAGAAATCCTTAAATTTATAAATCAAAATTCACACATTTCCATGCATTCTTCTGTTTGTGAGGCACCTGTACCTGGTCTGAAGATCTGGATGTCAGTAATTAAGCAAATGTGTTAACAAAAAAATTTAACCCAACAGTATAAATGAAACTGTAAATTATGAAGACAAAAGGTAACTTCATGAGATTTCAAGCTTCACCAAGGCATATATTAGAACCTGGCATTGCAGGGTGAATTTTAACCACCTGACATTGCACTATAATGGGCCAGAATAGCTCAGTTGGTATAGCACTCGCTATGGGCTGGATGGTCCGGGGATAGAATCCTGGTGGGGACGAGATTTTCCGCACCCATCCAGACCGGCCCTGGGGCTCACCCAGCCTCCTACACAATAGGTACCGGGTCTTTCTCGGGGGTAAAGTGGCTGGGGCGTGGCACTGACCACCCACCCCCATCTAGCGCCAAGGTCAAGGAAACAGTATAGCTACACTTCTACTCCCCCTCTGGGCCTTCCTGGCCTGTTCTAGGGAGAACTTTACCTTCTACATTGCACTACAACCCAACAGCACCAAATTCTAAACATCAAATCATTTATCAAGAGCTAATATGCAGACAAATTCAGTAATGGACACTAATGATTGGGCACAGTGTCTCTGAAACATTCGTTATCAGCACAACCATAACTTTAGACATGATTGAGAGATAGGTTCTAGCCATTCTCATACCCCTGTGATGCTATCTTAGGAGTCCAGCTGATTGCCTCTAGACCATGACAGACTGCATGGGACCAAGACCTGATACTAACTACATGAAGCAGAGTTCTTCCGAAGCTAAAGTCATGCAGCTGAAGGTTCATTAACATGTTCTTCCTATGCCCCACAAATCCAGTCCACACCTCATTCTCCCCTTCTTTTTAGCAAAATATATTACTAGAGATGTGAATGGGGCCTGGGGTAGTGTAGTGGTTAAGGCGCTGCGCTACTAGGCGGACGGTCCTGGGATTGATTCCCCGTGGTGTTACCGGATTTTTCAGTGACATATTTCCTTCTGACTGCACCATGGCCCTGGGATCGTCTCAGCCCCTAGTGAAAATGAGTACCAGGGACATTCCTGGGGGTAAAGGCGGCCGGTGCGTGAGGGTGATGATGTCACCACCTTTAAGTGCCGAATGTCATGAAAATCTGGGAGCCTAAACCTCCTGGAACCCTCTGGACAACACTGGGCCTGTTAAGGGACTCCTTTTACAGATGTGAATACAAAATAGCAGTTATCTTGCATTCTTACTTCAAGAGCTTGCATCTTCCCCAGCAGTGACCGTCCCTCTTCCTTAACTCTCTCATAGTAGCTATCAAAACGCTCCTTGGCTACTAGTTGCAGTCCATACTTCTTTGCCAGCCTGAAATAGGTAGAAGGGAGTATAACACAACCTGAATTAAACAAAGGTATGCAATTTCATAAGAAAGAACAAACTCGGGACATGTGCACGTGGAAGCATTACTCTTAACACATCCATTCCCATATCCAAGTTTGGTGATTTGTACAGACTAGAGTGCACTGCCATAAGAAAAAATATTTGTGATTCAAAGTGTATGGGATAGCCACATTGATAAATTTTGGAATTTCTTGGAAATAAGTACACAATTTTCCATTCATTTTCTTCATTCTGAAATACTGTAAACTACTTGTGGACTGATCAATGGACCAAAAGTAAGCCAGCTACAGAAATGCATGGACTGGAAATGCTAAGTTCAACTCTAATATATTCGGTGGCTTTACTCTCATTCATGTGTGGTATTTAAAAGAGAAGAGAGACAAAAAAAGCTCAGTATTATGTCCAATGGCAAGCTATGACAATGGCAGTGTCACAGCTCTGGGTTATATTGTTACACAGCACTTAAAATCACTTCCCCTTTTCTCTTAATATTTAATGAACAGTTATTCTGCAATGAATGAAAATGCAAAGACAATGATGCACAGTGAATTGGAAGGGTGTGGGGAAGAGCAAACAGACTTCTTCAATAATTTATTCATTCCTTGGCTTAATCCCTATGCAACTGAGTGGGTTAACTTTTGTACCATACAACAGTTTTTTGTTATTTCTTTCTGTTAATATTGCTATGTTCTGATGAAAATTTCAGGCATGCCGTCACAACTTAATTAAGTTTCAAGTACTCTATAATACCTCCATGTTTCCCTTGTGTAGCAAGTCACAGCTAAATTACAGGCAGGAGTCCAGGAAATGCCCCACTCAGTCACAAGCACATGGGTCGAGACATGAATCAGCCTGCCACAACAGGCAACTTTGTGGGTTGTCTACTGATAGTTTAGCACTGTCCTTCATTCAGTCCAGACACACTGTACCATTTTTGTGTATTATGTACCATGTGTATGGTGTACTTTGAGTTAAACAGTTCCATCACAGATGTGCAATTATGGTGAAAAAATATTTTATGATAAAGGGCCATGTGAAATTCTACAGAACAGCAACAACGAAGAATATCTAGAAGATGAAGGGGAGGACAATGAAGAAAATAGTGTACAAACAGAGGAGGAAATTGGCAATGAGAATGAACTGCACTTCAGAGGGAAGAAGATTCAGTAACAGAAGAAATATTTGCTGCTTATATAAAACCAATCAGCTTCTTTCATCTAAATCCAGAATGCAGTGAAGGTCCAAAGCATCTGCTGTTATGAAGAGAAAAGCCTGTAACATTGTTTCCACTAATTTAGGTTTACAAAATGATGCAAAAAATATTTCATCAATTTTATGTGTGTTCCAAGTACTTATCAGTTAATAAAATGGTGGAAATATCTGCTTCCAATCATCCAAGAAAGTAAAAGGTGTTTTCTGATGCTTAAGTGACAGACAGATAGACAGATAGAAAACTTGATGGATATTACACCCAAATAACTGTACATATTGTAAAGGATTCTCAAAGAAGTGGGGCAAAATTGTGTAAAATACTATATTTAGACAAAATGTGGGCAATTAACAAATTCTATGCACAACCCTTTTTACAACAGTAATACCAGGGAGAGAAAAAAATCAATCTTTTATTTCACAAGATTTGATGACATTGAAACAAGGCAAAATCATATAAGTGCAATGAAAAATGAACTGGAGGCAATCCTTTCAATTTTTCGACTAGTATTCTCAAGACCCTATGAAAACTCTTCACTAGGCCGTAATTTAATGGTAGACAAAAAATTAGCTACTTTCAGGGGAAGAAGCCTATTTATAGTGAACATAAAAAAGCAAGCCAAGGTTGTATGGTTTGAAAGTATGGGTGTGTGCAGATACTCCAACACTAGGTTTTGAATCTGCAATATACACTGGCATGACTGATGATAAAAGGGAAATCAGTCAAGGAAAACATGTGGTAATGGACCTTGTGGAACCCTGTTTTGGTTCTTGGAGGGGTGTTACTGTTCACAACTTTGTCACATCAGTAGCACTGGCTGCAGAACTGTTCAGACAAGGCATAACAATAACAGGCACAATGTACCCCAATAAATGAGAGTTCCCATAGGAATCTCTTTTGCACTCCAGAAGGGAAGAGTGCTGCATTATTTCTGGTTAAAAAAATAAGGTGAGATTGTCAGGTACACTGATAACATGGCTCTTATTTCCTGTGTGCCAAAACAGTGTGATCCTGCTATCCACCGAGATTTATGGTAATGTAATAGCTGGCTCAGAACAGAATTATTAACCAGCAGCAGTCCTTATTGCAACAGAACAAAAGATGCTGTAAATGCAGAAGAACAAATGGCACTCATAAACAATAACAAGCACACTTTATCCGAAGTAGGTTCCATTTCAAAATCAGAGCCCGACTTACAGCTTCTAAACATTGTCTTGCTCATCTTGCTCGCTTGTGAAATCTACAAAAGTAGTAGTGCAGATGGAATACAAAATTTCTGTTCACTGTCAGAATTTCATAGCCATGAATAAATCCAAGTCAAGTGAACCTATGAAGAAAGTGAAATGACTTACACCAAGTCAGATATCTGAACAGATTTTGGACAGCAACAGTTATGAGTCATGAAGTGACACTGTGACCATGGACAAGGAGAAGGGCTATGAAGAAGCTGGAACTGAGCCACTGTTACAAGGGAAGTGGGCATGCACACAGTCATTATACAAAGAATGTTCCAGTGCAGAAGTGACACACACCCAGTGCCTCTGAAGATGAACAGAGTGGGCCCCTTGACAAACATCACAACAACCAGCAACCTTGTGCTGGACACTGTCCTGTTGCCCTCCAAATAGTGTGGTACACATATACAAAGGGGGCTCCAGAAGAAAGGTCAGCTCCACTCTGCTTAGCCTTTTCTTGTTGTATTTTGTGGAAATTATGACACTGCTCATGGAGACATACAGGGGGACTAGCAGTGTAGCAACACTCATTCTCAACTTCAGCATTAAATGGAGACAATTGCATAATGTAATACCCTGGCCACTTTACCCCCAAGGAAGGACCGCAGTACCCACGGAATGGGAGGCTGGGTGGGCTCTGAACCTGGTCTGGATGTTTTTTGAGAAGAGAAGATGTCTTGCCCCTACTGGGATTCAAACTGCATGCCACCTGGGCTGTAGCCTAGCCTCTATCCTGACTAATGAACTTGGCGCCTCATATATGGCTATTAAAACCTCGTATGTGGCTATGGGATATAAAAAATGCTCATTTTTTGGGGGTACAAAAAGTATCCCACCCAGTCAAGCACAGACTTTTTTTCAGCTTAGCCACAGAAGGGCTGAAGATCACTCATCCTGTAACATTACACAGGCTGCAAAGTTGTGACAGGAAACAAAACATAAAGTAGGCTAATGAAAATTTAATCTAAAGTAAACCAAATTTTGGATGTGGTACTTTCCCCAAGCTCAACAGAGTGGTTAAACTGCATGACAAACTCTCCACTAGATGTGTAATGGTTTCAACACACTACAGCCTCACTTGCTAAAACAGATACACTGCAATGATGGTAAGACTGGTTTTAGTCAGGAGATCTATAAATAGTAACCTGGCCAGACAACTTTCTATGAACAAGCCAGCACTTACTTCACAAGTGTGGGGAAGTGCACAAGGAACTCTGGGCAATCCACCACCCCCTCCAAATGGAAGCTGTACTTTGCTCCAAAGAGAGGAACTGGTGGTTTTGTGTCACACTGGAATTCCACTTTGTAAATTTCATTTCCAAAAGAGTCACCTTCAGTCTGTTGTCGCTTCCTGTGGATAGAAATTAGAACGTAAAACATATCTCAGTTCACAGTACAATGGAATTCTTGTATGGAGTTTTCCACAGAACCAAGCAATCCTAACACCATGGGCAAAAAACATCTTAAAAGTTTAGATTAAGACAGTGTACCAAATTAATTTTAGCCTTGCATAAAAATATTCATAATACATACTGACAGTTAAATGCATTAAAAGTAGCACACAAATTTCATCAATTTAAGTGCAAAGGCAGTGGCAGATGAACCATCTGCAACAATTTTTAACTGAATGGACATGAGAAAAACCTTAAAATTAAACTAACTGGAATTTCACTGCGTAAGATTCTGTGAATCCATTCATATTACACCAAATCTTGAAAAAGAATAACACTAGACAATGAAATGAGGACTTTTACAGCAGTAGTGACGTATGATGACAGGTCATTAAGTAGCTCACATCCATGATTCATGATCATACAACAAAAATGTGTCAGAAATGTATTTACATGAACAAGGTGGTATCCAAAATTTTCGAGACTGGTGCTGCCATCCATACAGCAGTTGTGGTAGTGCGAAGCACCGGTAGGTGATGGGACTACCATGTCTAGTGAGTCAGTGTGCCAAGTTACACGTAGCTGGGTGGAAGTGCGCAGTTTTCACACACATTTATTTGGAGCCGTGTACGTGACCTGTGGCGATTTTCATGATGGATCAGAGAAAGGAACAGCGAGTGTGCATCAAATTTTGTGCCAATCTTGGGAAAAGTGCTATAGAGACACTCACAATGATTCAACAAGCGTTCGGGGACCAAAGCTTGAGTCGTGCGCGGGTGTTTCAATGGCATGCCTGGTTCAAGACCTGTCGCATATCAGTTGACGATGACAAACACACAGGGAGACCCACAAGCTGCCCAACTCCTGAAACTGTTACATGAATTCAAGAGCTCGTCCATCAGGATTGACGTTGGACCATTCACGACATTGCTGAGGAGGTGGGAATTGGTTATGGACATGCCAACAAGTTCTGACGGAAGAAATGGGCATGCACCGTGTCGCACCCAAATTTGTGCCCAGGATCCTGACAGCTGACCAGAAGCAGCAGCGCGTCAACGTCTACACTGAACTTCGTCAGCTTGCCTCTGATGATGAAACCTTCTTGTCCAGGGTCATCACTGGTGATCAGAGCTGCGTTTACGATTATGACCCTGAGACAAAGCAACAATCCTCCCAGTCGAAAAGCCCCATGTCACCAAGGCCAAATAAGGCCAGACAGGCGAAAAGCAATGTCAAGAGCACGATCATCACTTTCTTTGATGTCAAGGGGATTGTGCACAAAGAATTTGTCCCAACAAGCCAAACTGTGAACTCTGGGTTCTACTGTGACGTTTTGTGGCGACTGTGTGAAAAGGTGCGAAGACTTTGCCCCAAACTTTGGCGAGAACAGACCTGGCTGCTTCACCATGACAATGCCCCAGCTCACACTTCCGTCCTCACGCAACAGATTCTTGTGAAAGGCAAAATTGCTGTCATCCCCCACCCACCGTGCTCCCCTGATTTGGCACCCTGTGACTTCTTCCTATTTCCAAAAATGAAATTGAAGCTGAAAGGATGCTAGTTTGATACCAATGAGGAAATATAGGCCAAATTGCAGAGAGTGCTTGACACTCTGATAGAAAAGGACTTCCAGGAATCGTTCCAAAAACGGAGGAGACAGTGGGACCGGTGACTACATGTGGGAGGGAACTACTTCGAGGGTGACAGTGGCTGATAGGCCTTATGGTGAGTTTTATGATTTTTACAGCGGCAGTCTCGAAAATTTTGGATACCACGTTGTAAGTGGCTCCTGCCATAGGCTTTATGACCAGTCATAAGCGTGGTAAGCTTCAGAATCAAGAGCACACTGCTACAGTAGTTTACACTTGACTCTGTCACTGATTCACTTCCACTGTACATAATCATGGTATTATTCATGCAACCCAAACTCATGGTTGTAAACATAAACCCTAACCTGATGATCCAAAATGGTGTAGGGACTGAATTTTCACATCCTAAATGCAGGAAAAACTTATCCAAGAAACTTTAATTCAGAAAAATCAAATTATTTCTACATAGTTTTGTCCAGGACCACAAACAAATGGACATAAATACATTTTGCTGTATGCTATATGTCTAATGGAGGATGAATATTCTTAAATTTAGTTACATTAAATTTCCTTATATTTATGGGAGAGTCAAATAAAAGACAGTAATATTCAAGCATCTGGTAACACACAGGTGCAAGATCCTTGGCATCAGGTCACTGTGACAAGTAAATTACATATGGTGCCACGTTATACCTGTGCATCCTCAGTATGGAAAATCCTTCATGTTACCCTCCTGGCACCTACAATTTTGATGTGGTCCTACATTTTTAGATAATCTGTGCACTCCTGTGGTACAAGAATGCACACTGTTCACAGACTGCATTTTACATAGCACCTTTAACCAGGGCATGACAAATTTTCTTTGACTCTAGATGCCAACTCAAAAATTTAGCAGCTGCACTACGTGTTAGACTTGGAGTTTATGTCACATTGACTAATAAACCTAAACCTTCCACTACTGCTGCTGTTGGTATTTTGTTTGGTTGTGGGTGTATCTAACAAATCACAAAAATTTAAAATACAATGAGGATATTCCTCTGAAATGTTTCTGGATCCACATATGTTCAGTATGCACTCACATAATTTCATACGCATCAGGGATAGTTCCAATGAAGTAACCACCTGGTCGCAAGCATTCCGCAGCATTGCACAACATTCTCTCTGCTTGTGCCAGGCTCTCAAAGCAGTAATGGAATGAGAACTGACAACTCACTAGATCAAGTTCCATGGTTGGATCTTTGTACCTTTCCTGCAGTCGCACCTAAAGCAAAGCCACCATGAATGATCCAAGGCAATATTTTATTACACACAAAACATACTACAAAGCGATCTCACTTCCACCTCCCCAAACTAAATATATAGTAACTTTTGCAGACCCAAAGTTATGTAGAAAAGTAACACACTCCCTCCTTGCTTTTGCTGTTCATGTTTTCAGAAGATTTTGGACTGTTTCATGTTAAAAATATACAACACTTTGGTTGTGAATTTAAGAAACAAGAACATTTAAGATAGTTCTTGACTTTCTGGAAGTTAAAAAAAATGCTAACTGTACAGCTCTAAAAATGTCAGCACAATCTACCTCCAAGGGGATCTTTAGAAAAATATCAACCGCCTAAACAGAAGTTATAGTAAATATGAGCAACACATATTTCTAAGATTGCAGTCTTCTGAATAATAATCACGATGTCGCATCCCAAAGACAGCAATCCTGACACACACCCATATTTGGACTACTCACAATGCTGCAGGAAATCAAAAGGACAATTAAAGAGTGCCAGTTTCACATAAAAATAATTCTGAGGGCCCAACAAAGAATGATAAAAGAAACAGAAAAAACTGCTTGAAAAACATGCAGACGGACTCACTGTTTTATGAGACCACACATATCAGTGCCTTGGACATTGTGTCAAAATGCAAGATAATGTAACAAGTCTTCAAGATAAGTGTTGGACAGACCATGAGGTTTGTGTGAAGAGAGGTTTGTCTTCAGATGGGCAAACTATTATCTCAGAAGCTTCCCATGGACTATGCTAGAAGTTACATGCATGCAACAGCAAGTGATTAGACTGTGCCACAAACATGACTACCATCATGTTCCAACTATAAATGTAAATTAGACACACACACTCTGTGATATTCCAGTCACTCCAGAACTGAGTTTAAACACTCAAAATTTATAGTACAATTTTCAAACTGTGAGAAACCCTCAGTACATACCATTGATAGTAAGCTGACACACTTAGTCATCCCTAAAAGGAAAAATCTATTCAACAAAAAATTAAAAAGGGGAATTTTATTAAACAGCAATGACAATGGTTAGATGACCAAGAATTTATGTTCAGTAGCCAAAGGAAGTATAGGGCAGAGGAACAGGTAATCCTTTAGGGAATATGGACATAATGTTCTAGACACTATTCAGGAGAATGAAGATACAGCAATGCAAAATCCCAAACATCTCAGCTGGATACAGAACTAGTCCTCATATCTGGAGGCACCTCCTCTCAGGTCTAGTTTTTTAATGTGTAACTTAATGAACTACTATCCTGCAGCTGACCACTAATGCAAGCAGGGAAAATAAAAAATACTACCCAAGGTACTTGCGAAACAGTTGAAAAATACAAAGAATGTATCTCATCTGCATCACTGTCTGTGTGTTTATGAAGTGCCATACATAAAACAGCATGCATGGAAAAGATAACACGCAGCATGACAATAACAATCCAGCTGTGTGATGGTGAAAGAAAAGTGACAAAAAGAATATGGTGAAGATAATGATGTTAGATGGGAACTGATATGAGCTATATGACTTTCAATGAAATGTGTTCATGGTAATATCACACATATTTTAACACTCTTTTATGTGACTCCAGACTCAAAACTTGGTGAAACAGAAACCTGTCTAGCTCTAGCAAAGGATATAGTAATGCACACACCATGAATGCATAAGGGAAAAAAGAGGTATAGCCCCACACACACACTATTAACTGTGACAATAGATGAAGGCATGTGATCAGCTTTGCCCCCCCCCCCCACTTCACCCCCTGTACCCAGTGAATATGAGGCTGGGAGAGGAACTTTTTTTTTAGAACAGAAGTATTACTTGTACACATTGGAAATCTGATACAATTTTCCGAAAATCATTGTAGCAGGGTCACCTTGTACACCTTGTATTCAAAGTTTCCATATACTTGGGACATTTACACTGACCTGAAGGAAATTTAATTACTGAAATGTGATTGGGTTACTTTTTAAGGTTTCAATCTGATTGTTTGGCAGCAGCTGTGAATAAGGAGTGTAGATAATTGACTTAATACAATTAATTAAATTAATTACCATATTTCCCGGCCCATTAGACGCACTTTTTTCCCAGAAAAATGTAACCTAAATTCGACCTGCGTCTTATGCGCCGAGGGTAAGTACTATTTCCAAACTTATAAATACCCGTACATCTATTATACAACATCTTTATCATCAGATAGTGAAATTTGCTTCCAAATCATGAGATCTGGCATCACTGCTTGTCAACGGCATAATTTCTTATTCAGGGATTTACCCTAACGTACGAGGGCTGTTCAAAAAGTATCGGACCTTAATTTTTTCCGCCTAAACAAATCAAGCACGGGAAGTGTCCTTCACTGTGGATGTGGAGGAGACATTTATGCGCATGCGTGAATTTCTTCCCGCTTACAGATAGCGTCAGTCGGTCGATGATTGTGTACGTGTTGTGAGCGCTCGGCGGATTGTCAATTAT
>JGI20166J26741_10492226_pt1 | contig 15894 bp, 16 predicted proteins | sample TergutCu122P5_FD_26741 | JGI IMG/M metagenome (IMG submission 26741)
AACAGGCACGAATACGGACCCCTAGACAAAACAATGACCCTCTTCAAACCACTCAGCAACACTTCCCTTCTGATGCCATACGAACAATACAATATACATTCCCTCCACAAAGAAGGGAAACTCATTTCTGAACAATGCCTGGGTGACCCGAACCCTCTGCTCCTTCTTGCCATTGATCCTTCCCATCCCCTAACATGACCATGCCAGTCGGATACAAACACACACACAGTGCACAAGACTACACACCGTGTCCTTACGACCACATCCACAACACCTAGGTAAGTACCAACTCTTCTCCATTAACACCTGCACCCAGCACCTGCAACATACACGCCAACACCCCACCCCCACACAACGTCTTATTAACCACCCCGTCCCCCACAACCACGCTACACATATACAACCATTACGGCAACCACGCACTGCATGCTCCTGCCCCACCGCTGCATTTCCACCCACTCTAGTGAGCATAACACGTACCATGTGGCACCTGAACTCAACATACAGCATAACCTAAACCAACAAGCACACAACACGACGAACAACATAGAATGAAACCAACCACTAACGCTTAGTTATCCTTTACAGTGCTGAACACCATATACAGCAGCTCACAACCTGCACTCCTGAAGATGGTCATATAGATGTCCGAAACACGTAGAGTTATTCATGATAATAAATCATAATTTTTGCATCAAGTTGGTACCTCTCGTCATTTTCATATATGATGCACGGTCACACATACATCATATTTGTAACTATTTACCAGTCGACAAGGCGTAAGGTCCAAGAGGACTAACATTCTCAGCAACTTCGTAGTGAGAAACTCAGTGAAATCTTGCCAATTCTGACGTTCCCAACTCTGAGGTAGTACATTTTACTCAGCTAGAAAGTTACTTACAGATGTATATGAGAACTCCTACAATGTATTCGACACCATTAGCAGTATAATATATTGCAGAGGTTTGCACAGCGTAGACGATAAAAGGAACTGTATTCGCAACCAGGAAGAGAATTGTAAACACAATCCACGGCATCAGTAGCTCTGGTTTACCCTGTAAAGAGAAGAAACCTATAGAAATTTTTGAGTTTTTATTTTGCACGTTTTCGCTCAAATATTATTACACCATATATAATAATGAGCTCTTTCAATATTATTATCCTATCTGCGTCTGGAATACCAAAAGTTTAATTTTCTTTGGGTTTGCAGCTTAAAATATTTTATGTATTTATCACCTCTGTCAAGACTGCTCTATTCTCAACCCTCATGTCTATCGTAACTAGAGGTGGTCTAGTGTATGAATTTTATATGGAGCAATCTTCTATACATTTTGTTTACATATTCCCTCTTAAGCCCAAACATTCCCCTCAGGGGTCTGGCATTAATCTCTGATCATGCCACAGCAAAAAAAAAAAACTTCTATTGATCCTTCTTCAATTTATATAAATTTAAAATAAAACCCTTACACGTCAGGGAAGCCTGTTCACATGGTCGAACTTGGAACGGACGAATTCGCAATGTTATCAAATATACGTTCCTTCGAGGGGAATGGTCATAGAGGTAATAATAACGTGAAAGCGTCACTTACTTTTTGTGCTCCTATAATGAGGCAAATGGCAACCACCACCAGTATCGTACCAAGCACAGCAAACACTACGCCTACAGCAAGTAACACTGAAATAGACAACCATCTTAAGTTTTGATTAGCCTTCGGAGACATGCAGAAAAATCCAAACCTCATGTTGAGGAATAATTTTTTGGCGCTTTCACAGAATTACGAATAGTGACTCTTAAATTCGTCGTGTATGTATGTCTGTCAGTTCATCCGCATGGAAGAACTCGGCTCCGACTGGACGGATTTTCTTGAAATTTGACTTTTAAATATTTTTTGAAATTCTGTCAAAAGAAATCAATTTTCACTAAAATCTTACAAACATACATGCTAATTTACATGAAAATCTCTGTACATGTGTGCTAGTTTCGCAATGAATTCTTTTTAGAATAAGAAATTGTTCAGACAAAACTTGTAACGGAAATCAATGTACACATGCTGTGTTCAATAACGTGTAGAAAATCTTGCCTTTTATGCGACAAAGTGGAAAAATGCTGTACAGCCGGAGAGGCCACAGATGACAATATAGCACATGGGCATTGCATACTGGATACCTTTGACTATAAACACACGTACATAATATGTAAATTTTTTTTAACGGCAACAATGGTTGTAAGATAGCGCCTCAATATTACGTTACACCTATATTGTCTGTTTTTATTTCCCTATAAAAATAACTTTGATTGTAGTGAGTCACATCAGCCTCTCCATGGTTATCTCTTTGCTGTATTCTTTGTGAGGATTACACCGAAGCCAAAGAAACATTTGGACATTAACTGTGTTCTCTGTGATTAAAGAACTGACGCTGAAGAAAACTTCGAGCTACGAGAATAGAAACGGTTGTTGAATAAGATTATGTAATAGCAGGTGAAAATCATTGAAAGTACTGATATGAGGGGTAAATGACTGAAAGGTCGTCCAAACTCAGTACAGTCCCATACATCCTCTAGCCCCTAACGTCAAAACAGCGGAAGGTAATGGTCAAATAGCATGAATAAATCTTTTTTTTTATTATACCTTAATTAGCAAACAGAAAACATTACACACTTTTCTATGAGCTAATGCGCTGACTCTCTTGGCGGTGGTCTAGGAGGCGTCCAGCGACGCGTTCTTAGTGTATCTCATCAATTATCCATCTTCGTTTTAGGCGTCTGTTGTTTGGCGGTTGCACTAGTGGCTCCAATAGGGGGTTGGGGTGCGAGCCCAGGGCATTGCGATGGGTAACTGTCCGTTCCCGGAATGCCGCGAACGTGTGTGATGCGTAGGTCGAAGTGGAGAGTATGATTGGAGACGTACCATGGGACGTTGACTATAGATCTGAGAAGTTTGGATTGATATCGCTGGATGACAGCTATATTGGACTGAGTTGCACATCCCCATAATTCCATTCCGTACGTCCACATTGGTTTTAACACTGTTTTAGAGATGAGAAGCTTATTTTCCAACGATAGAGGGGAATATTTTCCAATGAGCCAGTATATCTCACGAGTCTTTTTGTCAAGTTGCTTCCGTTTTATTTCTACGTGGTTTAGCCAAGTGAGGCATTTGTCAAGTGTAGTCCGAGGTATTTAACCGTTTCTGCTTGGGGTGCGACTGTCTGGTTGATGTACACTGAGGGGCATTATCCTGGCCGCAGAGTGAACGTTATGTGCGTGGACTTGGTCTCATTAATCTTCAGTCTCCACTTCCGAGTCCAGTTTTAAATACTGTGTAGTTGATCTTGAAGATTGGCAGAGACTAAGGTGGAATCCGGATGAGCTGTGAAGATGGCCGTATCGTCCGCGAATGTGCTGAGGATTGTTGTGTAAGACTGAGGGATATCTGCTGTGTATATCGTATATAAAAGCGGACCCAGGATTCTTCCTTGGGGGACATCCGAGAGCATTGGGACTGGTGGAGAAGTCTCGTTGTTGTAAGTTGCCACTATGTATCTGTTTTGTAGGTATGACTGTAGGAGTTTGAAGTACCCTGGAGGCAGGGTTTGTTTGATTTTTAGAAGGAGGCACTGACGCCAGACTTTGTCGAACGCCTGACTGACGTACAAGAAAACGGCTGAGCAGGATTGTTGGTCGTCCAATGCTTTGTTTATTATATCTGTAAGACGATGACATTGTTGTATGGTAGAGTGAGCTTTCCGGAATCCAAATTGGTACATCGGTATCCACGCCTGGGAGTGCGTGTCGTATTACTTTTGAGTAGGAGTATCTCCAAAATTTTGGATATTACGGTCAGGAGACTGATTGTTCTATATGATGCGACATCAGTGGGTTTTTTTCCCGGTTTTGTTAGCATGATGATCTTTGCGAGTTTTAGGGGCGCTGGTCAGTATTCAAATCTGGTTATAGAGTTGAATATGTGAAGCAGTGTTTGTAAGTCTTCGGGTGGCACTTCCTGTATCATAAGAGCTGCGATGAGTTCGGAGCCGGACGCTTTGAGTGGGTTTAGCAATTTGATTACTTGTCGAATTTCACTGAGAGTGAATGTTTGTAGTATTTCTGAGTGTTGGGTATGTTTTGCCAGTTCTCTTTCACCTTCTGGATTCAGGGTGCTGTCGTGATGGGGTAAACACCTCCGCTAGATGTTTAGCGAATAGCTCGACATTTTCTGCGTCGCTCTTGGCCCTGGGTCCTGGAGGTGTAGAATTTTTGGGGATCGGGGGGAGTTGTGTTCGTGCTTTCTTCCTTGATTTGAGTGGTTTCAGATGGAGTTATCGTCGCGTTTGAGAGAGGATACGTAGGCCGAGAAGGAGGCGTTGTGCAATTCAAGGAGGGCGGCCCTCAGTTTGTTGCTTGCATTATTAAATAGACGTTGGTTATCTGGAGCGTGGGTTTTTTGCCTTTTGACTTGGCTCTACGCTTTATTGCTACCAGGCATTTGATGTCAGAGGGTAAGTTGCCACCTAGACTGAGGGGATTTCTTTTAGGAGTAGCTACTTGCGCAGCTTGCTGTTTGATGCCGATAAACGTGGTGGTAATTGTCTCGATGTCCTCGCATGTTTTGAATTTCACCGCGGAGTTTCCTTTTTCAACCAAGCCAAGCCAAAGTTCTAACTGGGGAAGGAGACTTGCGAGAAGCGCTAGTCGACGCCTCCCTGTTCGTTAGCCTTACCTGCATTTGATCGCATAGCTGGCTCTATAACAGACACCTTAACTCTAACAGGGAAATATGCTTACGCTAACGATTTTGAGGTCAGGCTGAGGGCCTTGACTGATCTAGCAGTTTACTTTTTCTCGTACCACAGTCTTATATATTGCCCGGTTTGTGTGCGAAGTGTGTAGTCGAAGTGCTGATCGTCGGATCACTATAGTTATGCTGGTGGTAGCTATGATGGGGGTATGATCGGAGGTTAGGTCGTAACTTGATTGAAAATCTGCGTTTGTGAGGGAGATTCCGGGAGTATTGAAGAAATCCAGGAGGTCCGGTAATTTGTTGGCGTCTGTTTGCCTAATATGTCTGAGACCCGGTTGATAAGTAGGAGTAATTGTGAGCCTGGATTATTTTGGCAAGTTCGCGTCCTTTAGTGGTGGTTAGTCTTGATCCCCAGAGCGTATGTTTGCTGTTAAAATATCCTCCAGCCAAAAAGCTCGGGCCGAGAGTTCGGAAGAATGCTACGAAGTACATTGCTTTTAAATTATGCCAAGGCGGGCAATATACTGCAGCTATAGTAATGTCGCGCAAGGGTCCTTTGCCTTTTGCTGATGTGGCTTGAATTTCTGCTTCTGCATGTTTGAATTTTTCGTAATATGCAATTGTAATCTTTATGAGTATCGCAGTGCCCCCGTGGGCTGTTCCGTCTGGGTGGTCTTTGTATCAGAGTTCATACTCGAAAAAGGTGAAGTGGGTTTTGGATGTGAAGTGAGTTTCACTAATTAGTAGGACATCTATTTGTTTTGGTTCAGGAGAAGTTTAACTTCGTCTTTATGCTGCTGGAGGCCGTTGGCGTTCCATTGAGCTATTCGCAATACTTTGTGTGATTTAATGGGGTTCATTAAGTAGCGTTGTTAGCATGTTTAAAATCAAGCTGTTTTGATGTATTAGTTGCGCAAATAATCCTTTGAAGTCATCTAGGAGAGTTTTGAGTGTGGTAATTGGTTCCTCTGTTGTTTGCTCGCGGTTGCTGGCCACGTCAGCGTAACTGCGTTGTTGTTGTGAATAAATCTTAAAGAAATATGTTCTTACTTTTTGCGCGCTTCCGCAGAGAATCGTAGCAGGCAGACATGTATAGACTAACCTTTAATATAGTAGCTGACACATTAATGCAAACTTATCTTTGGTATTTTGTATATTATGATATTTTATATATTTATAAGAAAAATCTTTTATAGGTAAGACCGTGCTTTGTACTGTAATTTTATACAAATATTTGTGTCACATTGAAGAAACAGCCTATAAGATAAATGGACCTGTTTTGGACGAAACTACGTTTCTGCTGTTATATCACCTGGAAATCTGAATATTCTATATACGAGTATGTAATTCGTTTTCTTGAAAACTTCTTTTTTCTCAAGTAATTGTGTGGAGTGAATGTATTTAGATCACATAGTCAGGTGGACAATCTAATATCAGTATCTTAGCCAGTGATTCAGCGATTTATGTAGTACAATTAACTTTGTCTTTTATTTATGTCTGATAAAACAGAATCTTATTGTAACGTACAAGAGTCAAGACAGATATTCTTTATTCTCCTATAGCAGCCAGATTATCCTACCAATCATCCGCTTTAATTTAATTAGGCCTCCTCCGCAAACCTAAATTTCATGTATATTTCTGTAACATCACTACATTAATTGGCCCTGTCATTGCTATAAGAGGAGCCGGGATAGAGCAGGTGATATATGATTAGGCTATGGGCTGAAATAATAACAAACGGTTGTTCGAATTGTAGCACGAGTATGGAGTTTTGTCTTCTCCAACGCGTTCTGACTGGCTATGGGGAGATTTTTGTCTGGCAATATAACTCCCCAGGAGGAATCTGACTGCTACTGTAGTCTTGTGTTCTGGTTAGGAAGAATAGTGCTTGTACGTAGGTGTATCAAAAAGTTCCAATACTACTTCCACAAACCGCCAACCGATGGCACTAAGTGAATGCTTGCGCTATGCCTGAGAGCAGGGAACGTCGCCACTTAGTGTGACAAGTGGCGTCGCTGTGTGAACATTGGGAGTTTCACAACACGAGTGTTTGTCACCACGTGTGCCGTCACATTTGCGATTTCAGTATTGACGTGAAATTGGAACAGCGAGCAAACTCGGCAAATCCGGAGCGGAGAATTTTGAAATGTTACGACGTGCGTATGGAAATGAGGCCATGTGTTGTGCGACGTGTTTCGAGTGGCACGCGCGCTTCAAGAGAGGCAAAACATCACTCGAAGACGACGAGAGATCAGGGCGATCTTCCACTAGCTCAACCCCTAAAAATGTGGAAACAATTAGGTGACTTGTGCATGAGGATCGCCGGAGAACAATTAAGGAGATTGCCCAGTTCTAGTGCAGTGTTCTTCGCCGTCTGAGGGATGACATTCGACGAAAAAGACCTGAATTGTGGGGCGAGGGCAATTGACAGCTCCATGATGATAACGCACCCTCTCTCCGAGCTCTCGCAACACGTGAGTTTCTCGCCCACAACAACATTACCATATTCCCGCATCCGCCCTAATCTCCAGATTTGGCTCCTTGCGAATTCTTCCTGTTACCGAAGATGAAACTGCTGATAAAGGGTCGCCGATTTGACGGGTTGGACGACATTCAGCGGGAATCGCAGAATGAGCTAGGTAAGCGTCGAGAACAGGACTTCCAGCACGCGTTTCAGAAGTGGCAACGGCTTTGGGATCGGTGTGTCGCTGCACAAGGAGACTATTTTGAAGGGGATGCTGCCCAAACTTCAATCAGATGCATACATTTTAGTCTATAGGTTCAGTCTGGGAACTTTTTGATACACTCTCGTACCCCTCCTTCCTCAGAATCCTTTAGGCTGTCGCAAAGACTTTACTTTTATGTCACTGATACTAGAATTGGAACTTACCTTCTTTGTTGTCTTCGTGGACATTATCGCTTGATGCTGTTAATGCTGCTACTGCAATTCCAATAATTAGGTACCCCAAACCGCTTAACTGTAAAAAATAGATACCATGATATAAAGTGAGAAACATTCATATATCCGTATAATAAAAGCCAACAAAATGCACTATTTCTCAAATTTATTTTGGTAAAGAACTATACATATTTCGGACAGACTTACTTTCCAACATCAGGAGTCTTAATACTGTACTCACAGCAATTGGTATTTTTCAAATTTGTCAAAGCCCAACAAGGAAATAAATATAACAATATAAGATCACCAAAGGAAAATTGTATAAAACCAACGCAGCAAAAGTGTGAAACAAAATATGGAGAAAAACAGCTAGCATTATGAAAAATACCAATTGCTGTGAATACAGTGTAAGGACTCCCGACGATGGATATTAAATCTGTACGAAACATGTAGAGTTGTTTATCAAAATAAAGTTGAGATCTAGTGCAACTTGTTGGCTTTAATTATAATAATACATCACGAAGCTCGGTACTCTGAATGTAAAATGAGAAGCATTTTTTCAAGTGTAAGTATATATGCTTTTAAATGTGACATTCTCAAAAGATTTGAAACAATAAAAGGAAAATCCAGATTGTCCTTCTTGTGACACTCTAGAGTTATCGGTAACCTGTTCCATGCAACCACGATTTCAGCCGAGTACTGGTAAAAGGATTCCTCTGAAATATTCCTATCCATCTTGCCAAGTACGAGAAGTCACGCCCCAGAAGAACTTAAGCTGTGGGAAAACCCACATGTCAGTGCGTCTTCCGCTATTCAGCTCTCTCGCTCACTCAGTCTCATCGCTAGTAATGCTGCCCTTTTCAGGGCCCCAAAAAGCTTGAGTCATTAAGCAAGCCACGCCTACCCAACTACGCCAGCTACCCTATGGCAGAGCAGACTGGCCAACCCAAATCCACATAAAAAAGGCCACCTTTCAGAACGTCTCTTGAAGCAAATGCATCGCCAGTCACGGGCAAACACGCTGCATCCTGCAGCCGACTACTCGTGTCCCCCGAGGGAGGGGTAACGCACGCGGATGCCTTGACCGGGTCCGTCGCCCCGCTCAGCCAAGTGGGTCGCTCAAGCCCACAGCCATGGATTCAGACCCGTCTGAACCCGCTGTCTCACCCGAGGCAGCCAACAGGCGCATGTCTACCGACATGTCATGATCTCTGAGCGACATGCCTAATGGCACCACTGCGAGCGCCCACGTGGCCAACACCTGCATACCAGCAGGAGAGCGCCCAAACAAGACCCCATCTTTATTTCAGGTTACGTGACACCCGTGCCTTCCTGGCCTAGTTGCTGGCGCCCTGCCCTGGCGGTCTGACGGCCCAACTAAAAACTGAGAAGTTGATGGTTGTCCTGTCAAACGCTAACGTTTTCAGAGCTGCGGTCAGCGCATTGTGTTCTCTCGATGGGGGGAGGGTGTGAGATTCCACACCTTCACGCTCCCGGCGGCAAGCTGTGCGCGGCTTCTGGTGAAGAACCTGGGTAGGGAAATGCCTGAGAGCGTCGTCCGGAGGAGTTGGAATCCCTGGACATTCAAGTCCAGGTCGTTACACAGCTGCGTTTCGGCCGTCGCTACCAGGACCCAGCCAAGGACCACACTCTCACTCCCCACTTCATTGTATTAGTCGCGCGGGGTCTGAGGTGCCCCAAGTTCGTTCCATCACCGAGCTCTCCGGACTGCGGGTGTCGGTGGAGACGAACGTGGCCCCAAAAGGCCCAATGCAATGCAAGCGCTGCCAGGGCTTCGGACACACGCAGCGTAACTGCGGATATGCGCCCCGGGGCTTCGCGTGTTGGGGCTTTCACCTCTCCGGTGGGTGCTCAAACCCGCGGGAGCAGCCTCAGTGCTGTGACTGCGGGGGCAACAACACTGCGAACAAAAGCGGCTATGTTAAGTGGAAAGAAGCCAAGGCGACCTTGCAAAGCAAGCGCCCGAGCGTGTCCGAAAGGGCGCCGCCAGAGGCCATTCCGCCTTTCCGAAAGCCCAGCGGGCCGGGCCCTCTGGCGAGCAGATGGACCTGGGCGAGGGGTGGAATCACGTTGTTTTAGGGGGCGAGTTTCAAGGCCACAACCTTTCCACCCCAAACCCCAATCCGAAACCCACCCCTCAACCGGTCACAAAGTTGCCCAGGCAGCCTAACGTAACCGCCACCAGGAAGATGGCCGGGCCTAAGAAGCCTGACCTAAATCCACAGCAGAAACTAAACCTGCTGCTATGAAGTCGAAAAGAAAGCAGCCGCGAGCGTAAAAACCGAGGCCGTAAAAACCACAAATCCCGTACTGGTGGTCCCCAACCAAATCCTCGCCTCCCCACTCGAGGATATTTCTGATATCCTCGATCGTCTCCCCCTCCATGCATGTGTGGAGCTGACTCTTCAGCTCCTCACGTCCATCTCCTTCCTCCCCACAGAGGCAGCCCGCCCGGGGGCTTGTTTGTAGACCGTCATTCTCTTCGTGGCCGAATATAGCTGCACGCCCTAGAACAACGATACGGAGTAAAGCCCTGCGCCTCGCCTGCTGGAGTGCTGACCGAGTTCGCGGCAGAAAGCTTGAGCTGGAGCACTTTCTCAACCAACACGGTGTAGATATTTGTCTCTTAATTGAGACATTCCTTAAAGATGGTAAAGCCTTACGGCTTTCCAATTATGTCTGCCACCGCACAGACAGACTGACAGCGGGGGACGGTACAGCCTTCCTGGTCCTCCGTGGTATAATTCGCCACTCACAGACCGTTTCGGGCCTGATCCACTTGGAGGCTACTGCCATCCAAGTTATATTGGCCGGCAGACTGGTGAAGATCCTTGCGGCTAACCTCTCTCCTTCCCGCCCATTGATCGTAGCGGACCTGACCTCCTGTTTCGACGGAGGATTGCCGGTCCAGATGGTCGGTGACCTCAACGCCAAGCACGTGGATTGGAACTCGCAGCTGAACACGAGACGGGGGAAATTCCTACGAGATTATGCTGACGGGAACTCCTGTCTGATCTTTGGACCGGACACCACAACCAGCAACCCATACAACTTCTGCGCTACTCCCGTTTTCTTGGACATCGCGATAGTGAAGGTCCTCCCGTTCCAGGTGTATCTGATTTCCTGCTCTGCATTAAGCTCGGACCACCTCCCTGTACGCATTGATGCAGCGTGTTGCTCTTCCTTTCATCACCCACCGGATGGCCATGATTTCAGGCGCACTGAATGGGCCAACTTCCAAAATCACATGGAAGATCAAATTCCTTTCCACCCGGAATTACACAACGGGATGGCAATCGATACGTGCTTTGAGAACTTCTACGGAGCCGTTCTAAAGTCTCTGTCGGCATCCACTCCCAAGTTTCGCCCGCGTGACGACCCGCGGCCTTCGATACCGGCCGTCATTCAGGATGAAATACGCCTGAAGAACTAGCTGCAAAGGCGGTGGCAAGTCACCAGGGAAACCGCTTTGGAAAATAAGGTCAATCGCCTGCAGAGGTCGTAGACCCGCTGGCTCAATGAGTGGAGAAAAGAAGAGTTGAGTGCCACACTCGAATCCCTAGATACCGAAGACCAAACGTTGTGGAGGATGACCAAACGGGTGATGAGATTTCCCACCCCGTCCCCTCCCCTGGTCTCCCCAGGGGGAATCACTCTTTCAGACTCTGAGAAAGCCGAAGCCCCTGCAGACAATCTGGAGGCTCAGTTTCAGCCGGTGACCGATCCTTCGGTCCCGGCAGTTATTGAGATTGTTGAAGTGGCGCTGAGGTCTTACCTCAGGATCCCTGCCAACGAACTCACGTTAAACAAGCTTGAGGATGTTCAGGAAGCCATCAGGGGTCTCAAGGTCAGCAAGGCTCCAGGTCCGAACGGTATCCCGAACAGGGCCCTAAAGAATCTTCCACAGCGCGCGGTAACCCTCCTGGTCCTGATCTTCAATGCGATTCTCCCCACGCATCACTTCCCTACAGCGTGGAAGCACACTCGTGTGATCTCTATACTTAAGCCGGGGATGGATCCAGCACTGCCCTCATCCTATCGGCCCATTAGTCTTTTGGACACGATTAGGAAAGCCTTTGAAAATATTCTATTATCTAGGATCTTACATGAAGTAAACGTGCGCGGTCTGCTGCGAAATGAGCAGTTTGGTTATTGTCCCATATATAGCACTTCCTTGCAGCAAGCCCGCTTCGTTGTAAGAATCACCAGGAACTTTGGCGGATAGAGGCTAAGAGGCGCAGTCTTCCTCGATGTGGTCACAGCCTTCGATACCGTCTGGATCGATGGCCTCCTTTACAAGCTAACTATCCTAAACTTCCTGTCATTCATAGTACATAGATCTCCTCTTACCTCCGGGGTCAGACGTTCGAAGCGTCCTTCCAGACGGCCACGTTATCTCGTCGAGGCAAGTGGGCAGGGGTGGCTCAGGGTGGATTGATCTCCCCTGTCCTCTTCAGACTGAATGTCAACGACATGCCCTCACCCTCGTACCACGTCGAGTTAGCCCTCTAAGCGGACGACACGACCATCATAGCCACGCCTCGAAAGCCGACGCTGCTTGTCAGCTAACTGGAATCTTATCTGAATGACCTTCAACAGTGTTTGAGTGAATTGAGAATCGCCATTTATGTGCCTAACTGCACCGCCATAATCTTCGCGAGTGCCGAACGGCTCTTCCTGCAGCCCCGACCAGTTACATTCATCGGGGAACCAATCGAATGGGTTGACACCATTCGTTACCTGGGGGTAACCCTAGACCAGGGTCTCACCTGGTCGCCTGACGTCGATCACGTTAGAAAGAAGACCGCTCAGAGGATGGGCCTGCTGCGTCCCCTCCTGAATAGGAAGAGTGATTTCTCCGTCAGAAACGGAGTCCTGCTATATAAGCAGCTCACCCGCCCCACGTTGGATTACGCTGCCCCGCTTGGAATTCCTCTGCCGGTTCCCAGGTCCGGAGGATACAGGTGCTAAAATCCAAGTGTCTTCGCCTTACTACTGGTGCCTCCTGGTACGTAAGTAACAAGCAGATACACGAGGACCTGGGTGTTCCCCTCTTTGCCATCACATCAGAGCTCTGACTGGGAGCTTTGACTCAAAGTTTGTTGATGTGGGGAACCCCCTAATACGGCAACTCGGCGGATACTTACGCTTACCGAGGGTTGACCCCGTCGCCTGACGCGAAAGCTAAGGGCGGCAGGGGCCATCAGGCAATTCAAGGCCCTCATCCGCGATGGCCAATTCAACAAAACGATTAGCGTTCCGATCAGCCGAGCGCTTTTAGGCTACCCTGACTGAGGTTTTCTGTGATTTTACTTAGTTGTAAGGCAAATGTGAGCGTTTAGGATGTAAAGTCGGGGCACGGCACAGGGGGACGTCGACTAGATTTTCGCGCAAGTCTCCGCCTCCAGTTACAACTTTGGCTTGATTGACCGAGATTCATTCAATCTCTCATCAAGTAGACAGCACATCAAGGTGCGATAAGCGGACTGATCATCAAGAAGTAAGACACTACACCCGGCTGCCTGGCCACGATGCCTCGTGGACCGGGTACTACACCTCTCCGTAGAGCACGCTTTCCCAGCAGTAGTCAGCACCGCATCTCTACCGGTCGCAGTCTCTAAGGTTCACCATGGACCCCCGGACGACAAATCGCGCACCTAGTGGTACACCAACGCTCTCACCGACCGGATTTTGCAACAGCCTTACTCTTTGACTACAGCTAATATCGCTGGGACGGGCCCATTGACGTACACCGAAGTTAGCTCGGCAAATTGAACCATAATCCATACAACAACTGTAAGACTTGACGACGTTAATAAATGTTATTATATGTGTTACACTGTGGGTGTCATTTCAAACAACGCTGCAGTACCCCACATAATTCGTGACCCCGACTTAATGGTGGAAGACCTTAATTGGTGACCCCGACGTGATGGGTGAAGACCTTATCTCTTTAAAGACATTAACGTGATCGGTATCATACCGTGCAGGAAACATACTCCGTCTCGGTTATGAAATCCATTCACTTATGGCTGTATAGGGAACTAAACACCCTTCGTTATAAGAAAAATACACAGCTTATGAATGCACGTCGTACACATAAAGTAAAGTTGTGGAAAAGCAAGCCTACAGTTACGTAAAGTACCCACTGGGTTGTAAAGTGTTCAAATAGGCACGCACTGCCATGAGAATTTCCAGCGTGATAATAAGAATAGAAATTGCAGCAGTTTGCGAGTGTTTCAATAGAGTGACGCAGAATATCTCATTATGGGTTGTTCATCAGTTAGTTTGATTTCCCACACATGAAGACAGAAGAAGCGTCAGCGTCCACAGAAAGCCGTGTTTTAACTATAAGTCAACCAACCATAAATTCCCAAACCAGAACTTTATCGGAAGAATTTGTAAAGCATTATAGTAATTAAATGCGTGTATATTTTCAGTCATGAATGAGGTTTTGTACTGCAATGATCATATCTCCTAGAGGAAATAATGAATTCGATAAAAGCTTACAGAGGAGTTCGTTCAATTTTGTTCTACTTTTGTAACTTAATTAGAAGGGAAATATTTTCTGAAATAGGCATTCGCATATAATAGGCTCTTTGCAAGTACATAATGTACTGTGGAGCTCAAATCAGTGAAATCGTGCCGTTTATATGCCTGCTGAAAAACAGTAATAAGGAAGTGAGAACAATTTTTTAGTTTTTAATATAAAATTCTCCATGGAACCTAACGCTGTCTTTTTTCTGGTTGTGAAAAGCTATTTCTTTTTTTGAAATGTACTGATATTCCAGATTAACCCTCCGTCTCGAAACTTGTAGCGTAATTTTGCTTTGCTAATATTCAGGAGATAAAATCAGCCGGTTGTCCTAAGGCGATGACAAATGTCCACAATACAAAATATCGACACGTCCCTCAAAAGATTTATCCTCATCGTCCCCTCATTAAGAACCTCCAGTCCCACATGTCACGTACTTCGTCATTGCGCCTAAAATTTTCCCAAGCCAGTATATGCTGGATTTGTGGCGAAAAATTAGTAATGTAACAGGTTTTTCACTCCGACTCATCCGAGTTTGCTTCATATACATTTATTGGTTAGTCACCGCCGCTATAGGAAGCATCTTTAATTAACACACTTCAGAGAGAATACAGATGAGGCTAAAGACGTAGGTCAACCTATTGTTATATTTATATCCTTATTGCTATGACGCTTAGATATTTGGAATCTCTTTTACAATACTAATTACAAAATAATTGGAATCATGCTACTTTCTTGCTTCTAAAAATTAATTAATATTTTTAAGTTACTGAAGTGCAGGAAGTATTATTATGCTTCTTTTTCAATTTACAGACCAGTGGTAACGGTGTGTACCATTTACTGTAATATTCGTAGTCCCTGAACTTTCCCACGAGTTGCTGTATGTCTCATGATTCTTACATCAGGTATAGATTTTCCCCTAAATATATTAAACTCTTTGGTTTTTTAAAATTAACACGAGTCAAATTCTCTGTGAGGTAAGAACAGAAATGATGCACATAAAACGCATGATTGCGAAGTACTGAAAATTTTTGACAAGGTTTATTGATGACTGGAGTTATTTTAAAAATTATAAGTAAGTGAACTGACTCAACTACAAACGCGCAATATGGTCACGCTGCAATTGGAGCACATATACTTTTATGAACCAGAAAATTGCCGGCAAAGAAACAAGTAAAGTGTTCTTAACGTTATTGTAAACTAAATCGGTTTATTTCGTTTACCAATTAATGTATTTTTGCTTTTATTGAAATCAAATTAAAAATCTGAGACTACTAGTTACAACAAATGGATGAACAATTTTCATTCAGTTTTGAAGTTTATCTATTTCTTACTAAAACTTATGAATTGTCACGAGCAATAGAGAAAATACCACCTGTCTAGGTAACTGTTAGCGAAAGCAAACATGTTTGTGTTCTAAAAATAATAAGTTTGAATTGTGGAAAAATATTTTCAATTTATATCAGTCGAGTTTTCTAGCAGTAATCACGTTTAAACCATTGTAATGTAGTAGTTAATGGCTTTTGTGCGGAGTTAAGCCACATGGAGTTTTTGAAAGGAATACGATTATTCACAATGAAATGTACAAGGTAAATTTTCTTATGATCTAAATTTGTTAGCAGCCTTCCTTACACACACACACACACACACACACACACACACACACACACACACACACACACACACACACACACACA